>LQAB01004619.1_pt1 | contig 10736 bp, 8 predicted proteins | sample 654521 | NCBI WGS metagenome assembly LQAB01 (sample SAMN00762031, study PRJNA78659) | termite gut metagenome | isolation source: bacterial endosymbionts found in Trichonympha flagellates filtered from... | host: Zootermopsis nevadensis | place: USA: Mt. Pinos, Los Padres National Forest, CA ... | reverse complement strand
GCGTATAAGGGAACTAAACCTGATAGCTTTAAAAGCCATTTGACTTTTAGTGCGAAAAAATCAGATCCAAATCCTTTGATAATCGATTATATCTCCAGCGAATATCTATATGACTTGGCAAGGTCCGTAGATATAAATATGCCAGAGCTTAAGCGTTTAGCTGACAGTAAGTCTGCTGTATGGTAGTGGTCTTTATTTAACAGAGAAAATTATTATGCTGACGTTGGCTATGAAAAAGCTTTAAAGAAAGCGGCGATATAAATTACGGAGCAGATGATTGCTTCGAGGAGATCGATAGAGAGTTTGTAGAAGAACATTTTGAAGTTGAGATTAAAAAGAAAAACAATTTGAATAAATATGTAATGTGAGATTTTAATTATAGTCATTATCCTAAGCAAATGATATTTGCTTGAGATTGGTTCACAACGGCATGTAAAAAGACTAAAGGCAGATAGCTTGAAAGGGCTTGTGTATGAAAACAGAAAACGTTTAAAGCGAAGTCAATTTTTCCTTATAGGTTCGGCTGATTAGCTTATATATTCTCATAAAGATATATTGGCTAACGAGATATGGTCGCTATTGCAGATAAATATAATTATGAGATTGAGTCGCCTTTTGATGATGACTTTCTTCATTATTGTGTTTTTATCATAAGGTAAGGGATAGTCGTCGTTATTTAAAAAATGAATTGTTTCGAGACAAGAGATGTCCTCTTATTGGCAATAACAAATTATATTATTTGTATAAATAAATACTTGCAACATATTCGTTCCATTATCTGTTGGTCTCCGTTATCAGAAACAAGAGCGAAGTTGCTACTTTGGAATTGCAAAGATTTAAACAGATAAACAGAGTGGGTGATAGTTTGTTTGCAGGATACATATTTTAAAGCCTTTCCTTTCGATAATTGTTGAAAAGAATGAATTGGAGTGGAGGGGGTTTTTCTGTGCTGTCGGCGATTTAGACAAGAATTGTTTATGAGTTAAAATTTTGCCAGACTAGATTAGACCCTTTTGGTAATTTGGCGCCTATGTGTTTTTACGGAAATATTATTTTTATATCTAAATTCTCTTGATGCTTCTGTAATAAGTCTTATATATATAATCGCAGCCGCAGTCGATGTATCACCAGAATTCGTAAAAATAGCCGATAAAGGTAAATTTGGTTATATCGCAAATTGAGATAAAGCTAGAAGTTAGGGATGGCTGTGATAAGTTCTATCGGTTTATGTACCTCAAAACAGCTTTGGTAATATTTCTCAAAAATATCAAAGATTTAACCCAAGCTACGGCTACGGTATCTTGTTATAAGTTTTTGTAGCATTTTTTCATTAAAAAGTGTTCAAAAGTTTCTGATAACTTGCCATCGGCCAGAACTCATCTGCAACCAAATCCTCAGCGATGTAAACTTTTTCTCTTAATTTTGTCAGAATTTCTGTGCCTTTAGATGAAAATTCATCGGCTGTTGCAGTAATATCACTGTGATCTGCAGCAAGAAAGTTATCCAGATCAATACAGTATTTTTTTATATTATCGTAAAGTTTAATTAAAGTTTCAAACTCTTTTGAAAATATTTCTGGCTTTATGTTGAACTTGCTCAAATTTTCGTTTGCCTTTGCCAAAAGATTTATCTGTTTAAGAATTGCGGGAAGCAGGAGAGTGTTTACGACTTTTACGGCGTATTTGTATTCAATCTCTTTTGTCTTTAAATAGTTTTCAAGTTTTATTTCGATTTTTGACCTTAATTCTCTTTCAGTTAATATGTTATATTTTGAAAAAACTTTTATTACATCGTCGGTAAGGAAAAGTTTCAATGCCTGTGGAGTATTCTTTGCATTGGGCAGTCCTCTTTTTGCGGATTCTTCATGCCAGTCCTGAGAATACCCGTTTTTCTCAAATCTGATGTCTTTTGTTTCCGTAATTATTTCTTTTACCACTTCTAAAGCTTTCTTTGCTTTAATTCTCTTGTATATTTCGTCAAATCCGTAAGTCGCAATAAGGTTAAGCGTAGTTCCCCCCTCTGACGGATTTGCTGAAGAGCCGAGCGCTCTGAACTCAAACTTGTTGCCGGTGAAAGCGACAGGCGAAGTTCTATTTCTATCGGAATAATCCTTATTGACTTTCGGAAGATTCTGTACACCCAGCGTAATTTCGTTTACTTCTTTTTCACTTATTATGCTTGCTTTTTCTATTGAATCTAAAAGATTTCTTATAAATTCGCCCAGGTAAACGGACATTATCGCCGGCGGAGCTTCATTTGCGCCTAGTCTGTAATCATTGCCGGCATCTGCAACGCTTGCTCTTAAGATTCCGCCGAATTTCTTTATACCGAGCAGTACTGCGCTAATGGCTAAAAGAAACGATATATTCTTAAGTGGAGATTTTGAAGGTTCAAAATAATTTGTGCCGGTATTGTCGCCTATAGACCAATTGAAATGTTTTTCCGAGCCGTTTACGCCTGCAAACGGTTTTTCATGCAGCAGAGCAACCATATTATGCTTATCTGCAACTTTTCTAAGAATTTCCATTATCTCCAAGTTGTGGTCTATTGTCAGATTTTCAACCTGATAAAAAGAGGCGCCAGTTCAAACTGGTTTGGAGCGACTTCATTGTGTATTGTTTTTACCGGTATGCCTTTGCGGTATAGTTCATGATCGACATCTTACATAAATTCTAAAATATTTCCTTTAATGTTTCCGAAGTAGTGGTCTTCCATCTGCTGCCCTTTTGCTGGCGTATTGCCGAAAAGAGTTCTTCCGGTAACCGTGATATCAGGTCTTGATTTTACGATTTCTTTTGAAAGAAGAAAATATTCCTGTTCAATGCCTGCGAAAACTTTTATCTGTTTTGCGTTTTTATTTCCAAGCAGCTTCTGAAGATTTATTAATTTTTCATTTAAAGCGGTAAGGGATCTGAGCAGTGGCGTTTTAAGATCGAGAACTTCTCCGGTCCATGAAAGAAAAACTGAAGGAATTACCAGAGTCTTTGTTTTCCCCGCTTCAAGAAGAAATACAGGAGATGTAGGATCCCATGCAGTATATCCTCTTGCTTTAAAGGTTGATCTTATTCCGCCAGACGGAAAAGAAGAAGCGTCGGGTTCAGACTGCACAAGCTGCGAAGCCGAGAATCGCTCTATTATTTCTCCGCAGGCGCTGTAATCTATAAATGAATCATGTTTCTGGGCGGTGCCGACTCTTTTCTCTTTGAGGCTGAAACCAATGCGTAAAATGCGTTGCACCGTTTTCAAGCGCCCATTCTTTCATTGCATGTGCGACTTCGCCTGCTATTGACTGGTCTAAAGGTTCCAAGTTTTCAATAGCCGCTATAAGTTTTTTGTAAATATTTTTACTTAATTTTTGTTCCATTACTTTCTTTGTAAATACTAATTCGGCATAATAATCATAAATTGATCGCATAAATTCTCCCTCTTATATCTTGTAAAAATATACAGTAATTTAACATTTTGCTGGTATGATGTCAACACGAAAATATATAAAATTTTTGATTGATTGATTATATGTTTATTTATGATTTTGTCGTTTTTTGCAATTAAGATCGGATAGGCAGAAAAAAACACCGGAAATTTTAATATCCGGCGGTTTTTGTATTATTTAACACTTTATTTAAGTCTGTTATTTCACTTGGAAGATATTGAGGATGTAAAAATGATTACGATACTGCAGAAAGCGTAACGTCCTGTAGGTATAACCCATTTGCTGGCCGGTTTAGAGAGTCCGCTTTGAATTTCCTGAAAAACCATACTTTTTGGAATAATAACAAAAAAGAAAATACCGCTGACTAAAGCGCAGAACGGGATTAAATGAATGAACCTCTGATATTTCCCACTACAAAAATATTGCACATAAAAGCCTTTATTACGCAGACCAGCGACTACAGCACGAAGTCTGGAAATTTTAAGTTTATTTTGCATTACTTCAAATGCCTATAAGCGAAGTAATCGCGGCAAAAAATACCACAATAAAGAAAATAAACATGAGAAATTGTCCCAAAGGTATGCCTTTAAAAATATCAGGCATTGTTATAAACATAAGAACGGGTTTGTCTTCGATGGTCTTTGCCAAAAGCAAATGCAGCGGGAATTATTAACAAAGCCGCAATTATTGGAGCCATTGTATCCAAAACCATAATATTTTTTGCGGAAGAAATTATGTCGTTGCTCTTATTTGAGTAAGGAACTATATGTACTACCATAGTCGATTCTCTTATTGACAGCGAGTAAAAAATCTGTCCCAGAGCCAAGAAAGCCATCTATATGCAGAATAATAACTGCAGGAATCATAAATTTACAGCATCTTTCAATGCCTTTTACTAGATGGCTATGCCGGCAGCAAGCACAGTGATGATTATCCAATAATAAAGGTTGGCTGTTGTTGGACGAAATCAAAACATTGAGAACTGTCAGTTGCATTAAAAGCCAACCCTGCGGCAGCAAAAACCAAACCCCATTTTGATGAAAAAGAATCTTTGGCAGCACCTATAATTGCACAGGACAGATCAAAAAAAGCTGGTTTTTCATATAAATAAAGAAGTGGTATTATAAATTTTTTCTTATTTTCTCAAGTAAATTTATGCGTTTAGTTCAAAAATGCTGTTAAAGCTTAACAGACAAAGCTTCTCGTAGTCCGGACATTCATTGATTGGGATAGGCAATTTTTAGGAGAGTTTTAATAATGGAAAAAATAATAAAAAACCGGGTATTTTAAAGACAAAGTCTCGACAAACTTCCCAAAAAATAACGGATTAAATTTTATTGTCGCAAAACTTGTTATAAAGGAAAACTGTCGACTGAGGAGATGCTTTTTACCATAAGCATATATAAAATATAAAAGAGATTTTAGCCGATATGGTTAAAATTCTATTTCTAAGCCCAAGTCTTTTATCATTTGTTTGTCGTAAGTTATGTCTCTGCCTATTGTGGTGAGATAGCCGCCGGTCATCATACCGTTTGCACCTGCTTGAAATATCCACGATTGTAGATCTCTTAGATTTACTTCTCTGCCGCCGCAAATCATAATATCTGGAGTCTGCAAAATTATTCTGAAAACTGCTATTGTTTTTAAAATTTCAACGGGCGGCATTGCGGATAAGTGTTCGAGTGCTGTGCCTTTGAGGGGCATTAAAAAGTTCATCGGAACGCTATTAGAATCGAGCTCTTTTAAGGTAAATGCCAAATCTATTCTGTCCTTAAGACTTTCGCCCATACCGAAAAGTCCACCAGAACAAATTTCAAAACCGAATTTTTTTGCTCTTTTTATTGTGTCGACTCTTTCCTGATAGTTGTGCGTAGAACAAATATTAGGATAAAAATTTTCAGACGTTTCAAGATTGTGATGCATTTTTTTTATGCCGGCTTCTTTAAGTTTAAGAAAAATTTCGTCTGATATTTTGCCTATAGAAACGCCCAAATGCGATACTTTCTTATGTTTTTTAAACATTTTGCAAAGTTTTTCTATTTCAGCATCGTTTAAAGAGTTACCACTTGAAACAATGCCAAAACATCCCACATTTTCTAACGCTTTAATGGAAAATTCTTTTATTTTTTCAGTATCTGCAAGAGAATACACTTTCACATCGGTTTTATTAAAAGCCGATTGAGTGCAAAATTTACAGTCTTCGCTGCATTGTCCTGATTTTGCGTTTATGATAGAACAAATTTTTACTTTATTACCCTTGTACTTTCTACGTATTTTGGTAGCCGCAAAAAAAATTTCCTCGAGTTCAAAATCAAAAAGTTTCAGAGCTTCTTCTTTCGTAACCCGTTTACCATTTACAATTTCAAGTGCTAAATTTTCCATTTGTGTTTTCTTCAATATTATAAAATTACATTTTCAAATAAATTTTACAATACGTAAGTAAAATTGTCAACCTTAAAATATATAAAGTTGACTAAATGAATATAAAACTGCAGACTTTTTCAGCCGGCATTCAATTTTTGAATAACTTAAATTATTTTTATCTTTTAGAAAGTTGAAATTATTGACTAGGAAAATATAGAGTGGAGATATTTGAGAATATATTGTGAGTTGAATCTTGTCTTTTGCGGAGTTCCGAATCCGCAAATTAGCATTGCAGGACATTAAATAATATAAAAAGCACAGTGCAGAAATTCTCATTGGTGACACAGGCGCAAAAGACTGTGTTATCCATTCTGTTTTAATTTACATTTTATCTGGGACGGAAATCCCCAAAAGATTTAAACTATTTTTGATTATTATCGCAACACCTTCAATTAGTTTAAGTCTTGCCGAAGTAAGATTTGCGTCGCCGGTCAAAACGCGGCATTTCTCATAGAATTTGTGGAATATATCGGCAAGCTCAATCAAATAGACAGTAAAATGATGTGGACTCATAGTTTTTTCAGATAAGGCAAGTGTGTCGCAAAATTCCGCAAGCTGTTTTATTAAATCTCTTTCTTCTTTTGTGTTAAGCAAAGAAAAGTGTATATTTTTGATTTCTGCTGTAATGCCACCTATGTTTTTACTCTCCCTGATAATAGAACTGCATCTTGCATTGACATACTGAACATAAAAAACCGGATTTTCGCTTGACTGTTTTTTTGCAAGTTCCAGATCAAATTCAAGCCGTGAATCGGGAGCGCGTAGTAAAAAGAAAAATCTGCACGCGTCTTTTCCGACTTCGTCTGCAACTTCCTTTAAAGTTATAAACTCGCCTGTACGCGTTGACATAGTTACGGACTGTCCGTTTCTTACAAGCGAGACAAACTGGTAAAGAATAATGTCTAACGCTTCCTTATCAAAACCCAGCATTTGTATGCAGGCTTTTATTCTTGCAACATATCCGTGATGGTCTGCACCCCAGAGATTGACAAGTTTTGTAAAACCCCGTTCAAACTTGTTTTTGTGATACGCCGTATCAGAAGCGAGATAAGTATATCTGCCGTCACTTCTTTTTAAAACTCTGTCTTTGCCATCGTCGAATTTTGTCGAAGCAAGCCATAATGCGCCGCCTTTTACGTAAGCGTCGCCTTTCGAAAGTAGATATTTGCATGTCTTATCAACTTCTGTTTTGCCGTTTTTATCTTTATCGGCAATTATTTTACTCTCGGAAAACCAGCCGTCAAACTCTACTGCAAAATCTTTCAGATCGTTCTTTATACCGGATAGAATCTCCTTTACGGCTTCATACTTAAAATTTATTTTATCAATATCTCTGTTTTCAGAAACCAGACGTTTTGCAATATCAGTAATATATCCGCCCTGATAGTGGTCTGCCGGAAAATCAATTTTTTCGCCTTTGAGCTGTTTGAAACGAATTTCCACAGATTTCGACAGAACAAGCATTTGGTTTCCGTGGTCGTTTAAATAATATTCCTTTGTAACATTATATCCAAGATGTTTTAATATTCTTGCAATAGAATCGCCTATCGCGGCGCCGCGTCCGTGTCCGATATGTAAAGGTCCGGTAGGATTTGCCGAAACAAATTCCACTAGAATTTTCTCTTTATTGTTTTCAGGAAAACTGCCGTACTTATCTTTTTCTCTAAGAATTGTCTCAAGTTCTTTGTAAAGAATTTCATTTTTAATGTGCAGATTAATAAAACCAGCTCCGGCCATTTCAGCTTTTTCTATAAGTTCAGGAATTTCTCTAACAGTAATATCTATGAGTTCCTGAGCGACGGTTCTAGGATTTGTTTTAACTTTTTTTGCTATAAGCATTGCCGCATTAAGGGCAAAATCGGCATCGATATTTCCCGGCGGAACCTCTAAGGTAAAGTTCAGACTGTCCGTTATTCCCTTATCCTGTAAATATTTTGCGATTATAGCTTTTAAACTGCCTTTTATGGTTTGTCTTATCATTTCCAGACTTCATACTTAATCTTTTCAGGCTTCCAGGCGTTTTTCGGCGGATTGTTGTCCGCCGATTTCCCTATGACGACAAGAGAAAAAGCTTTTATGTTTTCGGGGAGATTAAAAAGTTTCTCCAAAGCTTTTGATCTTTCTTCATTAGAGTAAACGCCACACCAGACCGACCCGTATCCTCTTGCAGTAGCCGCAAGGAGTATATTTTGGGTTGCCGCTGCACAATCCTGAGGCAGATATCTTTCAAAAGCGGCATTTTGATCGCCTACGACCAAAATCGCTAAGGGAGCCTGTAAAATCATTTGTGCGGCACGGTGTAGAGAAGCAATTTTTTTGTGCGTTTCTTTATCTTTTATTACGATAAAAAAGCAACACCTCGTATTTCTCGCTGTAGGAGCAGACATCGCTGCGTGCAAAATATAATCTAAATCCTCTTTTTTAACGTCTTCGTCTGTATATTTGCGAACGCTTTTCCTTTCAAGTAAAATATCCATTTAGTTCCTCCCACTTTCCGTGTTTTTCAAAAGCAACGTATTTTAGACAAAGACAGACAATATAAAAAATCTTTCGGCTGTCTATTATCGTCCGAATATTACTTTTAATTGATTGTATCAAAATTTTCATATACAGCATATATTTCCAAGATGGGCTGATAGACAATTCTTTGCTATAATATAGGCGCATTTAAGTCCGTTGATGTAAAATTAAATTTTTTTAACGGAAAAATCTGCTGAAGTGGGATATGTGGCTGTTTTGCCGTAAATAGTGGGGAAAATTCCGGAATTTTTATCAGAAAAGAATTGCGGATTTAATATGCTCTCGTTGGTATCAAGTTTGTTAGAGATGACAGCGTTAAATATAATATCCCGTTGTAAATTTGATTTAGGAGAGAGAGAGGGAAGCAGAGTACAGTCATTCTCGCCGAGCAAGTGTCCAAAAATATTTAAACAAATGGATTAAATTTTTGTACGACTTAAGTCGTTGAGCACTCCAACGTGGGAACAGTAAAAGTTAAAAACTTCAATCTGCCGGATCAAAGTCCGCAAAACTTAAATATTAACAGCAAAATAAATTCTGTATAGGGATTAATAACTCTAATCAATTCAGAATGGCGATATTAAAAGTCCGGCAGATGCTTTTTAGAGGCAGTTTTTAGATGCGGACACGAAAAGATATAATTCCGAAATAAACATTTAATTTTTTTCTTTTGTCTTTCGACCGAAGAAAACAGAGGCGCGATAAAAATATATGAGAAATGAAAGAAATATTAACTAAAAATTTAAATTCTTCCCAGACGAAAGCCGTACTTTGCACTGAAGGTCCTTTGATAATCTTTGCCGGAGCAGGAACAGGCAAAACCAGAGTCATCACGCACAGAATTGCATATCTGCTTTCTTTAGGTGTTGCACCGCAGTCTGTTTTGGCTGTCACATTTACCAACAAAGCCGCTTCGGAAATGAAGAAAAGAATATCCGATCTTATTCCGGGGACAGGGGCAAACGCATGGGTATCGACATTCCATTCGTTCTGCGCTCATTTTTTGCATGCAGAAGCTTCAAGAATCAGCTTAAATCCCGATTTTTTAATATACGATTTCACCGATCAGAAAAACGTAGTCAAGGATTGTATAAGAGAACTGAATATTGACGAGAAAAGATTTAAGCTCTCAACAATAGCAGATAAAATAAGCCGCGCAAAAGACGATTTAAAATCTCCATCCGATATGGCAACCGAAGCCGAATATGCGAGCGATTTTTTCGGAACTACGGCGGCAAAAATTTACGGACTCTATCAAAAAAAATTGGAAAGAGCAAACGCCGTAGATTTCGGCGATCTGATAATGCTGACTGTTTCAGCTTTGCAGCAGCATTCGGGACTGTTGGAGCATTATCGGGAGAAATACAAGTATATTATGGTGGATGAATATCAGGATACAAACCACGCCCAGTATATATTTATAAAGCTGCTTGCAGGGAAACATCGCAATATATGTGTCGTTGGCGATGATGATCAGTCAGTCTATTCATGGAGAGGAGCTGACATAAACAATATTCTGGACTTTGAAAAAGATTATCCGAATGCAAAATCGGTAAAATTAGAGCAAAATTATAGGTCAACTCCGAAAATTTTATCGACGGCTAACCAGGTCGTAAAACACAACAATGCAAGAATATCAAAACGGTTATGGACGAACAATCCCGACAACGGATCCGTAACAGTTTTAAAAGCCGTAAACGAAACTGACGAGGCTACAAAAATTGCTGAGCTAATTTGTCCGAACGCGTATGGCAATAAATATAAATTTTCGGATTTTGCAGTTTTTTACAGGACAAATGCACAGTCTCGTACATTTGAAGACGCTTTCAGAGAATTCCGCATACCTTATACTGTTGTAGGCACGCTGCGGTTTTATGACCGTGCAGAGATTAAAGACATCATGGCTTACTTAAAGCTTATACACAACCCGAACGACAATGTGAGTTTTAAAAGGGTTATAAATATTCCCAGAAGAGGAATCGGAAAAACGTCTATAGAAACTCTCGAAAAATTTGCACGATTTAAAAATATGTCTATCTGGCAGTCCGTGCCTTTTGCGCAGAAGGTTGGTTTAACAAAAGGACCGGTAAAAGCTTTAAATTCTTTTACGCAGTTTATAAAAGATTTCTCTGCATTAAAAAACAGCGGTTCCGTTAAACTGATAACAGAAAAAGTCATAACAGATTCCGGATATTTAAAAGAACTTGAGGTGGAAAACACGTCTGAATCGAAGATAAAAATAGAAAATATACAAGAATTGATATCCGCTGTTGATGATTTTGATACCCGTTTGTCTGATTAATCGCTTGCTGGATATTTGACACAGATTGCCTTGATGAACGATATAGATTCTCCTGAC
>LQAB01001167.1_pt1 | contig 10796 bp, 5 predicted proteins | sample 654521 | NCBI WGS metagenome assembly LQAB01 (sample SAMN00762031, study PRJNA78659) | termite gut metagenome | isolation source: bacterial endosymbionts found in Trichonympha flagellates filtered from... | host: Zootermopsis nevadensis | place: USA: Mt. Pinos, Los Padres National Forest, CA ... | reverse complement strand
ATCTGCTACCGGGGTTTCTGGGGTAGTTTGGACGGCATGATTGGCCATGGTGGTTTTTGTTCCTCAATTAGAATTTAAAGTGGAATCTTTTTATTATAGCGGTAGCTGGGTTGAGCGTCAACCAGAACTAATTTCCCGCAGTAATTCTTGGTTTAAGGTTGCAAAATAAGAATAAAGGCTAAGTTAGTGTATTTTTAGAGGCAGGACACCTAAATATAATCGTCTTGAGGAGCGCATCCCAGGAGGTGAAGATAGTGATATCTGCTGATAGATTCAGAGATGAAGAAAGAGATGTATTTTAGTACTGAAATTATTTTTGCGCTTTCTGTCATAGTATTTTCGATTAATCGGTAAACGATGTGCATGGTGAAGGCCAATAAATTAATATTACTGGGAGCGCGGCGAGAGTTTCTTTTTTATATCTGAGATTATGTTCCAAAATATAGCCGTTATTTTTTAGAATATTGAAGGTCTTATTTCCTAAGTTGCTGTTTATTTTTGGCGTATCTGAGCAAGCTTTCAAGGTTATCTCTAAAAGGGTTAAAGTTAGGAATGAAGATATATGTCAAAAAGCTTACTTTATCGGCAGGGGTTATTATTTTAAAATTAGTCCAGTTGATTTTCAAAGAAAATTAGCTATAGTTAATCGGAATTTCTTCTAGCTAGTTATACCGACAATATATTTTATTAAGAATTAAAATACTTAAATTCATCCAGAATAATTAAAAAACTATCGACAATTTGTTTAAAGGGGGTTAGGGGATCTATCAAACGTAAATTAAAAAGGACATTAAAAAACACTGAATTAAAAAGGTCGGTTTAAATTCCATCCAGCATTTGGCGGATGTGGACATTCGAAGAATTTTGTATATTTTGAAAAAGAGTTTGTAACCTGAAGCATTCATGCACGCCTTAAAGAATTAAGATGATAGACCAGAAAGAAGGACGGTACATAAAAAACAGAAAAATACCGCAAGCATATGCTAGATATGGAATAATAAATATTTTGACCGAAACGCTTGTTCGGTACTTCTTCACCTGTTCCCAAAGTAAGGATATATAGTTATCTAGTATAAATCATGAATATATTTTAATATAAGCTACCATAAATTCAAGTATATTTCGATAGACTCGATACAAAATATGTTAAAATGAGAACCGCTGAAACTCCAATAATAAAAGTGGGCCTGGCTCCATTTTCATGTTTTATCCGACACTTATTTTCACAATAATACTTTTCTAAAGTCCGAGGCATAGTTTTTTCGTTAATAGCGGATTAGAAAATTCGTCTGTAGCTATAGATAGTTAAAAAAATTGTTGCCCGGGAGTGACCATGCCTTGTTTGTAGAAAAAAAGATACTTTTTTGAAGATAACTGGCTAATTCTATGGGCATTTTTATATTATTGGGGTAAATAAAAAGTATTCTGAAGAATAAAAGGTTGTTTATAAAAAACAAAGTAATAGTCAAAAAATGGCTATTTTAATATAATCTAAAGGCGCAAGCAATTTTTCTTCCTGATTTTTGATATCTCCAGGTAGAATCCAGAAAAGGGGATAACATCCATCTTTAACTCCTTTATTTTTTAATAAAGTCATCCGAATATAAAGATAATTGTTCAAACGCGGATGAAGATTTACGATCTAGAGTAGAACTAGTTAAAATTTAGTTTAAAAGTGAAGTTAAAGATGCCGAGACTAAATACTAGAAAGTTATAATATATCTGCTTCTGCAATATAATGTGGTAGTAAGTATTATTTCATCGTCAGTAAATTTCTAAACTAAATAAGCTATGCAATAGGTCTAGCATTTTACGTTATTCTTTTGAAGGTAGTTTCTAACTTAGTTTTAATTTTTTTGGTATATAAACTTAAGTTTCAGGGAAAAGCTTAACAATAAATCGATCCAAAAATAATGACTGGATTAATCATCTTTCGTATGTTGTTCAGAGGAACGTGTTTTTAATTGAGTTAATCCTATAGCGTCAATACTCATAAATAATACTTAGGTTGAAAAAATTTATCAGTATTTACCTACGGCCGTTCAATTAACCTGATCAACCATTATTTTCATAACTAGTAGAGGTGCTTGGAAATAGACAGTTAGATCAACTAACTGTGTATAAATAGCTTTTATTTTAATCTTGAGTTAGGTCGTGGGCTCTAACAATGCCCTAGTAAACGGATTGTTTAAGTTTTTACTAAATTACTGGGTGGTAATGATTCATTAAATATCGCTTTAAATACAAAACGATCATAATTACGAATGTAATATAAGGGGATTTACTTTGTACATGGTAAAGAATCTTTTCCATAGTGGGAAAAGAAAAGATGGTAAAAATGTGAACGCTAGTGATTTACTGGGCAGATTTTTTAACTATAATAGTTGCTGATACATTCGATATTTCAGAAGGTGCTGGAGCTTTTAAATTATAAAATACATTACTTAATTTTAATAATAAGATGTTTTAATTTCTAGTACTTATATGGATAGACGGCTTTAACTATAACTGTCCTATTGCGAACAGATAAATCTCTTTAGTTGATTAATAAAGTCCTTTAGTTATAAGTTCAAACAGCATAACTTGTTTTATTACCTTTTGGTTAGATTGTACTATACTTGTAATACTTAGCAATAAATTTTTAGTCTTTTTGTTTTAAATTATATTCAGTTTTAGATTTTATTATAATAAATTAATGCGTTATACGTTTCTAATGTTATCTTGAGGCTAGGTCAGTCTGAATTAATATTTATCTATTGATAAGCCTGTATTTTTATGCTCCTTTGTAGCGGTTTTTGGAAAAGTAATTTCAGCAATGGGCACGTCGCTCAGTAGACCATTATCCTGACCGTTCCATATGGTGGAGAGAGCATTAGCCTGGCCGGTGATAACGACAATAGAATTTTCGGCGCTGCGAGTGATTTTTTCGCCGCGTTTAAGCAGGAAGTGTTCGATGGGTTTATCATCAACTATCAGTTGAAGCCAGATGCCGTCTTTTTGGCTGGTTAGAGTTAGTTCTCCGCCTAGTTGGATTGGGTCCGGTGCCGAAACTAGGTCGGTGATAGGTTCAGGTTCAACCTGAGCCAGGGAACCGCCGGCTATAGCAACATTGCCGATCGGTATAGGTTCCGGCGATGGGGAGATAAGGGTAACGTTCGCTGGGTCGAAGGTGGAGGTCTGAAGGCTGGAAACCACAGTGGAAGCGGATTCGGTTGGGCTGATAACGGCCAGAGGGGCCGTGCCTTTTTCCGTCAGGGTGGCTGCTGTCTTTGTTCCAGGGAACGGGAGCTTATCACCTAAAGATAGGGTAGAGAGTATAACATTTATAAAACCAGGCCAGAGCCAGAAAGAGATGAAAAAGGCAGCTATAACCAGGCCAGTGGCGACAAAAAGAACTCGGAAATTTGGTCGCAAACCCGCTGTACCGATGCTGGATTTCACATACTGGGGGGTCAGGGGATCGCAGCTGGGTGGCTCAGTTTTAAATTCGCCGGTCATTTTGCGATAGTCGTTTAAAATTGCTTCAGTGTCCAAGCCTAATTCATTGGCGTAGGCCCGCAAAAAACCTTTGGCAAAAACCGGCGGTAGTTTGGAAAGGAGACCGTCTTCAATAGATTCCAGCTGGTCTATGGGGATTCTAGTTTTAATCATCATATCCCGTCTAGTTAGGCCGTTAATCTCTCTTTTAGTTTTTAAAAGCCGGCCTAGAGCCACCAGGCTCTTTTCCTGCCGTATTGGATCTAGCGGGCTGAGGTGGGTGGAACACAATAATTGTTCCTGGCCTTCAGCGCTAGCTATCTCCTTAGACCCTGATACCGCCTTCTGGCTTGCTAGGTAGGGACCTCCGCGTCGTTTTTTTACCCCGGTCATAATTTATCTACTCGCTCTTCTAGTATTTAGCGCCGCTGAATTATCGCGTTGCGTTTAAGGTCATCGATCCATTTGGTAAAATTTTGCTGCATTTTCTGTCTCTCCAGGCTGCGGCGGGCGGTTTCTTTAGTTTTCGGGTCGAAATTGCCTCCGGAGCTGGGGGGCAGAGAGGCGTCCGCGGCTACGGTAAAGATGACCAGAGCCTTGCCCGCGTTGACCGGTTCACTAGGTTGACCAGGTTTAAGATTAGCAAAGGCGGCTTGCAGGGGTAGGGGTAGTTTGTTAACCGTGACCCCGTCGCCAGGGTCGCCGCCGTTGGCCGCACCCGGGCCCTGGGAATATTTTGCTGCAGCTTCAGCGAAACTAAGGCCGCTTTCTATTTCGTCTTTTATTCGCTTGGCTTCAGTCAAGGAAGCCTCCTGATTTCTCGGGTTAAGGGGAATGAGAATCATTCGGAGAAGGCGGCCGTCGCCACCTTCCGGACTGAGACGGGAGCCTTCCCCGTTGAGATAGGCCTGAACTTCGCTGTCTGTGATCACAATCTTGTTCATCACGTTGGAACCCATGACTCGGTTGCGTAGGATCTCCAGGCGTAGCCCCTCCCGAAAGGCTTCCACGCTGAAGCCCGTATGGGCTAAGGAAGCTCGGAACTGAGCTTCGGTGATATCGTTTTTTTTGATAATATTAGTCTCGGCCTCTCGAACTTCAGCTTCGGTGACGAAAACGCCTTTAGCTTTAGCTGCTTGGTTGATGAGCTCCTGATCGATAAGGTCGTCTAACACTTTTTCTCGTAACTGGCCGCGGTCGACGTCGGGGAGGATCCGATTGCTCTGGGTCAAGGCGATAATGCGATTGTCTAGTTGTTTTAAGGTGATGAGCTCGCCGTTAACTACGGCTGCAATACCGTCGGAATCGGCTCGGGCCTGAAACAGCGAGAAAAAAACCGAGCTCAGGGCGAGGAAAAGTACCAAGACCAGTTTTATTAGCTTATTCACAGGCGTCAGGTTATTAGTAGGCATAGGCAATGCTTTCGCAAATTTTGATTAATGATTTACAATAGCTAGTTCCGGATTTATTATGATGTAGGCGGTGACCTGACGGACGGTTTAGCTATCGGAAAAACTTTTTCCCGGCCCGAGTTTTAAAGGTAGCTTAGTTAGCGCATAATTTCTCCTGGGCCGAAGATTCTTTGTCGCTTGGCAGAACTTCGTAAATAGTTCGGCTTTTCTGAAGGCGAATGAAGGTATTAAGTCGGGTCACGTACCGAGGTGGTTTTCAGAGCTTCAAACAGGTCGGGAGCTAGATGATCACCCTAAAGTTAGACAGGTTCGGAGATAACCACGACCAGACCATCTAATTTAAAGCCGTAGGCTAGTTAATCTTGATCACCCTAGGCCAGGTCGGGCAGCTTTGATAGTTTGACGGGGGTAGGGATCAAAAGTACCCGCACCTTGAAGCGTAGAAACCTTGTTTTGGGTCAGTTCTGCCATAAGACCTGTCATTCTTCGGTTAAAAGAATCTATTTTTCTAAAGTGATTCTTTATTCTATTTTACGCAAAAGCAGTTGGTTTCGCAAGGCCTTATGTAAGCCGGCCGTTGCATCTTCCGGAGGAGAGCAGCTGAACTAAGTAGAATCTAGAGTTTTAAAAGTCTCTTTAATTTTTTATCATTTACGTTTCTTATCATTTACGAAAACTCTCTTTATTATGATTTTGGCTAAAATAATCTGTTTAGCGATAAGTTTTTTAGGGTCCGGGTTTGGGTGATGGTCGGGAGGCCCGAGGGCCTAGTCCTAGCTGCGGATAGAGGCCCTAAGCCAGCACCTGGTTAACCTTGACCACTTGACCAGGGTGGTGAAGCGGCTGTTCATCAGAGTGGCTATATCTCTGGCAGTTTCCAGTCATTGAAACAGCCAGCTACTGCCTAGGGGTGTTAGTAGCCAGAATTAGTCGGGTAGCTTTTATAGGGTGTGGTATCTAAGCCTGAGTCTCACTACTCAAAGCCGACAGGAAAAATTTCACATTCTCCAAATCGACTCGGCTCCTGAGGACCATTTTGTCGACAAAGAGTTTACCAGAGGGGGACAGGCGAACTTGACGTTTTTTATCCATAACTAAGGCTATGACCCGCTCATAATTTGCCGGACCGTGGGAGCCGAAAGTTAGAGTTAGTCCTTTGGAGCCGGTTTCTAGTCGGGTGACGCCGGTTTTTTTAAGGTTTATTTTTATTTCCATGATGGCGGTTAGAGTTTGGGCCTCTTCGGGTAACGGCCCGAAACGGTCGCACATTTCTTCTCGCAGGGCTTCTATTTCTTCCAGGGTTTTGGCTGTGGCTAGGCGGCGGTAAAGAAGCAGCCGGGCGGAGGTATCCGGCACATATTTTTCTGGGAGATAACTGGGTAGACCTAACACAACTTCTGGTTCCAGGTCCGTTTCAGTTTTCTGGCCTTTTAGTTCGCGGACGGCTTCCTCCATCATCTGGGTATACATTTCGTAACCTACCAGTTGAGCCTGGCCCGACTGAGCTGCCCCCAGAATGCTACCGCTACCGCGAATTTCTAGGTCGTGTCTAGCAATCTGATAGCCGCTGCCGAGCTCGGTGTGATCCAAAATGGCTTTAAGGCGTTTTTTAGCGTCGGTGGTTAGGGTATCTGGGTTGTTGACCATTAAATAGGCATAAGACTGCTGACGGCCACGCCCCACTCGGCCGCGCAGCTGGTAAAGTTGGGCTAGACCGAAACGGTCGGCCTGGTTGATGATAATGGTGCCCACCGAAGGGAAATCTAGACCTGACTCCACGATGGCGGTGGTGATCCAGACATCTAGTTCCCGGTTTAGAAATTTACCTAGAACTCCTTCTAATTCGTGGTCCTTCATTTGGCCATGACCGACTCCGAACCGAACCAAGGGCATAAGGTGGCGGAGTTTATTAACCAATAGATGAATATCTTGCACCCGGTTGTGGACTAGAAAAACCTGGCCACCCCGGGCTAGTTCGTGATCAATGGCTTCGCAGACCGCTTCGTCTTCATATTTAAGAAGGGTGGTTTTGACTGCTAGGCGGTCTTGAGGGGGCGTGCTGATAGAGCTGAAATCGCGAATTCCGGCCAGAGACATAGATAGACTGCGGGGAATGGGAGTAGCGCTCAGAGCCAGAACATCCACTTCAGTGCGGAGTTTTTTCAGTTTTTCCTTATCCCGCACTCCGAAGCGATGTTCCTCGTCGATGATCACTAACCCTAAATCTTTGAAATGTACATCTTTTTGTAAAAGGCGGTGGGTGCCGATGAGTACATCCAGTTGGCCGGTGGCGACCTTGTTCAGAAGAGTTTTTATTTCAGCTGATTTTTTGAAACGTGATATGGAAGCTGTTTTAAGTCCCCAGGGACTCAGGCGGGCGTTAAAAGTTTGCTCATGTTGCTCAGCTAGAATAGTGGTGGGCACCAGAACCGCCACTTGCTTTTTTTCGCTGACTACTTGGAAAGCAGCCCGCATAGCCACTTCCGTCTTGCCGTAGCCTACGTCTCCGCAGATGAGGCGATCCATAGGTCGAGGGGCGGCCAGATTGGCTAGCACTTCGTCGATAGCTCGCTTCTGATCCGGGGTTTCGGCGTATTCAAAGGCAGCTTCAAATTCTAGAAATAAACTGTCTCGTTGTTCGTAGGCGTGACCGACAGTAGTTTGGCGGGCGGCATAAAGTCGTAAAAGATCTTCGGCCATTTGGCGGATGTTTTCTTTTACTTTAGCTTTGACCCGGTCCCAGCTTAGTCCCCCTAATCTGTCCAGAGAGGGGGGACGATCCTCGGATCCCACATATTTGCCTACGGCTCCGAAAAGTTCCACCGGGACGTAGAGTTTATCGCCGCCCTTGTAAACTAGGTGTAGGAAGTCGCCCTTCTGGCCATAAGATAGATTGAGGGTGACGAGACCCTGATATTGGCCGATGCCGTGTAGATTGTGAACTACATAGTCGCCCGGAGTCAGGTCTTTCATAGAAGCGAAACGCAGGCCGGACTCGGCGGTAGCTAGGCGGCGTTTGGACGGCTGGCGCTGGCCGAAGATTTCGTCTTCGGTGATGTAGGCTAGATGTTCATAGTTTAGGGCGAATCCGCCGGAGAGCTGGCCAACTTCTAGAGACAGGTTAGCGGTTTTTTCTCCGGCGGTAGCTTTAGGTTGGGGAAGGATAGTGAGATCATATTCCGCTAGCATTTTTGCTAGGCGCTGGGATTGTTCGGACGAGCGCGAAACCAGGTGGGTTTCGAACCCTCGGGCGATAAGACTTTTAAGACGGGTTGCCAGCGGAGTTAGAAAACCTATTCCACCCCGGGCGCCTGTGAATTCGGCTTTCAAATTGGTGTTCATTTCTACGGGTACTTGGAAATAGGCGGTGTTTGGTTCTTCGATTTCGGGGATTCCCAGATGGCGGGCTCGCCAGGAGCCGGTGGACGTAAAATAATCTAGCATTTCTCTGGGGGTACGCCAGGTACGCTCTATTTCTAGATGGGGTCGCTCTTCCAACTTTAGGCGTTCGTAATGGTTGGCTAGGCTGAGCCAGGCCGCCTCCCCGGTTTTCAGAAAATCCTCGGGTTCGTAAATTAGAGAGTTGGTCCCATTTAGATAAGCTTCCAAAGTCGAAAGCTTAGTAAATAGGGGGGCCCAAGATTCCAGGCCGTTGAAAACTTCTCCGGCTCGGAATTTTTCTGCCAGGGGTTTCCATAAAAGGTCATGCCAGCCCCAGTGTCTAGCTAGTTTTACCAGGCGTTCTGCCGCCGTCGCGCCGCTAACGGGGTCATAGCTGAATTCGCGGGCTGGGGTGACGGTTAGGGATTCTAGTTTCCCCACTGAGCGCTGGTCTTCGATTCGGAAACTGCGGATTGATTCCACTAGATTGTCGAATAGCTCCACTCGGGCCGGATGGGTGGAGCTGGCCGGGAAAATATCTATAATGTTGCCACGGGCCGAAAAGTCGCCCCAGGATTCAACCTGCCCCACCGGTGTAAACCCGTTATGGATCAGAAAATTTTTTAGATCAATTAGATCGATTTCTATTCCGGGTTTAAGGTGGCGCAGTCTGGTTTGGGTATCTTGCGGTGTCGGAACTAACTTAAGTAGAGCCTGGGCGGCGGCCACTACCAGGCGCGGCGAGTCTCCGGAGGCCAAGTGGGTCAGAGTCCATTGCCGTTCCAGAGATCGATCGACTAAAGTGGAATGTGGTAGAAAGGGTTTGGCCTCAAACTCGGGAAAAAGATGCACCCGATTCTGTCCCTCCGGCCAGAAAAAATTTAAATCTCCCACTAAATCTTCGGCCATGATAGTTGTGGGTACCGCCGCGATAATAATTTGTGGGCGCTTTTGAATCAGTTGCACTAGTAGACGAGCTAGGGCCGGTAGGGGCAGCCCTGCTAGAACCACGCGGCGGTTGACTCCGAGTTTTAGAAGATCCATTTCGCCCGGATAACGTGAGTATCCCATGCGTAATAAGCTTGCCTTGAGAAGTTAGGTGAAGTATAATAATAATTTATTATTTTATCTAATCTTGTTTATATAATCAAGAGGTAGCGACTATATATGAGTGGTAAAGTTATTGAATTGGAAAATATTAAACCCGATTTTGAAAAAACCGGAGGCCTCCTACCCGCAGTGGTTCAGGATGCTAAAACCGGTGAAATACTAATGCTAGCTTACATGAACTATGAATCTTTCCAGCAGACTCTAATCACGGGCGAGGTACATTACTGGAGCCGATCGCGCCGGGAACTGTGGCACAAAGGCGGTGGGAGTAGCGGCCGGGTGCAGAAAGTTAAGGCTTTGTATCTTGACTGTGATTTAGACGCGATTCTGATCAAGATTGAGCAGGTGGGGGGTATTTCTTGTCACACCGGCCGGCGGAGTTGTTTTCATTATCAGTTAGGGATAGATCAAAAATTTAGATTGGTGGAAGACTGATGGAGGGTAAAGTTGTTTTGGGCTTACCGAAAGGTTCGCTGGAAAAGACCACTCTGGAGCTTTTTGCCCGGGCGGGTTGGCGCATTCGGGTGGGGGAGCGCAATTATTTTCCTACCATCGATGACCCTCAGTTAACTTGTACCTTGGTCAAAGCCAAAGAAATGGCTCTCTATGTGGCTAGTGGTACTCTGGATCTGGGTCTTACCGGCCGCGACTGGTGTGATGAATATGAGGCGGAGGTGGTGACGGTAGAGACCTTGGTTTATTCCAAAACTAGCTATCGCCCGGCTACCTGGGTGCTAGCTGTGGCTGGCGATAGTCCTTATTGGAAGCCGGAAGACTTGGCTGGTCGGAAAGTGGCCACTGAATTGGTTAATATTACTCGTCGCTGGTTTGCAAAACGCGGGGTGGAAGTGGCAGTAGATTTTTCTTGGGGCGCCACCGAGGCTAAGGTGGTGGCTGGTTTGGCTGATGCAGTAGTGGAGGTAACAGAAACTGGCAGCACTATCAGGGCCCATAGCTTGCGCGTCATTGCTGAGGTTATGACCACCAGTCCTCTTCTGATCGCTAATCCTACCGCCTGGCGCGATGATTTCAAGCGAACCAAAATTAGGCAGATTGCCCTTTTACTTAAGGGTGCTCTGAAAGCTTATGGCCTAGTTGGTCTGAAACTGAATGTTCGGGAAAAAGACGCTGCTACTGTGATTAATCTTTTGCCCTCCCTCAACGCCCCTACTGTAGCCGGTCTTTACAAGACCGACTGGCTGAGCGTGGAAACCGTGGTCGCGGATAACGTGATGCGGGAACTTATCCCCCAGCTTCTAGAGCACGGTGCCGAAGGTATAATCGAATATCCTTTGAATAAAGTTCTTTAGAAAGAGGTGGCGATCATGATCAGGCGCGCCTATATAAAGGGGTTAATTCTTGTTGTTACCTTGCTTTTGGCTACCCCCGGTTGCATCGCTTTGCTGGATGGCTATA
>LQAB01010573.1_pt1 | contig 11101 bp, 7 predicted proteins | sample 654521 | NCBI WGS metagenome assembly LQAB01 (sample SAMN00762031, study PRJNA78659) | termite gut metagenome | isolation source: bacterial endosymbionts found in Trichonympha flagellates filtered from... | host: Zootermopsis nevadensis | place: USA: Mt. Pinos, Los Padres National Forest, CA ... | reverse complement strand
TATACCAACCGTCAGTTATTTCTGATGCAGGAAAAAAGATTTGTTTGAAATAACAATAACATCAAAACGCTCAAAAAATAATTTTTTTATAACTTTCTCCTTATCAAATTTAAGGACTTTTTGAGAGTTCTTAAGATAAACATCAAACTAAACTCAAAATAATGTCTTTCGTTATTTCAATATACAGCATGTAAGCTCATTTCTCCTGGCGGAAGCTGTGATTGCGAATCCGAGTCAACATCCGTTTCCTTGCCACAATACTTCACCAGCAATCCAATACCTATCATCAGTATCGCCCGTCCATCGTCGCAGTGGGTTTAACAGTCGGGAACGGAGAAGGCGAAGCCGTAGGCGCGGAAATAGGGAGAAGTGTCGATTCAGACTGTTTAGAATTACCAGATTGAGAAGTATCGGGCTGTTTATCAGTAGAAAGATTAAGAGTTTCAAATTGGTTTAACCCAAATACAGAATTATTCTTTAACTTTCCGTAACCGGTAAAGGACGTTAGCAGGAAAGTAAATATTTATGCAGATATTACCATTGTCATTTTCTATCAAATTTGAGGCATTTTGTTAACATACACCAAGAAAACTGTATTTTATCTTTTTAAGCGGGATTTTTCCGCCTTTTTAATGTTAAGTTTTATATCTCCTGACTTTTAGCATATTAGTGATTTTATATCAAAACACTTTCTCTTCCAGCGTCTTTCTTATACTTTGAACATTTTTTTCTCTATTCTTTATCTGCTTTTTCAACTTTTTCTACAGCATCCTGCAGTTCTTCGACGTTTTCATCTTTCACCACACAGGCGATTGCCGCCACTTTGTCCCCGTCATCAAGCCGGACCAGACGCACACCTTGCGTATTCCTGCCTATGACAGAGATACTGTTTACTCTAAGCCTTATCGTTATGCCGTTTTGGGTTATTATCATTACCTCTTCGCCGTCATTTGCTTTTTTAATGCCTACAATATTTCCGTTCCTTTTTGTTGCCTGCATATTTATAACGCCGTGCCCCGCTCTTTGTTGCAGACGATACTTGCCTACTTTTGTTCTTTTGCCATAACCGTTTTCAGAGATCGAAAGGAAAATATCGTCAGGGGAAAAAACTTCCATGCCTATAACTTCGTCGTCTTTTTCAAGCCTTATCCCCTTTACGCCCCGGCCGGTTCTGCCTATCGCTCTTATACCGCTCTCTTTAAATCTAATAGCATTACCTTTTTTTGTAGCTATTATAATTTCAGGGTTCTTATTTATCGCTTTTACTTCCGTTAAAATATCGCCGTCTTCAAGTTCAATCGCTATTATGCCGCGTTTTCTCGGGTTTATAAACTTGTCAAGCGTAATTTTCTTGATTGTGCCGTTTCTCGTACACATCAGCAGATATTCGTCTTTAATATCTTCAGGATTAAAAGATCTTATCGGAATCGCCGCGGTAATTTTCTCTTCTGTTCCCTGTAGCTGTAGGAGATTTACCATAGCTTTTCCTTTTGATGTTCTCGATCCCTCCGGAATTTCATAAACTCTCATCCAGTACAATCTTCCGCGCGTTGTAAAGAACAGCATGTATGAGTGAGAACTTGTAATAAATAAGTTCTCGACAAAATCTTCTTCTTTTGTGTTCATCGCAATTATTCCGCGTCCGCCTCTGTGCTGCGCTTTGTAAGTGTCAAGCGATATGCGTTTAATATACCCGGCATGCGACATTGTCACCGCAACTTCCTCTTCCTGAATTAAATCTTCAATATTGAAATCGGCTTCCGCGGCTTGAATCTGCGTCCTTCTTTTATCGCCGTACTTTCTCTTTATATCAAGGACTTCATTTTTAATTATATCCAAAACCTTGTTGGGGTCCGCCAGCACAGAATGAAGTTTCTCGATAAGCTTTATTACCTCTAAATATTCATCATCGATCTCTTTTCTCTTTAGTCCGGTCAGCTGACGGATTTTCATTTCTAAAATAGCTTCAGCCTGAATTTTAGTTAAGCGGAATTTTGATATCAAACTTACACGCGCATTATCTTCATCGGCGGATTCTTTTATAATTTTGATAACAGCGTCAATATTGTCAATTGCTATTTTTAATCCTTCTAAAATATGGGATCTTGCTTCGGCTTTCTGTAAATCAAATTTTGTCCTTCTTATAATAATAACTTTTCTGTGATCAATGTGATGCATTAAAATTTCTTTAATATTCATCACTTTAGGTCTATTGTTTACAAGCGCAAGCATTATAACACCGAAAGACGACTGTAGCTGGGTATGTTTGTACAACTGGTTTAAAACAACCTGCGCATTCGCATCTTTTTTAATTTCAATGACTATTCTTATGCCATCGCGGTCAGATTCATCGCGTAAATCTGCAATGCCGTTAATTTTTTTATCTCTTACCAAATCAGCAATGGAAGTTATAAGATTTGATTTATTTACCTGATAAGGAATTTCATTTACTATAATAGCTTCTCTGCCGCTTTTAACTTCTTCTATTTCGGTTTTAGCTCTGATTTTTACAGAACCTCTGCCTTTTTCCATATAGTCTTTAATACCGCTCTTTCCTAAAATTATTGCGCCTGTCGGAAAGTCCGGACCCTTAATATATTTTGCAATTTCTGAAACTGAAAGCTCTTCATCGTCAACTAAAGCCAACAACGCATAGCTGACTTCTGCTATATTATGAGCAGGAATATTTGTAGCCATACCTACGGCAATACCTGCAGAACCGTTAATCAAAAGACTGGGAAGTTTTGTGGGAAGTATCACAGGCTCTTTTAAAGAACCGTCATAGTTAGGAATAAAATCAACAGTATTTTTATCTAAATCCGCAAGCATTTCATCGGTAATTGCATCTATTCTCACTTCGGTATAACGCATAGCGGCAGCAAAATCACCATCTATACTCCCGAAGTTTCCCTGACCGTCAATCATCGGATACCTTAAAGAGAAATCCTGTACCATTCTGACTATAGCGCCGTAAACTGCAGAATCGCCGTGAGGATGGTATTTACCCAACACATCTCCGACGACTCTTGCTGATTTTTTATATGCGGTATTGTGCTTTAATCCCATTTCTTTCATCGCATAAAGTATTCTTCTGTGAACCGGTTTCAAACCATCGCGCACGTCAGGCAACGCTCTTCCGACAATTACGCTCATAGCGTAATCAATGTAAGAGTTTTTCATTTCATCTTCAATGTTTCGCGGAACAATGCTTGCCGTCAATATTTCCTGTCCATCTTTTATGTTCTTTTCCTTTGGCATTTCCAACCTCTTATTTACATTCCTGAATTGTGGAATCCATTTTATTTGTTTATACTTTCCCTTCACTGACACTGCTTAACTGTAAAGAAAAAGGCATCATTATACAAATTTCTCTCCTGCAATCTGCTCTTTAATCATTCTCTATCCCTTCAAGGCATGGAGACAACACTTTAACATCTCTTTCTGTCTTAAAAAATAAAAGACTGGAATTTCGAGGACTTCGTCCCCTCAATATGACAGACAAAAAAAAGTTAAAGTTCCCACTCTTTGAATATCTTTCTATATTTTTTCTTTGCAATCTTTAAAATCGGTTGGTGGAAAGGAGCGACCATTTTACTTTTCTTTTTTATTTCCGACATATCATAATCCCATCACTATATATCCAAATTTCTCACGTCTAGAGCATGCGTCTGTATAAACACTCTTCTCGGTTCAACCTGATCGCCCATTAAAGTCGTAAATATCCTGTCTGTTTCGATGGCATCTTCAAGAGTTACCTGTAAAAGTTTTCTGTTTTTTATATCCATTGTAGTCTCCCAAAGCTGCCCCGGGTTCATTTCTCCAAGTCCCTTATATCTCTGGATAGTAGCGCCTTTATTACCTAACCCTCTTATAGTTTCAATAAGCTCTGTCGTAGAACACAGCTCGTAAATTTCTCCTTGAATTTTCTTTTCGGCGTTTTGAAGTCTAAAAACCGGTTTTGCGTGCGTTTCGCTGTAATGTTCCAGATGCAACCCCTCTCCTTCAAGTTGCTCTGCAATATTATCTACGCGCGGAAGTTCCCATAAATCTTTATATTCCGGCACCACTTCGCCAGTTTTAAGATTTTCGGTAATTTCGGCAAGCTCGCCCTGCGAAGCAAGAAGTTCCCTTCGTTTTTCAAACAACTGATTCTTAAACTCTTTCCACTCCTTGTCGGAATAAATATACTCTACGCTACCATCTTTTACCACCCTGTAAAGCGGCAGTTTTCCCTCTTTTTTAAATTTGAGATATTCTTTCCAACTAACTCTTTTTTCCCGCAACTTTTTTAAGAGTATATCGAGTTCACTTATATTTGCAACTATCTTGCGCAGCGACTTATCATCAATTTCTTTTATTTCAACGCCATCCCGTATAAACGACATTGACAATCCATCGAGCGCCTGCTGGAACAAGAATTTGTCAAGTTCTTCTTCAGAGTCTAAATACATCTCTTTTTTATTCCTTTTAACTTTATAAAGAGGGGGTTGCGCTATATATATATAACCTTTGTCCAAAAGCTGAGGCATCTGTCTGTAAAAAAACGTCAGCAACAACGTTCTTATATGAGCGCCGTCAACATCGGCATCGGTCATAATAATAATTTTATGATAACGAACCTTATTGATATTAAAATCTTGTTCTTCCTTACCTATACCCGCGCCTATTGCAGTAATCAGCGTTCTTATTTCATCGTTTGCAAGCATTTTCGTAAGACGAGACTTTTCCACGTTTAAAATTTTGCCTTTTAAAGGAAGTATAGCCTGAAATGACCTGTCTCTGCCCTGTTTTGCAGAACCGCCCGCAGAATCTCCTTCAACAATAAACAGTTCTGTTTTTTGCGGATCTCTTTCGGAACAGTCCGCAAGTTTTCCAGGAAGAGATGCCGAATCAAGCGCACCTTTTCTTCTTGTGAGTTCCCTTGCTTTCCTTGCGGCTTCCCTTGCTTCCGCAGCATTAATCGCTTTATCTAAAATCTGGCTTGCAATACCCGGATTTTCTTCCAAAAAGGTTGTAAGCGCATCGCCGACAACGGACTGCATTATGCCTTCAACTTCGGAATTCCCCAATTTTGTTTTAGTCTGACCTTCAAACTGAGGATTTTGAACTTTAATCGAAATAATGGCAGTGAGTCCTTCGCGGACATCCTCGCCGGAAAGTTTTAAATCCTTAATTTTTGAAACTTCGTTTTTCTTAATATACTCGTTGACAGATCTCGTCAAAGCGGAGCGAAATCCCGACAAATGAGTTCCGCCCTCTACAGTATTTATATTATTTACGAAAGTAAAAATATGTTCATTATAAGAATCATTGTACTGCATTGCGATTTCCACACACACATCGTCTTTTTCTTTCACAAAATAAATAGGATCTTTATTAATAACATTTTTATTTGCATTTAAATACTGCACAAAAGTCTTTATACCGCCGTTATAATCAAAAATATGCTCCTTATCATCTCTTTCATCTGCAATCCTGATATGTGTACCCGCATTCAAAAACGCAAGCTCTCTCAACCTGTTTGCAAGAGTATCAAATGAATACGCCATTACTGAAAAAATTTCAGGATCGGGATGAAACGTAACTTTAGTACCTCTCCCTTCCGTTACACCGGATTCTTTAACGGGTCCCAAAGGTTTACCCTTTGAATAATTTTGGGCGTAAACGTTACCGCCGCGATAAACTTCAACTTTAAGCAAATCGCTTAACGCATTCACGCACGATACGCCTACGCCGTGAAGACCACCTGAAACTTTATACGAATTTTTATCAAATTTACCGCCTGCGTGCAGTTTGGTAAGCACTATTTCCAAAGCTGACACACCCTTAAATTTTGGATCAGGATGCGGATCAACAGGAATTCCACGGCCATCATCAAGCACTGTTATAGAATTATCAGAATGAACGGTAACGTCAATATTTTTGCAATATCCTGCAAGAACTTCATCTATCGAATTATCGACAACTTCGTAAACAAGATGATGAAGTCCCTGACTGCCTGTAGAGCCGATATACATAGCAGGTCTTTTACGCACTGCTTCCAATCCTTCAAGAATCTGAATATTAGACGCGCTGTAACTGTCTTTTTTGGAACTTTCATTTTTTATTTCTTTATTTGTCATGAAAAATCCTCTTAATTTAATGTTATTCAATTTTTTTATTTAAAATGTGAAATGTAAGATATAATACTATTTTATCTTTACTTTTATATTCTTTATTTCTGAACTGCCGATATACTGGTTTAACTTTTTTATTATTTCTTTTTTACGAGCTGTAAGCTCAAAGCTTGCGGCTGAACTATTCGTCTGTGCAAAAATCGTGCCACTCTTATATCCACCTATTTCAATATTGCTTATGCCTATCTCTTTCTCCCAGATTTTTCTTACAGTAAAAAAATCCTCATTTAAACCTAGCTTTTTCTTTAATAAACTAATTATTTCTTCAGACCGTGTCCAAGACATTTCTATACTCTCATCGGCATTACAACACAAAGATAGTTTTCATCCGTTTCAGGAAATATTACCGCAGGATTTAAAGAATTACTAAATTCAAATATCGCTGAATCTTCATCAATGCTTTGAAGAATTTCTTTTATAAAATCGGGATTAAAATTAATCTCCGCCGGATCATTTTTATATTCAATTTCAAGTTCGGTTTCGCCTGAACCGATTCCAGCCGATGAAGCTGAGATTTTCAAAAGATCCTGGCTGAAATAAAACTTCACTGCTGCCGATCTATCTGACGAAAGACGGTTATCTGTTAAAAGAGCCATCTGTTTTACCGCAGTAAGCGCATTTTTTACGTTAAGTTTTATCTTTAAATCTGATTTTTTAGGTATAACCTGTTCATAGTTCGGAAATGTTCCCTCTACAAGCGTTGAAAGCAGAGTTATATCATCAATTTCTGCAGAAATCCGGTTGTCTGCAATGCCAATCTTTACGTCTTCAGAGTTTATATCTGAAGAAAGAAGTCTTAATATGTCATTTACTGCTTTTGTCGGAACAATGGCTTTTCCTTTTGTTTCTACTTGCGTTATATTAGTCTTAACATAGGCAAGCCTCCTGCCATCTGTGGCAACCATTTCAAGTTTACCATCTCTAAGTATAAAGTAAACTCCGTTCAAAACGTATCTCTGTGAATCTCTTGACGTTGCAAAAACGGTCTTTTTGAGCATTGAGGCAAATATTTCTTTTTTAATCGTAAAATTGTTTTTCTCAGGAGGTTCCGGTATCACAGGGTATTCTGTTTTTGAAATTCCCATAAGATTAAATTTTGATTTTCCGGATTTAATATTTATCTGATTTGTTTCATCAGCTTTGATTTCTATTTCATTGTCGGCAGAAAGTTCTTTTATAATATCTGCAAATCTCTTAGAAGGTATCGTAATTCCTCCATCTTCTGTTATTTCTCCTTTAATATAACACTGTACGGCTATTTCAAGGTCGGTAGATGAAAGTTTTATTTTGTCTCTTTCAGTTTCAAATAGAAAATTTGACAAGGCAGGGATCGTATTTTTAGACGGTGTCACTGGAGATATCATCTGGATTCCTCTTATTAATTCCTCTTTTTCACAAATTACTTTCATTTGTTATCTCCTAAATTCTTATAAAAGTATATTAGTTACTATAATGTCATGTATATTGTTGAAAAGTCTTTTTAAATGCTGAAAAAAGTATGATTATCAAACAAAATTTGTAAAAATTAATGATGATAACTATGTTAACAAAACAATGAAGTTATTAGAATTATTAGTTTACTTTTACATTATACAAATTTTTTACGTTTTATTCGTGGAGTTATTATTTTATTACTTGCTTTGTATTTTTTTGATAATTTTATTGATTTTAGCGTTGAAATACGGATCGGAGTCCATTTTAGATTTTATTTTGTTGCAGGCGTACATGACAGTTGCGTAATCTCTTCCACCGAACGCTTCGCCTATAGTATTGCTTGAAAATTCATCAGTTAACGTTCTTGCGAGGTACATTGCGATTTGTCTTGGAAATGAAACGGCATCTGTCCTGCGTTTTGATTTCATATCTTTTATATCTATATTGAAATCGTCGGAAATGGCTTTTTGTATATTTTCTATTGTTATATGTTTGGAATTGTCTGTTTTAATGATGTCTTTGAGCATTTTTTGTACGGAATCTACAGTTAAAGGTGTTCCTGTAAATGCTGAAAAGGCTGTTATTCTTAGAAGCGATCCCTCAAGCTGTCTTATGTTTGATTTGATCTGCGTTGCTATATTTAAAATAACATCATCGGGGATGTATATTTTTTCTTCTTCTGCTTTTTTGCGTAGAATTGCGATTCTTGTTTCTAAATCCGGCGGTTGTATATCAGCTATAATACCCCATTCAAATCTTGAAATGAGTCTTTCTTCAACGCCTTTAAGTTCTTTAGGTGGTCTGTCGGAAGAGATAACTATTTGCTTTTTTAAATTAAAGAGATTGTTAAACATATGGAAAAATTCTTCCCGCGAGCTTTCCTTACCTAACAGAAATTGTATGTCATCTATCAATAAACAGTCCAAACTTCTGTATTTGCTTTTGAAAAATGATATTTTATCAAACCGTATTGACTCTATAAATTCTGTAACGAATTTTTCACAGGTGACGTAAAGAGTTTTTAGTTTTGGCGTTGACTGTTTTATGTAATTGCCTATTGCGTTTAACAAATGTGTTTTGCCTAGTCCTACTCCGCTGTAAAGAAATAAAGGATTAAACTGTTTGCCGGGATTTTTTGCAACCGCTTCTGAACATCCGTGCGCAAATCTGTTTGAAGCGCCGACAACAAAGCCGGAAAAAGCGTATTTAGGATTTATCTGATCTTTTTGCATTATAGATGCTTGAATATCTTCATGATCAGGCGTATCTTCAACTTTTTTTATTATATCGGAGATATCTTGCTGCGATTTTAACTTTAAAACTATTTGTTGTCCGCACGAATTGGACAAAATTTGTTCAATATTTTTTTGCTGGTTGCTTGTTATCCACTGCGAAAAATAGATATTTGGCACTTCTAAAGTAAAAATATTGTCTTCAATGGTTAGAGGCTTGATAGGTAAAATCCACAGATTATAAGTTTCGGGAGTTACAGACAATTTAATATTATTTATGACCTTTTGCCATAAATCGGATACGGAAATTCTCATATAATCCCCAAGTTATTTACAACTGTAAACAATTCAATCAACAACGGAAAAGAATTAAGCGGTTTTTGATGAAAAAAGAAGCTTTATACATTATAAATTGTATGTTTTCTCGTTTCATCTGTCAAGCGTAAAAAATCTGAAATTGAAAGCTTGTCCGGTCTTAAAAATGGATCTAAAGCGCAGGCGTCAATAATATGAGCGGCTTTGCTCTTTTCTAAATTTTTAAATGAACTTAAACAATTTAGGATTGTTTTCCTGCGCGTTTTGAAAGCATGTTTTACAAGATCAAAAAAAACGGGATCAGGCGGCTCTGGTACTTTATTTGTAAGTTTTATAACGGAAGAAATAACTTTCGGAGGAGGGTTAAAGCATCTAGGTGAAACGTCAAATAAGGTTTTGCAACCGGCGTAATATGAAGTAAATATTGAAATATAACTGTAAGCCTTGCTGCCCGGACGGGCAGCAAGCCGCTGTATGACTTCTTTTTGAAGCATAAAAACGGCGGTAGTCCAGTTTTTTAGAGGCAGGATTTTTTGAATTATTGCTGTGCCGACATTGTACGGGAGATTGGAAATAACCTTAAATTCGGTGTTTGGGATATTGTATTTGAGAAAATCCGCATTTATAATTTCGATATTCCGGGCGCCGTGAAAAGAAAAAAAATGATTTAGTTGTTGAGACAGCATCTCGTCTGTTTCAACTGCGGTTAAATATTTAACCTGCAGCTGTATAATCTTTGTTAAAATGCCTTTGCCTGGTCCGACCTCAAGGACTTCATCGCATTTCTCTAAATTCGCGGCTCTAATTATATTATTTGCAACGTTACTATCTATTAAAAAATTCTGTCCGTCCTTTTGACGCATACTTTTTCCTGCATGTATTATGCTTAAAATTAAGAAAGGGCTTTATTTTCATTTGGTTTTAGATTTATCAGAAAACTTTGAAAATTGTTTCTCTGATGATATTCACCCATAAATACCTATAAAATTATATTCCGAGACATATTTAGAGTAAATAAACTCACTTTCGGGTTTAAATACCTAGCGGAATAATCTACCTATACCTAATCTCAGCAAATCGCTGTATGTCGCAAAAATGAAAATGTTTATCATGATAATCAATCCTGTTGTATTATAAACTTGAATAACTTTTGCGCTTATCTGTTTTCTTATAATTCCTTCGGCAAAAAACAATAATATCATCCCGCCGTCAACCATAGGAATAGGGAAAAGATTGAATAGCCCCAAAGCAACTGATATAACTGCAATTAACCTTAGATAATCTGGCATTCCCGTTTTTATAGCGTTCGCCATAACCTGCATAACGCCGATAGGCCCTGAAATTTCCGGCTTTTTCAGTGACATAACTTTGTCAGCAAGATATGCAACAGGCATAATTGTGTTTACTATTGAGGTTTCAACTCCGAGATATACAGATTTCAAAAATCCCGCTTTTATTTTTACCGGAGTTATGCCTATCGTTCCTGCTCCTGTCACAGGATTTTTTGCAACAATCATGCTTAATTCAAAAAAATTGTCACCTCTCTCTATTAAAAAAGAAGTTTGCTTATTTGCTTTATCTTTTAAACTGGTGCTTAGATCATTCCATGTATTTATTTTGACTGCATTCACTGACTTTATTTTATCTCCAGGCATAATTCCTGCGATTTTGGCAGGGTAATTTTTGGCTACAGCGCCTACGGAAAGATCTGTAGACATATTTACTGTGCCCCATATACTAAAAACAAGAGCAAAAAGAAAAATAGCCAAGATATAATTTGAAAAAGGACCTGCGAATGATATCCATATTTTTTTATACCATTTAAGAGATAAGAATTCTCCGTCGTTGCCTGCGACTTCTTCAGGATTCTCGCCTGCCATCCTAATAAATCCGCCGAAAGGAATAGTCTTTATGCAATATTTCGTGCCATTATAAGTGTGTTTT
>LQAB01013475.1_pt1 | contig 11155 bp, 15 predicted proteins | sample 654521 | NCBI WGS metagenome assembly LQAB01 (sample SAMN00762031, study PRJNA78659) | termite gut metagenome | isolation source: bacterial endosymbionts found in Trichonympha flagellates filtered from... | host: Zootermopsis nevadensis | place: USA: Mt. Pinos, Los Padres National Forest, CA ... | reverse complement strand
GGCATTGGCGTGTAAAAAAATCCTTTCCCGGATTTTTTTCACTGAAGGCAGGGTGGTAACGCGAAACATCTCGCCCGCGCCTTCGCAGTCTGACCCGGTGAGTATGGGCGTGTGAACAAGGATGAAACGCCGTTTGTGAAAAAAGGCGTGTACCGCCTGGGCAGCCTTGGCGCGGATGCGGAACAGGGCTCCGTATTTGTTGGTGCGCACACGCAAATGCGCGATTCCGCGTAAAAATTCGTCAGAATGGTGTTTCTTCTGGAGAGGGTAAGTTTCTGGGGCGGCCTGTCCAAACACCAAAATCTCGTTGGCCCGCACTTCCCACCGCTGCTCCCTGCCGGGGGACGGCACAAGCGCGCCTGTAACAGACAGCGCCGCTCCGACGGCGGCTGACCCCAATGCGGTCTGCGCGGCGGTGCCGTTGTCCACAATGCACTGTATATTGGTCAGGCAGGAACCATCGTTCAGTTCAATAAAAGAACATGTTCCAAGATCGCGCCGCGTGCGCGCCCACCCGCAGATACGAACGCTGTCTTGCGCGGTGTCGGCATTCAGGGCGTCAACAATCAGTGTTTTTTGCATTCGCGCAACTCCTTGAAGAGCGCGCAAAAATAGTTGCCTTTTTGCGCGCTCTCACTATAGTAACGACAGGGGAATGTCTTGACAAGTCATATACGCCTGCCTTATTCGACTAGAGCAGATTAATGCTTTGGCATGAAATTATCTAATTTCATTCTGAAAATGCCATAACAACGGGGCACGACAGGTATTTTTCGCAAGTATTCCTTTTATTGGAGAGCGCGTTATGAAACGATTTGCTTTTGTCTGTTTTCCGGTTTGCCTTCTGCTATTTTTTTTCGCTCCTGTTGTGTTCGCGGCGGGAAGCGCCGCCCCTTCTCCATCGGCCAATGCCCAGGCGCCGCAGGCGGTGAAACCCGCGCCTGACAAGCCAGAAAAAGGTGTTGACCGGGTTACAGTAGTCACTGTCCAGCACGAAGGTTCAGACAGCATAGGCGCAAATCTTGCCATGCGCCTCAAGGAACGGTTCAACCAGAGCAATCTGTTTACGCTCAATGACGATGAAGAAAAAGACATCCCAAAACTGCGCCTGCTCATAAGCACGGAACCGGAATTTCCAGGACGTCCCAACGTGGGATCAATCTATTCGGCATGTTGGGTTTTCAGCCAGGGCAAGGGCTACCTCGGCTACCTTTTGTCGCGTGATCTCGGCGCGGCAACCGCTGACGATATTTCCGCGCTGGTAAACAGACTGGCGGAGCGCACCGATGGCATCGCGGCACGATACAGCTCGTTATGGAAATAATCCCATGGACAAAAAAACGGCAAAAATTCACTACACATATACCACAGCTCCCGGGATATCCCTGCAGGCGGCGCACGGCGTTTGGGGCGGAATTAACGCACAGGGCGAAATTGAGATAAATTTTTACAATATTGCCCAATAATTTCTCCCTTGTCCATGTCTGACAGAAGTTTTCATATCATGACGTTCGGGTGTCAGATGAACGCGCATGATTCGCGCTGGCTCGCCGGCGCCCTCATCGCGCGGGGTTTTGCGCAGACCTCCATTGAAAGAGCGCGTGTCGTCATCCTCAATACCTGCTCTGTGCGTGAAAAACCGGAGCAAAAGGTCAAAACAGCCATCGGGCGCGTGCGCGCCATTACGGGCGGCGATCCTGAAGTGCTGGTGGCGGTGACAGGGTGCGTGGCCCAGCAGCTTGGACAAACACTGTTTGAAAGTGGCTGTCAGGTGCGGCTTGTGGCCGGCAGCGACGGCATCAACGGCGTGCCGGAGGCTGTTGAACGGCTACTGGATGAACCGCGTCTTCGCCTGTCGCTGTTAGATTTTACAGACCACTACAGCGAACGCGAGCCGGTGGGTTGCGCGATTGCCGGACAATCCCGTCCTGTTACTCATGTCACAGTCATGCAGGGATGCGACAATTTTTGCGCCTACTGCATTGTGCCCTATACGCGCGGACGGCAAAAATCACGCGCCGTAAAGGCTGTTCTGGACGAATGCCGCGCGGCGCTTGAGATGGGCGGCGCGCGGGAAATCATGCTGTTGGGACAAAATGTCAACGCCTTTGGCCGAGATACAACCGGCGACGACGACGGCTTTGCCGATCTGCTGGCCCGAGTGGCGGCATTGCCGGGTTTGGAGCGTTTGCGTTTTGTAACTCCGCATCCCGGGGAGATGAAGCCGGTCGATATAGAATCGTTTGCCTCTGTCGCGCCCTTGTGTCCGCGCTTGCACCTGCCCGTGCAGTCAGGGTCCGACAGGGTGCTTGCGCGTATGGGACGCGCGTATACGCGACAGGATTTTTACAATCTTGTTGCCGCATTGCGTAAAGCGCGCCTTGATTTGGCGCTTTCCACAGACATTATTGTGGGCTTCCCCGGTGAAACGGAAGAAGATTTTAACGATACGCTGGAGACGCTAACAGACTGCAATTTTATGTCCGCATTCTCTTTTTGTTATTCAGACAGGCCCGGTACGCGGGCAGCGCTTTTTGCGGACAAAATTGCGCCGGAGCGCAAACAGGAGCGTCTTTTGCGCTTGCAGGCATTGCAGGAATCCCTGAGCGGGCGTTGGCTTGAAGCGCGGTTGCTGCAACAGACAAGCCTGCTTATTGAAACGCGCAGTCCAAGACAACCTTGCCATAATGAGGAAAAGGTGGGGGAGAGGACAGAGGTTCTCTGGCAGGGGCGCGACCCTTACGGGGCGCTTGTGCATGTGGGATTGCCTTCCGGGCGTGACCATACCGGGCGTATGGTGCCTGTAGAGATAACAAAGGTGGGCAGGCATAGTCTTACAGGCAGACAGACGGGCAGCGCGTGGTAAGTGAAACCGGATAATTTCAGGTAACTAAGAAATGTATTCAATTTCCCTTTTGTTCTGATCACGGTTCTGGTATATGCAATTGCCTGTTGACATGCGTTTCAGAGTACAGTATAAGCCTCTCAATACGGAGCGGTAGTTAAGACGGTTATAACGCCGGCCTGTCACGCCGGAGGCCGAGGGTTCGAGTCCCTTCCGCTCCGCCAAAAGTAAATCCACACAAGTCCCGCAACGTCTGAAAAATTTTGCGGGATTTGTATTTTTACAAGCCCTGTTTATCTTGCCTGTATTCGCAATGTCAGGCACAATCCTGAAATTTTGTGCCCCAAGGGGGCTATTTTACGCTGGATATGTTCGACTTGATATTCTTGGAGCCCTTGACCAGGATTGAACTGGTGACCTCATCCTTACCAAGGATGCACTCTGCCGACTGAGCTACAAGGGCATATAGCAACGTAGCAGCGCTAATATCCTATCGGCTGCCTTGTCGTCAAGGGGTAGTCCGCCGGTAGTCCGTTCGCTTCACAGGGCAATTCCCGCATCAGGCGGCCAATATACTGTAAATGGCGGCGTTTTGCCTCATGGCTGCGCAGGGCGGCGTACTGAATGAGAGCTTCCTTGAGTTCTGCAGGCGCGTCAAGTTGTTGGATTTGCGCCGGCGTAAGGCGCGCTAGTTTTTCGCCGGCTTTTTGCAGAACGAGGCTATGTCGTTTTTTTGCGGAACGGCTTGGCGGCAGAATATTGATGTCGGTTGGCTTTTGCATGCGGCTGCGCTCTTTTAGATATATATTCCCAGAACAACGCCGAGCAGCGCCACTGGTGAAATAATGCCATTCAGCGTAAAAAAGGCCGTATTGATATGTCGTAACTCTTTATTTTTCATAAGAGTATGCTCAAACAGCAGGAGGGCGGCCGTGCCTAGGCAGATGCAGTACCACGGCCACGACAACTGAGCAGCGAAGCCTGTGAAAACGAGAAAAATTATTGTCATCGCGTGAGAAAAAGTGGCCAGCGCAAGGGCTGTGCGTGCTCCGTGGACAGAGGGAAGCGAATACAAGTTGTGTTGCCGATCAAAATCTATATCCTGAAAGGCGTAGTACACGTCAAAGGCGGCCACCCAGAATGTGACGGCAAAAAAAAGTAAGAAGGGCGCCGGCGTAATGCTGTCCGGGGTGACGCTTATCCATCCTGCCAGCGGCGCAAGGCCAAGTGTGGCGCCAAGCCAGAAATGGCAGAGCGGGGTGAAGCGTTTCAGAAAACTGTAGGCGGCGGAAAAGAACAGAGCCGGTACGGCAAGCAGAAGGCACAGCCCGTTGAGGACGGCGCAAGCGCCAATGAATACAAGCGCCATGACGGTGCAAAAAGCCCATGTTTCCCGTACGCTGATTGCGCCCGTAACAAGAGGGCGGGCGCTGGTGCGTGGATTTGCGCGGTCAAAGGGCAGATCCACAAGGCGATTGAACGCCATCGCAAAGGAGCGCGCGGCCACCATGGCAATGGTCAGAAAAATCAGGGGGCGTATGGGAGGGATGCCGCGCGCCGCTAATACCGCCCCAGCCCAGGCGTAGGGCAGGGCAAAGACGGAGTGTTCGATTTTGACCATGCGGCAAATGTCGGCAAAGTGACCAAAGGGCGTGCGCATCAGCCGGCTAACCTCCGCAATCGGTCGGGTCGCCGTGCAGTTTTTCCAGCGCGTGGGGCAGCGCCGGTAGCACGGCGGCGAGATTTTCCAGCACAGCCTTGCGGCTGCCGGGCAGGTTTATGATGATGGCGTTTCCCAGCACACCGGCTGCCGCGCGGGAAACGGCAGCATGCGGCGTTGCCGCAAGGCTTGCGGCCAGCATGGCCTGGGTGAAGCCGGGCAGAGACATATCCAGCAGGGATGCTGTCACTTGCGGCGTGATGTCGCGGGGCGAAAGACCGGTGCCGCCCGTGGTGCAGATAACGTCGTAGCCCTGATTCAGGGCAAGATCCGTCAGCAGGGCGCGCAGCATGCGCGCGTCATCGGGCAAAAGATAACCCTGGCTGTGGCAGAGCGGCAAGGCTCTGTCCATGCGTTCGGCAATGGCCGGACCGCTTCTGTCTTCACGCAGGCCAAGAGCGCCTTTGTCCGAAAGTGTTATCCATGCCAGCGAGTGCCCTGTTTTTTGGGTTTCCAGGGTGAGCGCCGTGCCCGCCGTTCGGGGCGTGATGTCGCAAAGCGCTGTGAGCAGGGGGCGGCGGACGGCGTGTGCGCCTACGCTGTCCGGCAGCCATGCCCATCCTGTCATTTTAAGCATGGGGGCGTCATCGTTTTTGCCGTGCAGGGTTGTGCCGACAGACAGCGTGTTGAAGCGACTGGCGGTCTCCGGCGTGGCGCTGTGCACCGTTTTTACAGACGCTGTGCCTGTGATGAGGGGCAGGCGGTCTCCGGCGGCGCAAGGGGACAGGTAAAGTGTCAGGGGCATGGCGACTCCGTTCAGTTTTTGTTATTGTAGCTCTTTGCGCAATGCGTTACAAGGTATTGAGCAGCTGATTCAGCGCCATAGATGACAGCGCAGGAGATAGCATAATGACAACCCGCAGTCGGGATCAGACACAGGATTTGCGCCTTCTTGGCGCGGGACGGCTTCCCTCTGTTGACGGGCCGGGTGTCCATCTGTTGGAGTCCTTTCCCAACAGTTACCCGAACAGACCTTATGTCATAACTATTTCTTTTCCTGAATTCACGTCGCTTTGTCCGGTGACGGGGCAGCCCGATACCGGTGTTATTGTTGTGGAATATATTCCTGACGCGTGTTGTGTGGAATCAAAAAGTTTCAAGCTGTATATGTTTGCCTTTCGCAGCCACCAGTCCTTTATGGAAACAATTGTGAATACAGCGCTTGAGGATTTGACGCGCGCGCTTGAGCCGTGCTGGTGCCGTGTCAAGGGGCTGTTCGCGCCGCGCGGCGGCACACGTATCCATGTTTTTACGGAAGAATTCAAGATATTGCCGAAAAAACGGGATGTGCTTGTGCGTAAGGCTGTTCTGGCCTGGAAGGCGGAGCCTGACCCGCGTTGTCGTTGAAACATGAAGGATGCCGGATGGGATTTTTTTCTGCCGTAAAAAAATTGTTCGGCGCTTCGGGCGCGGAATCCGAAGGCATGGAAGGCGATTTTTCCGCCATGGCAGCGGATTCTCCTGTTGACGGGGAAGCGCTGCTTGTCCGCCTGCGCGGAGCGGAAGCAAGGCTTTCCGTCTGGCTTGGCATTGTTCTGGAGGGCGTGGAAACGGCTGGAGACCTGCTCAGGGAAAGGATTCTGCTTCTTTTGCGCTCGCTGGAGATGCCGGAAAATGAAGCGCATGCCTTTACGCGGGATTTTATGGACTGGCTGACGCGCATGGACTATTCGCGTGTGGACGAATTCCGTTCGGAATTGCAGTATCGCCTGGCGCTTGCCCTAGATCTTGAGGATGAAGAGGACGAACGCGACCGGCTTTTTTTGAAAATAAGCGAAGGTCTCGCCCGTACACGGGAGGGCTTTGCGCGCAGTCTGAATATGCTGTTTGTCGCGCACGGAGAGCTTGACAAACAATTTTGGGATCGTCTGGAAGAGCTTTTTATCACGGCTGATATGGGCTGGGAAACGTCGCTCGAACTTGTCGAACGTCTGAAAGAGCGCGCCCGTCAGGCAAAGGTCACGCAGGTTGACGGCGTGCGCGCCCTGTTACTTGCGGAAATGGAAGAAATTTTTTCCGTGTCCCGCGCGATCACGGCCGTTAACCCGCCTGAAGTGTTGCTGCTTGTCGGCGTGAACGGCGCCGGCAAGACGACGACCATTGCCAAACTGGCGCACCGGGCGCGAATGCAGGGGAAAAAGGTGATGATAGCTGCTGCGGACACGTTCCGCGCAGCGGCTATCGAACAGATGAATGTCTGGGCGCGGCGCGTGGGCGCGCTGTTTCACGCGCGTGAGGCAGGAGCGGACCCTGCCGCCGTGGCGTATGAGGCCATTGAACGCGCTTTGCGGGAATCGGTGGACATGCTGCTGGTGGATACCGCCGGACGCTTGCAGACAAAAGTAAACCTGATGGATGAATTGGCAAAAATCCGTCAGGTGCTTGGCAAAAGACATCCCGGGGCACCGCACCGCGTTGTGCTGCTTATTGACGCCACCAATGGACAGAACGCGCTTTCGCAGGCCAAACTTTTCAAGGATGCTGTCGGTGTTGGTGAGGTGATATTGACAAAACTGGACGGCACGGCAAAGGGTGGGGTAGCCGTTGCCGTGGCGCTGCACTGCCGCTTGCCCATCACTTTTGTCGGTCTTGGCGAAAAACTTGAAGACCTGCGTCCATTCAATGGGGCGGAGTACGCCAGGGCGCTGTTACATGAAGACAACGGGGAAAAATAGTATGAGCGGGACAACAAACTTTTGCGAAAACACTTGACGCCACTTCTGGTTTTGATTAAATACCCCTTTGCCCCAATGAATTTTGCGGTTATGGCTTGCGCAATAGTGCCGGCACTGGTGTTGTGTCGTCGGTCTTTTGCACTGCTTGGACGGGTATTTTTGTAAACGGAGCGGATATGACTACAGTTAGCAGCGATCGCATACGGATCAAGCTCAGAGCTTATGATTTCCGCACTCTGGACAAGGCTGTCGCGGAGATTGTGGATACGGCGCGCAATACCGGCGCCGGGATTGCCGGGCCCATCCCTTTGCCGACAAATATTCATAAGTACACCGTTCAGCGGTCCGTGCATGTGGACAAAAAATCCCGTGAGCAGTTTGAAATGCGTATTCACAAACGCCTTATGGATATTCTGGAGCCAACGCAACAAACTGTTGACGCTTTGGGCAAACTTTCCTTGCCCGCCGGTGTTGACGTTGAAATCAAGCTTTAGAGCAAGAGGTTGCCATGGCTGAGAAAATGGGAATTTTGGGTCGCAAGCTCGGTATGACCCGCATATTTGCCGATAACGGCGTGGTTGTGCCCGTGACGGTTATTGAGGCAGGCCCCTGCCCGGTGACACAGATCAAAACCAATGAAAAAGACGGCTATAACGCTGTGCAAATAGGATTGACGCCGGCCAGGGAAAAACATGTTTCCAAGCCGATGCGGGGTCATTTTGCCAAGGCCGGTACGGGCTTTTTTCGTCATTTGCGGGAGATTCGTCTTGCCGGAGCGCCTGAATATCAGCCCGGGCAAAATTTCACTGTGGAGATGTTTGCCGCCGGCGAGGTTGTGAAGGTGACCGGCGCGAGCATCGGCAAGGGATATCAGGGGCGGATGCGCCGCTGGAATTTTGCCGGATCCAAGGATTCGCACGGTTGTGAAAAAGTGCACCGGAATAACGGTTCTATCGGCAACAATACCTTGCCCGGTCATGTGTTCAAAGGAAGAAAAATGGCCGGACATTGGGGCAATGAAACCGTGACGGAAATGGGGCTTTTGATTGTTGGTGTTCGTCCGGCGGATAATGTCATATTGGTCAAAGGCTCTGTGCCGGGACCCAAAAACGGCCTTGTGTTGATTCGCAAGCAGTAGGGAAAGCAAGATGCCTGTAGTAAAAGTATACGATCAGCAAAAGCGGGAAAGCGGCGAAGTGACGCTTGCTTCTGATATTTTTGAGGTTGAGGTAAGGCCTGAAATCCTGAATTTTGTTGTGCGCGCCCAGATGGCGGCAAAACGTGCTGGCACGCACAGCACAAAGACCCGTGCCTTTGTGTCCGGCGGCGGCGCGAAGCCGTGGAAGCAAAAGGGCACAGGCCGTGCCCGCTCCGGCTCCAACCGTTCGCCCATATGGCGTGGCGGCGCTGTTGTTTTTGGCCCGTCACCCAGAGACTACTCTCTTAAGGTGAACAGCAAAGTGCGGGCGCTTGCCCTGAGAATGGCGCTTTCCAGCCGTCTTGCGAGCGAGGGTTTGCTTGTGGTCAATGTCATTGATTTGCCTGAGGCCAAAACAAAGCATTTTGCCAGGGTGGCCGATGCCCTCGGGCTTGCGAAAGCCTTGATTGTTGTCCCTGAAGATAATACTGATTTGATGCGTTCAGCGCGTAATATTCCGGGGCTTTCCACAACAACGCCGCAGCGCCTGAGTGTGACGGAAATCCTCAGACATAGGCAGCTTGTGTTGCTGGAAGCAACCGTGAACACTTTGCACGCGCGCTTTGCCCGCAAGGGGGCCTAGATGGAAAATGCCTACGTATTGCTAAAACCTCTGCTGACGGAAAAAACGACCCTGCTCAAGGACACCGCGCAGCAGGTGGCTTTTTATGTGCACCCTGACGCTAATAAACTTGAAATTGGGCGGACGGTGGAAAAGGCCTTTGACGTAAAAGTAACGGCTGTCAATGTTGTGCGAAGGGTGCCTTTGCGCCGTAAGCGTCAGGGACGTGTTGTGGGTAAAAAACCCGGTTGGAAGAAAGCGTACGTGACATTGCAACAAGGTGATAAAATTGAGTTTTTTGAGGGAGCGTAGCTATGGCTGTCGTTAAGTTGAAACCGACCTCCGCGGGCCGCCGTTTCCAGACGGTTTCTGATTTTGAGGAAATTACCCGTGCGTGTCCCGAGAAGTCCCTTACTATGGGGTTGCCCAAAAAATCCGGACGAAACAATGCGGGGCGTGTTACAAGCCGCCGGCGCGGCGGCGGAGTGAAGCGTCTGTACCGCTGTATCGACTTCAGGCGCGACAAAATGGGTATTGAGGCAAGAGTGGCGCAGATTGAGTACGATCCCAATCGTACAGCCCGTATCGCTCTGTTGTACTATGTAGATGGAGAAAAACGCTATATTTTGGCTCCTGTCGGCCTGAAGCAGGGGGACAGGGTGCTGGCCGGCGAAGGTGCTGATATCAAGCCGGGCAATGCGCTGGTAATGTCGCGTATTCCCGTTGGAACAGTGATCCATAATATAGAGCTCAATCCCGGCAGGGGCGGGCAGTTGTGCCGGGCGGCGGGCACCTATGCCCAGTTGATTGCCAAGGAAGGCAAATACGCGCTTTTGCGTTTGCCCTCCGGTGAAGTGCGGAGAGTTTTGGCCGGTTGTGTGGCAACAGTAGGGCAATTGGGCAATATTCATCATGAAAATATTTCGCTTGGCAAGGCTGGGCGCAATCGCTGGTTGGGCAGGCGCCCCTGTGTGCGTGGCGTGGCCATGAACCCCATAGATCATCCACTGGGCGGCGGTGAAGGCAGAAGTTCCGGCGGGCGTCATCCGGTGTCGCCGTGGGGCATGCCTGCCAAGGGCTATAAAACGCGTGACAAAAAGAAAGTTTCCTCGCGTCTGATAGTAAAACGTCGTGGTCAGAAGTAGGAGTAGCGCATGCCGAGATCATTGAAAAAAGGGCCGTTTGTAGACGCTCATTTGATAAAAAAAGTGGATGCCGCCGTTGCCGGCGGTGATCGGCGTGTGCTGAAAACGTGGTCGCGTCGCTCGACCATCCTGCCGGAAATGGTGGGTTTGACGTTTGCCGTGCACAACGGGAAAAAGTTTGTACCGGTTTTCGTGACAGAAAATATGGTAGGGCATAAGCTTGGGGAGTTTTCCCCTACACGTGTATTTCATGGTCATGCCGCAGACAGAAAAGCCAAGGCCGGCAAGAAGTAGGGGTTCAGTATGCAAGCAAAAGCAGTTGCGAAGTACCAGCGCGTTTCACCGCGCAAAACCCGTCTTGTCGCCGGTAATGTCATGGGCTTGTGGGTAGAGGAAGCCATCAATATATTGCGCTTTACTCCCAACAAGCCGGCTGGCGTGCTTTATGGCGTGATGAAGAGCGCGCTTGCCAATGCCACCCAGTTGGGCGGCGTGGATGTGGACGCATTGAGGGTACACGAGATTATTGTCAATGAAGGTCCCGCCTGGAAGCGCTTTATGCCCCGTGCTCAGGGACGCGCAGGCAGAATTCGCAAACGCACGAGTCATATCACTGTTATACTTGCAGAAGGGCAGGAATAGCTATGGGTCAAAAAGTACATCCGTTCGGCTTCCGGCTTGGATACAACAAAAGCTGGCAGTCCCGCTGGTTCAGCAAAAAGGAATATCCTGCCCTTGTTTATGAAGACAGCAAAATCCGTACCTTTGTCAAAAAACTTTTGTATCATGCTGGCCTTTCCAGAATCGAGATTGAACGCGCGGGCGGCAAGGTGCGTCTGGTGTTGTTTACAGCCCGTCCCGGTATCGTGATCGGACGTAAGGGTATTGAAATTGAGAAATTGCGCGGAGATTTGCGCCGCAGATTTGGACGGGAGTTCGCCTTGGAAGTCAATGAAATACGCCGTCCGGAGGTGGAAGCTCAGCTTGTTGCCGAGAATATCGCCCAGCAG
>LQAB01020012.1_pt1 | contig 11242 bp, 18 predicted proteins | sample 654521 | NCBI WGS metagenome assembly LQAB01 (sample SAMN00762031, study PRJNA78659) | termite gut metagenome | isolation source: bacterial endosymbionts found in Trichonympha flagellates filtered from... | host: Zootermopsis nevadensis | place: USA: Mt. Pinos, Los Padres National Forest, CA ... | reverse complement strand
TTATTGGTGATTGTCTTGAAAAGAAATTTGGCTCTGGAAAAGGTAAAGTATATAAGCCAAAGCGTGATAAAAATGCTCTCAATGTTGGGAAAGATAAAAAAACAAATAGTTTGGAAATTCAAGGAGATAGATAGAAATAAAAGAAAATAAAGATTTAAAATGATTATAATTTAACGATTGAGGAATTAAAAAGATAACAGCTAAAAGATAATTTCTATCTACTTAGTGGTTATTTTTATGTTAATGTCTTTCATTGGTTTGTGAATATATAATTCAACTACAATTTTTTAAAGGGCAATAAGAATGAAGGACTATTCGTACTCAAAATATCCAAAAGTAATAGCATATACCGAAACAAGTTCGCCAAGACAGGTAAAAAGGTTTAGACAAAAAGCAGACGAAGACTTCTATGACTTAACAGAAACCGAAAGAAAACAACTAAGGCGAAGCCAATTTGCTTTTGGCACAATCTATCCATATACGTTTGACGGATTGGCTTATATTGCAACACATCATAAAGAACTATCTAAAGAATATGGCAGAGAAATTATTACAGATGCAGGCGAATTCTTTTATGAAATTAATTTGCCGTTTAATGATTTTATACATTATTGTTTATTTGGCTGGACTGGTAGCGGAGCATATTTAAAGCACGAATTGCGTAGATATGTTACAGGTTTAAAAACTGAGGAACATAAGTTCTTTCGGTACATTCCGATTTCAAAAGGTAAATATATATCAACTCAGCCTTTAAAGATAAGTTTTCTGCATAAAGCTCAACCTGAAATGAAAGCACTGGAAATACAGAGATTAAAACAGATAGATAGATTAAATGATGATGTTAAAATTATCCAAAGTATAGTGATACAGATTGTAAAACCTTTTCTTAATCCGATTTTGCATAAAGGTATCGGAAGTGGCTGGTTTTCTATTCCTAATGCCTTGCAGGCAAAAATAGATTATCTTTTGGATAACAATTCTCATATTAAATTAACTTCGTTATTTTTACGTAAGTATTATTTATATCTTAATTGCCTTGACAATTCAACCGATAAGCCATGTACAATTGTAGATGCAGTAGATTTATGGGAACACGTGTCGCCCTCTGAAGTGAAATTAGTTAACGGAAAGTATAAATGTATAGCCAATTGGGAAGCAGCGAAATCAAAGCTTAAGGCTGCTCATAGATTCTTTCATGGATTGAAAGGGGTTGGCGTTTTAACAGGTTCAAAACTCTATCCAGCTATAGATATTAACTTCCCAGACGGAATATTTACTTATCAAAAAACTCAGCAATATAAAATTTGCCATAAACGTAATTTAAAGTTTAGAAACAATATATAAACAATGACATTCCGATAATACCGCAAAAACATTCCGATAATACCGCAAAACATTCCGATAATACCGCAAAACATTCCGATAATACCGCACCTCCCCCCCCCCCCCCCATAATATATCTTAAGAGTACTTAATAACTCTTAAGATAGTCCTTGCCTTTAAAACAAAGGCAAGGCAAGGACTAAAAGAGACAAGGTTAAAAGACATTAAGTACAAAAAAGAATAAAAAGAAAAGGCAAAGACAACAGCTTGCCTTTAATGGAAATGCAAAAACAAAGGCAAGGCAGCAGCAAAAAAAGCTTGAATGTACTATTAGTGCAGTAAAAAGCGACCAGAAAAACTAGACCCCTAACAGCTCAGGACTGATTTTTTTCCAGAAACAATGTTAAATATTTTATACTATTATAGACAAAGGAACTATTATGTCAAAAAAATATTTTGGCTTTGTAGGAACTTTAATGAATATTCTCGCTACTAATACTACCCAAACTCAAAGAGTGAGCTATAACCTCTATCAGAAGCCCCATGATAGGTGGAATTGCTAATGTATATCGTACTACTAAATCATTTGTATAAATAGTACTTACTGAGAGACAATTTATTCTTAGTGGAACCGTGTAAGCAAGACAAAAACTAAAAAGAGGTTGGAATCCTTGCCCAACCTAAAAGACATTATGTGATCATAATTAACTATTCTTATTGCATTTTTGTTTCAAAAATTGGTAGAATAAAAAAATGCTAAATGATCGTATAATTTTTTACAATACAGATCCGTTTGAACCTAATCAAGAAACTTCGATAATTCTTAAATTGCAGGAATATGGAAAAAGTTGTACTGGCGGATTTTCAACTTTTACTTAAGAAGAAGGATATGCTAAGATTATTGCTGTAGAGTAAGCATAACCTTTACTTTATCCTTTTTAATTGGTTATTCTACTTAAAATAGTTGTTAGTGGAAATAAATATTTTATTATGAAAAAAACAATTAGTATATTTATATTATTAGTATCACTAATATTAACATCTTGCGGTAAAGAACGAATAAATCAGTTAAACAATCTAAATGCTTCTACTTCAGATGCTATACAACCATTAGAACCAGCAGTTAAGAATGAAGAAAGCTGGGGTAAGTGGACGTCTAGACAGTGGAAAGATAACAAGGGAAAATGGCTAGGCAGTGTAATAGGCTTTGCATTAGTTGTTACAGGTTGTTATTTTGTTTATAACAAGTGCTTTAATAGTTCTTCTACAAAAACCAGCCAAAGTAGAAACTCCCAAAGTAGAAACTCCCAAAGTAGAAACTCCCAAAGTAGAAACCGATCCCAATACTTGATGTAAATTATCATATCTCCGCGGTTGTCTGAGGTAAGAAGTCCGTACAAGAGGACTAACTAACCTCCTATATTATCTCAAAAGTCTGCCGATAATCCGTGCCCCCCCCCCGCAGGTGTAGAGAATCAAAATCTAACCAATCTTCAACCTCAAAGTAGTAGAGCAAGTAGAAGAAGACCATCAAGAACCTGAACAACAGATTGATGCCAATCCGCATCTAAATATGCCTGAAAATGGACCTACTCTTGGAATTGTTAAGCAAGAGCCGATTGATATTCCACTTAATGGAGAATTTGTGCCCAAAGCAGATTTTTCTAGGTTGGAAAGGATAGTTAATGACATAATTGATACTCTTAATTCAAATTTAAGACTGGCCGGTAATATTATTGAATATATGAAATATACACCTATTAAAATAAAGCCAGATATGCCATCATCACCTGCAGCAACTCCACCAGAACTTGTAGATTCTTTTGGAAATATTCTTCAGAAAATTGTTAACAATTATAATTTTTTTAAAACTGATCCTGAAAGACAGGAACTTACTGAGTTTACTCATCTTTCGTTTGAAAATATGAGAGGATTAATTAGTAGGTCCCCAGAGCTTGATATAGAATCTAGAAATTATCTTAGAGAGTTTTCTAATGAACTGGCAGCTAAAGCTGAAATGCCGTTGACATATGAATGGGAGTGATAAAAGGGTAAAGAAATGAAAAAGACATTTGATGAGCTGAGCTATTAGCGTTATTATATGAAAATCCTAACACAGGCGTTAATTACAATCCACACGTTCCAATCCCTGATTGAACACCACCACCAAAACAACAAAGGCCAATTGAATGTCCAAGATTTTAGGCACAGTGCTATTAATTGCAATATTGCTTACAAGCTGTAATAAGACACAAGAGGTTTTAATACCAAAGAAAGACTTGAAGGAAGAACACCTCAACACACAACTTTCGCAAGAGACACAATCTAACGTTCCATCAGATGCACAAATAATTGTTGAAGAGTCTCTTTTAGTCAAGCGTGGGCCCAATTACAAGGCTTTAACAGCCGTAGCATTAGCAGTGTTTCTAGTAATAGCAGCGAAGTATTACTATGATGAAAGGCAAGAGCTTAACATCACTCCTCCTTTGGACTGGAGAAGACATGTAATACCACGAAGTGCATGGTGGTCTAATCTTGAGCCTCATCAACAAGAGTCGTTTGCTCGTTATTCTATAGAACACTTTTACAATACGGCTTGGACAGAAGAGCCTAGACCTAGATGGAAAAAACCGCCATCAAGGAAAATGGCTGTAGAAATGAGATAGGATTTGATGATAGAAGGATAAAAGAGATGGGAATGAAAAAGATAGTTTCTACTTATTTAATATTTGCCTTTATGTTAATGACTTTTAGCGGATGTGAACGGATAAAGAATAGTCTTGGACTATCGTCTGCAAATGCTGAAATCCCTGATAACTCTAATAAGTCAGAATCTCTCTCCCCCCCCCTCGCAAAAGCTGAAAGCCACTTAAAAGAATATTTTATCGGTGCAGGTATTGGACTGACAGCAGCAACAGCAATAGCAGCTGGGATTTATTTTTTTGTAATAAAACCGAAGTGGAATCATCTAGAAAAAGAGACCTATTATCAATCTGCTCGTGCTGAGATTGCAAACTTCAATGATGGTATGGAGAATGCAACTCATGATACTGTAGTTCATTTTTATGGTAGTAATTTAGATGTAATGCTTGATTACTGGAGCAGTGCTGGGGAAAACGATAAATTCACGGTAGAAGCTAATTTAGCCGATAGCGTAAGATTTATTAATAATGATAACAGATTAAACCAAAATGATAAAACTTCAATGTTTAATCGTATAAGGTCTTTAAATATACCTAATGTAGATATCCCTATCCCTCAATGACAATTTAAAAGTTGTATTGCCCAGTAAGTATTACTAAAGGCAATGAAAAATGGTCAAAAAAAGATAAGTAAAAAGGAATTGTATTGCCACATATTATTATATGTGGCAATTCAAATATAGGTTAAAAAGTTTGTATACTAAGCGTTAAAAAAAGGAGCTATGAAAAGACTATTTATATTATTCCTTGTAGTAGTTATGCTGGTAGGATGCGGATGTAGATCAGTTGTCAACCATGACATTGATGGGCAGATTATGCTTCTTACTAAAAAAGCAGAAGAGAAAATAAAAAAAATAAAAGAAATAGAAAAAAAAGCAGAAGAGAAAATAAAAAAAATAAAAGAAATAGAAAAAAATGCAGAAGAGAAAATAAAAAAAATAAAAGAAATAGAAAAAAATGCAGAAGAGAAAATAAAAAAAATAAAAGAAATAGAAAAAAAAGCAGAAGAGAAAATAAAAAAAATAAAAGAAATAGAAAAAAATGCAGAAGGAAAGTTGAACAAAAAATCTGGCTCTGGTCAACAAGAAACTCCAATTAAAGAGACAGAAACAGAAGTAGACGAACCAAAGATTCATATGTCATTTTCTAAGTACATTTATTTTAGTGCTATTATTACCGGAAGCGCTGTTGCTTTCATCGGAGATAAAACCTCCGACTACAAGACCTGTTCCATTGGACTTCTTCTAGCTAGTGCTGGAGCGGTCGGTGGAATTAATAGATTACTGGAGACTAGTGACAGCGAAGAAGGGGAAGATGAGTGGTTGGAGCAAAGCACATAAGAACGCATTAAAGTGAAATGTCAAAAAGGAACTACTAAAGAATGCTTTTTTAGTTTTTTAAAAAGGAATTCTTATCCCCGAAATATAAAAATAAAAGATATGTATAGGTCAAAATACAGAATAGGTGAAAAATGAAAAAACTAATAGCAACATGTATCGTCTTTGCTTGTCTCTTAACACCTTTAAAATGGTAATTAGTATGAAGGAGATAGCGTGAACGTTAGTGTTTGGAAATATCTTATTGGTACTGGAATGACAACGACAATAGCCATTGCAATAATGGCAACAGCTAAAGATTTTGATGGAGGACTCCTTGGCACTATTTTTTTCTTTGGTGGAATAGCAATAGCAATAGCAGGGGTAATAGTAGCGGGAATTTCTTCTTGGCGACAACGTTGTCATAATGATTTTGTAAAAGCTCAGGGAATCGAAACTGCTTGTGTGGAAAAGGTTCTGGATTTTTATTGTAATAACGTGTCCAACTGGCTCAAGGTCGGGCATTTAAAAAATATCAATGGTATCTGTCAGAAATCACTAACTTTTTAATTAAATACCCTAAATATAAGAACTTTCGTAATGATTTAAAATTTGTTTTTGAAATGTCTCAGGACGATAGCAGATTAACTCCGAAGGAAAAGCAAGAGATAGCGAATGAATTTACAAGTAATTATAAAAAGGCAATAAAAATGAAAAGACAGCGGTCATATTATATACATATGTCGCTTTAGAAAACATATATTATACAGTTCCTTTGCAATATTTTTGCTTTCTTGTCCAACCAAATATTGTGCAATTTATTTTATTAAGACGTATTAAGAATTAACTTAAGTCATTTCTGGTGGATTTTCTGCAAAAAACTTTAATATCCCTGTTGCATAATCATCTACTTGGTTAACAGTTATTTCTCCATTACCAGATAAATGATACCAGCCTAATGCTGCTTCTATAGGAATGATTCTGTATTGAGCGGTAGAATAGAACTTATTTAGAAAATCAGTTAGTGATTGGTATGTAGTTCCTTTACTGTAATATTCTTTATTTAAAGTTTTTTCCATTAAATCTTTTGTCTTTTGAAATTCTATTTTTGAGTATAAATTGGAATAGATTGAACAGATGCCTTCATCAAATCCTATTACAAAACAAATCTTATCTGTGTCATTTAGCCCTATCCAAAAATTTCCGTTACAGTGGTTGTTAGTTCTTTCTGAATCAGAAAAAAGACTTGTTTGAAATAACAACAAAACAAAAATGCTTAAAACAACTTTTCTCATGGTTCTTTCCTTTAATCAGTTGTAAAATTTTGATTATTTCATCAGAAAAACAAAGTAAAAATATACTCAGGAACGCCAACATTCCATATTCCATATTATATTATACAATATTTATGCTGGTTAGAGCTTATCAAAAATTCAAGGTAAGGAAATTAAAACTGGAAAGAGAACCTGGCTATCTTTACTTTATTGATAAACAAGACGATATAAAAGACTTGGGAACAAACGATATTACTGAAATCCAAAGTCTAATTAACGGCAATGGCTACAGAAACGGGATTGGCAAAGGAAGCAAAGACAGGAAAGATGGGAAAGGAGATTTAAGCGTAGAGAGGAAAAATGGCTTGCGAAAAGAAATCAAGAAAATGTTGATTAATCAATGAGAAAAGTATTTATAGGTTTTTTGTTGTATTAAGGTATGGCAATGAATCCCAATGTCTCTCCAGGACAGGAATGGCAATATAGAGAAGGTGCCCTCCTAAACATTAACGGCCGCTATCTTTAATGGAAAAACTCCGCCGCTATAGTGTCTGCTGTAGGGCTTCTTATTGTGGTTGACTATCAGGGGATGCCCAATACGACAGTAAGACAAGTGGAACGGCTACTAACGCAAAAACAGTAATCGTAGTAGCAAATGTTAGCCTCTCACCAAAATCCTTAGATGGGTCCAGCTCAGGACGATACTCCTCTGGGCAATCTTTATCTTTAGTTATATCTATAGTTATATCTATAGGAGCATCTATTGCTTCTGGTGTTGTCATTAAAGTCTTTTTTATGTTATTGCATGAGGTTAGCATTATACATACTGCTAGCAAGTAAAGTATGGTCTGTTTCATTTTCATTTTCCAATCTCTATCAAATAAAATATATCCTATCATAATATATATTATAATAGTTACTATAACAAAGAAATTATTTAATGTAAACTAAAGGTTCCGCAAAACCTTAGCTGCCGTTATCCTTATCCTATTCCAACGGCCGCATATTTTCTTCTGAGATAAGGTTAAAATGAAAATTTACCTAAATTGGATGAAGATTTATCTAGATTGGAAACAAAGCTTGGTAAACTAACCTTACGGCTAGGAGGTTAAGTATAATATCTGATTGGATATATTTAATGAAAAGAATAATCTCCATATACATCATATCTGCCTTTGTATTAACGGCCTTTACAGGTTGTGGTAAATTCCGAGAAATAATGAATAAACAACAGTCTCATGGTCTATTAACAAAAGTAAGAAAAGACCATGAAGGGATGAATTGGGGAGAGTTTAACCAAGATAAACGTTGGATAGAACAGAGCGGTGAAAATTATATGTTTGATATTGAGGACAAATGTTATAAAACTGCTCAGCAAGAGATAGATAGCATAAACCAAAAATGGATTGAGTATTATTATATGAAAGATCCTGATGTGAGTTTAGAGCAAAGAAAGGAAATGTGTGAACACATTCTCAAAATCGTAGAGGAGGCCCAAATTCCCGAAGAGCTTCTGGTAAAATCCATGCGAGCCTTTTTAAAATCTTCTTAACTTATAAAAAAGGCGAAAGTTTATGCAAGGTAAGACATAATGAGAAAAATATTTGTAGTTTTTATTTCCGCTGTATTAATGTTTAGCGGTTGCGACAAAATTGAACATGTGGTAAATCCGCCGCCACTTATTGATATACAACCACAAAATGGAACGAAACAAGACACACTAAAACAGAGTGGAGAGAAGCAGAGCACAAAAGAATCCGAAAAATCCAATGAGACTACAAAAGAAGAAAAGAAAAAAGAAAGTGGATACTCAAGATATTTCAAGAAAACTTTGAAAGTTTTAGGAGCGTCAGTTTTATGTACTACAATATATTTTGGAGTACAGTCCTATAGAAAACAAAAATCTCAAATACAAGAAAAAGATTAGTCAGAATGAAAAAGATAATTTCTACTTATTTAATATTTGCCTTTATGTTAATGACTTTCAGCGGTTGTGAAAGGATAAATAATAGTCTTGGACTTGTAAAGCCTGCAAATGTTGAAATCCCTGAAAAGCCTGAGAGCCCCCCCCCCCAGTCCAAAAACCCTACCTGAAAACAAAGAGAGCCCTTGCAGCAACAGCCATTGCAATAGTCTGTTTAATTATAGCTTGGCAGGGGACTGAATATTGGTATAACCGTGTACTTGCCATGAACGTAGTAGGTTTTGAGAATATACCTGTCAGAATAAAACACGTAAACAGAGTGGCAGCTATTAGCGGCGTGATAAAGAGCGTGGCATGTCTATCAGTGGCTTCTAGTGCAGCATCTACAATTTACTATGCATGCACTGAAAATAAGAAAGGTACGAAAGAAGAGATTAATCGTTCAACTATGGCAAAAAATGAAGAAAAAGAAATCCCAAAAAGATAAGAAAAAAGGAATTGCATTGCCACTAATCATAGTTAGTGGCAACACAAATTTAGGTTAAAAAGTTTGTATACTAAGCGTTAGAAAATAATGCAGAAAGTATAAGAGAGTGGAAAGATGAAAAGGCTATTTATATTTTTTCTTGTAGTAGTTATGCTGGTAGGATGCGGATGTAGATCAATTGTCAAACATGACATTGAAGGGCAGGATGTTCCTCCTCCTATAAAGATAGAAGGAGATAAACAAGAAACTTCAGTTAAAGATACAGGAACAGGAGTAAACGAATCAGAAGATTATAATTCATTTCCTACTTACATTTATCCGCTTAGTGCTATATTTATCGGAAGCTCTGTTTGTTTATTCGGATATAAAACCGCCAACTCCAAAGCCTTTTTCGGTGGACTTGCTGTAGCTAGTAGTGGAATGTTAGGTGGAATTAAGATGGTTTACAATTGGATTGCTGGATAAGAGAATTATTAAAAAACTATTTATATTATTTCTTGTAGTAATTATATTGGCAGGATGCGGGCGTAGATCAATTGTCAAACATGACATTGAAGGGCAGGATGCTTATATAACGCAACAGGCAGAAGAAGAAACAAATAGTGTAGTAGATTCCGTTGAACGGGATATTGAAAGGCAAGATCTTCACACAACGCAACAGGTAGAAGATGAAAGAGAAGGAATGTCAGATGCCGATTGTGCCACTATAATATGCGGCATTGGGGTGATTTGGGTAGGAGGAGCAGTTTTTTGGGCTAATGCAACGTGGTTCGGCGGATCTCATAAGATTGAAAGAGTTGGTTCGGCTTCAATTCAAGCAGGAGTGTGGGCACTACTAGGCCTAGCACGTGAGAAAGCATTAGAGTGGGAAAAGCAAAAAGAAACTACTGAAGAATGCTTTTTAGTTTTTTAAAAAGGAATTCTTATCCCCGAAATATAAAAATAAAAGATATGTATAGGTCAAAATACAGAATAGGCTAAGAATGAAAAAAACGATAAGTTTAATATTAGGGATGTTTCTATTACTTACTGGTTGTGGCAAAAGCAGTAAACTTATAAGACCAACAGATTCAGCAGAGACACAAGAAACGACATGGAGCGAAAGTAAACCGCAAAGTGATGAGTCTACAGAAAAGAAAGAAGAAACAATAGAACAAAAACCTGCAACAAACTCTTGGATTACAAAAGAATTAATAGCGATTGCAATAGGAACAGCAATTGGTGCATATGCTTTATATAAGTTTATGGATTTGGCAATAAACGCTGATTATAAGATACCTGGTGGAGAAGAAGATGATGAATATTCAGCAGAAAATATTATTCACAGAAGACAAGGATTGAACTTTGAAATATACAACGAAAGATGGGCACTAGATGCGGAAGAAAGAGGTTTGGCACCTAATGTGGTAAAACGTAAAAATATTGAGCCAGAGGCAGGAGAACCAACTAGACTAGTAAGTAAAACTGGGAAAATTGTAAGAATAGATCATGAAGCCCAGTACAAAGCAAAGTGGAATATTTATAAAAAACAACGTTATCAAAACCATAAATTTGATTAGATGAAGGGATGAAAACAAATGAAAAAATCAGTGATTTTATTATTAGTGATATCGTTAGTTGCAGGCTGTGGCAAAGGCAAGCAGCTTGTAAGCCCATTGGATCCTCCAGCAGGGACACAGAGCGGAAGTGAAACGCAAAGTGAGGAGACTACAGAAAAGCAGCAAGAAGAAACAAAATGTTCATGGCTACAATGGGGACCTACTAAGTTTGTGGCTAAGTGGACATTGATAGCAGCAGCTGCATATGGGCTATACAAATTAACAAGGTACGTATTAGGTGAAGAAGAATGGAATAGAATTATGAATCCAGAACATATTGAAGAACAGAAAGAAAATGAAGTAGAAACACAGCAACCTAGCAACAATGAAGTAGAAACAATATCACAACAAAACGAAGCAATCAATCAGCAAGGAAGTAGTAGCGATGATGTTAGTGATGAATCTTCAACAGGATCTTATGATGGATTTTTGCTTAGAGGCGAAGGAACTGATAATTCGATAAGAAACGAAAGAATAGCACTGGATGCAGAGAAAGACGGCAGAATAGAGCCACCTTTAGTATATAAAGATGTTAAAGCAGCTTCAGGAAAACCAACTAGACTATTAAGTAAATTTGGGAACACTGTAAAAATAGAAGATGAAGACCGGTACAGAGCA
>LQAB01016074.1_pt1 | contig 11272 bp, 14 predicted proteins | sample 654521 | NCBI WGS metagenome assembly LQAB01 (sample SAMN00762031, study PRJNA78659) | termite gut metagenome | isolation source: bacterial endosymbionts found in Trichonympha flagellates filtered from... | host: Zootermopsis nevadensis | place: USA: Mt. Pinos, Los Padres National Forest, CA ... | reverse complement strand
AATTGGGTGAAGGCGTGATTATTGGTCCCGGAGCCCATATTGGACGTGGCGTCAGGTTGGGGGCCCGCTCTATCATCGGACCTCAGGTTTTTTTAGATGATGGGGTGGTTGTGGGGGAGGATTGCCAGTTATATCCTCGGGTCGTTTTGCGCTGGGGTACCCGGGTTGGAAATCGTTGTCAGATTCATTCTGGGGCAGTGATTGGGGAAGATGGTTTTGGCTATACTCAGTTACCAGATCCTGGGAACGGCCGTCTGTTCCACGTTAAAAATGAACACTTGGGTGGGGTGGTTATTGAGGACGATGTGGAAATCGGGGCTCAGAGCTGCATTGATCGGGGTCTGGTGGCTGATACCTGCCTCGGTCGGGGCTCTAAAATAGACAATCTGGTTCAAATTGGCCACAACGTCCAATTGGGGCGGGACTGTATTGTAGTGGCTCAGGTGGGTATCGGTGGTCACACTGTAGTGGAGGATCGGGCTTTTCTTTTAGGCCAGGTTGGTTTAGGTCCGGGGGTGACCGTTGGTGCGGACGCTATTTTGACTGCCCAGAGTGGGATTGGTAGTGGTCGGGTGCCTCGGGGACACCGAGTTTGGAGTGGTACTCCCATTCGGGTTCATAAGGAGTTTTATGAAACCTTGGCTTTGTCGGCCACCCAGCTACCAAAAGTGCGTAAATTTTTCCAAATATTGAAAAAATGTGAGACCTTGGGTGAATTAAAACAAGCTTTCTTTGGCCCGAAGGAAAAGGACATAGTAAAATGACGAATTCACTGACCTATGACATTTCCACTATTCTGGAACTTATTCCCCATCGTTACCCCTTTTTGCTAGTAGACAGGGTAATCGCTTTGGATCCGTGGAAGTCGATTATTGCTTATAAGAACATTACTTATAACGAACCTCAGTTTCAGGGCCATTTTCCGTCTTTCCCGGTTATGCCTGGGGTCTTGATCGTTGAAGCCATGGGTCAGGCTGGGGTTATTTTTATTGCTTTGTCCCGGCGTCTGGCGGGGGCAAAGATTCCTGACGGGGTCAATCTGCCGGAATTGGAGGGTCGTCTGGCTTTTTTTGCTTCTTGTGACAAGGTTAAATTTCGTCGCCCAGTTATCCCCGGAGATCGGCTAAATATAGAGGTGAAACTCTTGCGCCTCGGCAGCCGTATTTGGAAGATGGCGGCCCAGGCTAGCGTAAATGGCCAGAAGGCGGCTGAGGCGGAAATGACTTCGGCCCTGCCTAAAAAAATATAGGCGCTTATTGTGACGATACATCCTACCGCCATTATCGACCCTTCCGCGGAAGTTGACACCACAGTTTCCATCGGTCCCTATACTCTTATTGGCCCAAGGGTTTTCATCGGCCCGGAAGTTGAAATAATGGGTCATGTTTTTATTGACAAAGATACTGTCATCGGCCGGGGTACTCGGGTCTTTCCTTTCGTTTCTTTAGGAGCTGACCCGCAGGATTTAAAATACAAAGGTGAAAGTACCCGGCTAGTCATTGGGGAAAATGTGACGATTAGGGAATCGACTACCATCCATCGGGGGACTAGCGGAGGCGGTGGGATTACAGAAATTGGTGACCGCTGCTTAATTATGGCTACCGTCCACGTGGCACATGACTGTCGATTGGGACCAGAGGTGATTATGTCCAGCTATACGGTGTTGGCCGGCCATATTAGCGTGGGGGCGGGAGCCATTATTAGCGGCCTTTCGGCTATTCATCAATTCTGCCGGATCGGAGCCTATTCTTTTCTGGGCGGTTGTTCCGGGATTAGTAAGGATATGCCTCCGTTTATGGCCGGGGCTAGCTATGGTACTAGGGGAGTGGTTTTGTCCGGACCCAATGTGGTGGGTTTGAAACGTCGGGGTATGCTTAAAGATACTATTGACCTTCTGAAAGGTGTTTACGGCCTCATTTGCCGTAATCATCGGCCTCTAGCCGACGTTTTAGCGGAAGCTGAGGCCGAGTATGGAATGGTGCCTGAGGCCCGGACTATTATTGATTTTTATCGTTCCTCTGAACGTGGGGTCTATCGTTGACCTTATGGGAACAGGAACATAAATCGCCGCCGCTGGGTCTCATTGCCGGCAACCGCGAGTTACCTCGCTTAGTTGCTGAAAAGGCCTGTGAATTGAAGCGACCGATAGTTATTGCTGCTCTTGAGGGTGAGGCTGAGGCTACTTTAGCTGCTTTGGCTCACCGATTTCAGTGGGTTAGATTGGGGCAGCTTGAAAAACTAGCGAATTTTTTTCAGGCGGTTGGGGTGCGGGAACTGGTGATGATCGGTGGTGTTAGTCGGGAGAGCATCATCTCGAATTACGAGCCGGATGAAGCGGCGGCGGCGCTTATGGCGACTCTGGATGATTTTCATACCGATAAAATTCTCCGGGCCTTTTGTGGTTGGTTGGAGGAACGAGGTCTAAAATTACAGGCGGCGACTGAAATTCTGCCGGAACTTTTGACTCCGCCGGGACTCTTGACTCGTTCTGCCCCTACCGAGGCTCTAATGCTCGATCTCAAAGTGGCTTGGCGTGTTGCTAAGGATCTAGGGCGCTTAGACTTGGGCCAATGTGCGGTGGTTAGCGATTGTATCACTCTGGCTGTCGAAGCTGCCGAAGGTACCGATGCGGCTGTGCTCCGGGGAGCCGGATTGGCCGGGAAACCGGCAGCCGTGGCTAAGGTGGTCAAACCCACTCAGGATTTACGTTTGGATCCGCCAGTCATTGGTCCGGAGACTATTCGGGTTATGGCTGCGACCGGGAAAGTTGGTGCCTTGGTTGTGGATGCCAACCGGGTTTTGATCGTTAACCGAGAGGAGACCGTCCGGTTGGCTGATGAAGCTGGCCTAGCTCTTTTAGCTTGGACCGACGAGATGGCTCGATGACCAAAGTTATGCTATCGGCCGGGGAAAGCTCTGGGGAGATGCATGGGGCCGCTTTGGTCGAGGCTGCTCGCCGCAAGGGTTTGGACTGGGATTTTTTTGGCTTGGGCGGCGATCGTATGGCTGCAGCCGGGGTTCGACTACTGGGGCATATTCGGGATACCTGCGTTATGGGGTTAACAGAAGTGCTTGGGGCTCTGCCGCGACTTTTGGCGGTTCGGAGTCGTTTAAAACGAGCTTTGGAAGTAGAACGGCCTGATATTTTAGTGCTTATTGACGCGCCGGATTTTAATTTGCCACTGGCCCGCTGCGCTGCGGCTCTGGGTCTGCCCGTAGTCTATTTTATTTGCCCTTCGGTCTGGGCCTGGCGGGAAGGTCGCCTGAAGACGTTGGCTAGATATACTCGGCGGCGGCTCCTTCTCTTTCCGTTTGAAAAAAAATTCTACGAGGAACGTCAGGTTAGCGCTGATTGGGTTGGCCACCCGATTTTTGATGAGCTATTCGACTTAGGGACTCCCGCTGAAATTAAGATTACTTTGGGTCTGGATCCGGGGAAAAAATTAGTGGCCATTCTTCCTGGTAGCCGCCAGAAAATTTTTGCCCGACTGGCCCCCATCTTTTTTAAGACCGCAGATTTACTTTTGGAGCGTGACCTTGGGCTTGGCCTGGTTCTGCCCCTAGCCGATTCTCTGCAGTTTGATTTTGTTGCTCCTTTTCTGGCGGGAGCTCCGGCCCGGGTTCGAGAGCGGCTAGTCGTCAAACCTGGCCTTTCCCGGCCCGCGCTTGCTGCCGCCGAGGCGGCTCTTTTAGCCTCTGGTACTTCTAGTGTTGAGGCTGTTTTTTTGGGGACGCCCCCAGTGGTGGCCTATAAAGGGAGTATTCTTTCCTGGTTTATAGCCCGCCATTTAGTGCGGCTGCCTTATGTAACTATAGCTAATTTAGTGGCTGGCCGGGAAATAGTGCCCGAATTTCTTCAGGGGGAAGTTACTCCTGATAACTTAGCTCGGGCTCTCTGGCCTCTGATTGAAGGTGGTCCGGTCCGGGAGCGGATGGCGGCCGACCTAGCTGAAGTCCGTTCCGGTCTTGGGGGTGGGGGGGGCTCCAATCGGGTGGTGGATATCATCGCGGAAGAGCTGGCTGGAAGAAGGGAGACGGTCCGATGATTGTCGAATTTCTTGAGGAGCGTGATTTCATGATCGCCTGGGTGCTTTCGCCGGCTACTCATCGTCTAGGAGTTCTAACTATGGGTGGTCGGGAAATGACCATAGCCCAGACTCGGGTTCTAAACCGGCTTGAACTGTCCGACCCCGGGAGTTGGCTCGATCGTTTGGAACTTTTGCGGGCCGCCGGTGTGGCCCGGCAGGTTCTGGCCTCTCAAATAGATTTGGTTGAGTTGTGGACGGTTTTGGAAGGGGAGGGGACTAAGTTTAGTTTTGAAGTCTTAGCTACTCTCTTTTTTGGTCAGACTGCTGGAGTCGATGAGATTTCGGCTATGGCCCGGGCCGTCTTTGCCGATGGCCTGTGGTTTCGCTTTACGCCTGGGGGCGCGGTGCGCCATACCGATTCGGAGGTAGTTGGCCTAAGGGAGGTCCGTCATCGGGCTGCTGAAGCTGAAAATACCTTGGTTGCTATGGCTGGGTGGCTGGTTGGGCTTAAAAAGGGTGATTTTGTCCCTGAACCACCGGAAGCTGGCCGAACCCGGGAACTACTTTTGGATTTGGCTTTATGGGGCGAAGAAGCCGCTTTGAAGTCAGAGGCCAAAAAAATTCTGGAACGGGCTTCTTTCCCGCCAGACGCGGGTGGAGCCGCTATGGCTTTAGTGCTGACGGGTGATTTTTCGCGCCATGAAAATTTGGAACTAAGGCGGTTAAATTTTTCTTTCAAGTTTTCTTCGGAAGTTCTGAGTGAGGCCGGTCGCTTTCTGAGTGGTTCTAGTCTGGGTACCACCCGCGGTGGCGGCGACAGGCGGCAGGATTTAACAGGCCTAACCACTCTGAGTATTGATTCCAATGGAGCTCGCGAAATAGATGACGCAATTTCCATAAAATCTCTGGCTGAAAACCGCTGGCAGGTGGGCATCCACATTACTGACGTGGCCGCTGTTATAGAGGCGGATTCGATTCTGGATCTGGCTGGTCGAGCTCGGGCCACTTCGGTTTATCTTCCGGACGCCAAATATTCCATGTTCCCGGCTGAACTCTCCGAGGGTCTACTGAGTTTAACCCTTGGCGATGTTAAACCGGCTTTTTCTTTTTTGCTTACTTTAGAAAAAGATGGCTCAATTAGTGACTATTCTTTAGTTTTGAGCAGTATCAGAGTGGATCGCCAGCTATCTTTCTCCGAGGCCGACCAGTATCTAGAAGAAGATTCAGATCTGGTGGAACTCTGGGATATGGCACAAGTCCTTTTGGCCAGACGGCTGAGCCAGGGCGGGTGTAGCCTAAATATTCCTAAGCTTAATATCTATTTTTTACCGGATGGCTCGCTCAGTGTGGGCCTGACCCAGTGGGATACTCCGGCCAAAATCATTGTTGCCGAGTTGATGATTCTGGCTAACTTTCTGGCCGCTGATCTGCTGTATAAAAACGATTATCCCTGTCCTTACCGTTTCCAGGAAAAGCCAGGTCGCCCGATTTCAGAGGAGTTGGTTACAATTATGACCAATCGTCGTTCGTTAAACGATCAACAGTTGGCTTTAAGTTTGGCTTCTCGTCGCCACACTGGGCGCGGGGGGTTAAGTTTCGTTCCTTCCCCCCATCAGGGGCTAGGTTTCCCAGTCTATACGGCCTTTACTGCTCCTATGCGGCGTTATTTGGATTTGCTGGTGGCCCGTCAACTGCGTTCTCTGATCAAGGACCAGCCGCCGGCCATGGATCAACAGACTTTTATGCGTCTGGCCCTGCCGGTTCATGAGTTTACTCAGCGAATTCATAAAATGCAGACTAGCCGCCAGCGTTACTGGCTGAAACAGTATCTGAAAGATAAAATAGGGCGGGAGTATTCGGCCTTAGTTTTCGAACAAAGGGGTCGGCGCCTTCGAGCTTGCTTGACCGATTATATGTTAGAGATTGAGTTGAACCTGTTTAAAGAAGCCGGAGGTAATCCTCCCGAACTTTCCGGGCAGAGGTTGGTCGTTAAATTGGTGGAAGTACCCCCCGGTGATATTCCGCCACGTTTTGAGGTGTTTTAATGAGCGATATAAATGAATCGCCGTTGGTTAAACCTTTTGCTGCTGTCTTTTCCCGGGATTGCGGCCATATTCTTGCCGGCCTAGAAGGGTTGAACTCTATTTTCGCGGAAGAGCCAGATATTTTAAGTCCTGAATTTCCGGTGGTTGAGACCGCTTATTATGAAAAGGAAATGGGGACAAAACTTAGGAAAATATATGTCTCCTGGCCTACTGATCGTTCTCCGGAAGACCTAGTGGAAATTAAATTAGCGGCCATGGCCTGGGAACGGAATCACGCCCTAGACGGGCGGCGTCTGGCTAACCTTGATCCAGGCTATATTTTTAGCGGGGGCTTAGTTCTTTCCACTAGAAAATTTCGAGGGCACCGCTTGCCGTTGGGGCGCGGCCTCTGGGGCGAATTAACTCTCAATTTTTATCAGGGTCAGTTCATGGCTTTCCCTTGGACTTATCTCGATTACCAGCGTCCGGACATCCAGGTCTGGTTAATGATGATGCGGCAGGCGTACATGGCCGGGTTACGCGGAGATCAAAAAAGCAGGATCGCTAGGAGATATGATTAGGAGGATGATTCTTTCGGCTTAGCTTTAAGCTAGTTCGCTGGCTGTTCGTTAATTTTGGGAGTAAAGAGCGTTAACGATTGTTTTAGGGAGGTGGTTACCCGGATGTCTAGAGTTTTGTGTCTCTTCGAAAGACGACGTCGTCAGGGAAGAAATGGTTACCATCTGGAGCGGGTCCGGGTGGATACGTAGGTACAGCTTAACGATCGTGAAGCCAGAAAATATTTCCTGTTGGTTAATTATAATTTAGCCTTAAAGATTAAAGAACTTCTGATCGGGCTGAAAGATCGTCTATGGTTAGAAGGTCCGGTGTCCCTCAATTATATTCTAGCTCTGGGTATTGTGAATTAGTAAGAGGACGTTTTCGACCTAGAAGAGTTGTGGCGGGTTCTGAATTCTTTATTGAATTAGGCCCTGGTGGGGCTTATGATTGAGTATGAAGCCGAGGGCGTAAATTTGAGCGATGCTTTGGCCAGACATCTCTTTCATCTGACGCCTCTGAACCGTAAGGTGGAAGAATTAGCTTCCGGCTATTCGAATCTATTGCTGGATAAATTTCATAACCGCCTGGCTGAACTGGGGGTTGGGGTTAAGGTGGATCAGAGTCGTCTGGTTTAGGAGGTGTCCTTTATCGCCGACCGGATAGTATTATCGAAGAAGTAGTTTAACCAATTAGCTATTTAGATTGCTTTAGTCGTATTTTGGGCGGTTTTGAGTTAGTTGGCTGTCATCTAGATTTTTTGTTGCAGGTAATGGATCGCGAGGTTAACACCATGGGCTTAAAAATCCAGAATTTAGAAATTATCGGTTTAGGTTTAGAGTTTGAAGGATCAATTAGAAAAACTGCGTGAGTAGATGCAAAATATAAAATAGATGAAAGAGATGATTTCCATGCGAAAATTAATTAATGTTGGCTACGGTAATATGCTGGCCATAGATAAGATAGTGGCTATCATCTCGCCCAACTCAGCTCCGGCTAAACGCTTGAAAGACGAAGCCCGTGACAACGGCCGCCTCGTAGATATCACCCAGGGCCGTCGGACTCTATCCTTTATCATCACTACGGCTAATCAAGTTTTTCTGAGTGCAGTTAAGGTGGAAACTTTGGCAGCCCGTTTTCAGTCTGAGGCTGGGTGATCTCAGGGAATAATGGAGAAACAATGAGTGATAATCAGGGCGGTCGCTTTTTTGTTTTAAGCGCACCGTCCGGATCCGGTAAATCAACCGTTAAAAACCTGATTGTGGAACGTCGGCCGGAACTAGTCTATTCTGTTTCTTTTACTACCCGGGCGCTGAGGTTGGGGGAAGTAGACGGACGTGATTATAATTTTATTAGTGTTGCTTGTTTTAAAGAGATGATTAAGATCGGTGATTTTCTGGAATGGGCCGAAGTCTTCGGTAATTTTTACGGTACCGGTAAACTCTGGGTAGAAACGCACCTACGGGCTGGTTGTGATGTTATCGCTGATATTGATGTTGCCGGCGGTATCTCGGTGCGGAAAATAATGCCTGAAGCCGTTTTTATTTTCATGGTTCCCCCCACGATTAAGGAATTGCATCAGCGTCTCAAAGGCCGCAGAACTGAATCGAATGAGGAAATAGCCTATCGTCTTAAGATGGCCAAAATTGAGATCAGCCGTAGTCACACCTATGATTTTCTACTAGTTAACGACAAGTTAGAGCGGACCATTTGCGATCTGGAAGACATAATTGAAAACCGCCGTGGTTTGGCTATAGCCGAGACTAAATCCTTCTGGGATACTTTTTTTGCCGGTAGTTAAGCGCAGGTTGAGGAATGATGTGAAAAGGGAGACCGTTGTAACAATCGGGGGTCTGAATGCAGTTCTGGCTGCACTGCGAAGTCGGGCTGATTTCTGTCGCCAACTTTTAGTGGCCGAGAGTCGGCGTCAGACGGATGCTCTAGATCAAATTTTAACCCTGGCTCGTAGCCTAGGGCGATCAGTGAAATTCGTACCCCGTCCGATTTTGGATCGACTTTACGGTCGAGGCCGCCACCAGGGGGTGGTGGCTATTTTCGATGCAGTTCGTAGCCAGATATTCGAGGATTTTCTTCAAACTTTGCCTGAGGCTGGTTCTGTTCTACTTTTAGCTTTGGATCAGGTGGAAGATCCCGGTAATTTGGGGGCGCTGATGCGTAGTGCCTTGATCTTTGGGGCCGCCGGGGTTATCGCTCCTCGTGATCGTACTGCTCCATTGACCCCGGCCGCTTTAAAGGCTGCTGCTGGAGCAGTTGAGTTTTTGTCGTTAGCCCGGGCCGTTAATTTTCAGAGGGCTTTGAAAGCCTTGCAAAAACGTGGTTTTTGGTTGGTGGGGGCTCAAAGCGAGGGGCGAGAGACCTTGTGGAATTTTAGTTTTCCTGATCGTTCTGTAATTATTCTGGGCTCAGAAGGTCGGGGACTTTCCCCTTTGGTCGCTCACACTTGCGATTTTTTGCTTACTATTCCCCAAAAGCGGAGGGAAGTATCTTCTCTTAATGTCTCTGTGGCTGGGGGCGTTTTAATGGGGGAATATTTTCGGCAGAAGCTGGCGTCGGGCCTAAAGTTGGTCGGTGGAGTTGAAACTCCAGCATCTGGGCCAGAAGAGTCGCTGATAAAGCGACAAGGCGTAACGATCGGTCATGCTGGCGATGAAGTCGCAGATGGCCTGTCCAGTGGCGGGGAGTGCGATTTTGGCGCCGGGGTAATATTGAAGCAATAGCTCCTGGTTATCGGAGAACTTTCGGTAAAGGCCTTCTATAACGGTATCTGCTTTATTCAGGCTTTCAGTTAGTTTGGGGTGTCGGTAAACTCGTTGATGAAGAAATTCTCTTAAGGCGATCATGCTTTGTTCCATAGCGGCGGAAAAGGCCAGTTTAAGGCCGCCGCTTTCTATGGGACTGTGGCGTAGAAGATCGCCGACCATGGCTCCGATGCGGGTGGAACTACGAGGGCCGAAGATAGTCGTAAGTTCCGTTGGTAGATCTTCCGGCGCTAATAGTCCGGAGTAGAAGGCATCGTCTAAATCGTGGGCCAGATAGGCGATAATATCGGAAATGCGCACTAGCTGCCCTTCCAGAGTGGTCGGTCTGTCACCATTTTTGATGAAGATGGGGCCGAGCCCCTTGGAATGTCGCAAAATACCATCCCTGACGGCTAGGGTTAGGTTCAGGCCGTTGTCGTTTTTAGCTAGATGGTCAACAATGCGCAGACTTTGTGCCTGATGGGTGAAGCCGTCGGGGTGGAGTCGGTTCAAGGTGCGTTCTCCAGAATGGCCGAAGGGAGTGTGGCCCAGGTCATGGCCCAGAGCGATGGCTTCAGTTAAATCCTCATTGAGGGTTAAAGCTTTGGCTAGGGTGCGGGCGATTTGACTAACTTCTAGGGTGTGAGTCAGGCGGGTACGGTAATGGTCGCTGGTTGGGTTGATGAAAACCTGGGTTTTATAAGCTAGCCGCCGGAAGGATTTGGAATGGATGATGCGGTCACGGTCACGTTGAAAGGAAGTGCGGAAGGGGCAGGGTTCCTCTGGGGTGAGACGCTCAGCCTGAGCGGCTAGAGTAGCCTCTGGGATCAGACTTCGTCTCTCTCGTTCCTCGGACAGGAACCGGGGGGATAGAGGATCCGGAAAGGGATTAGCCACCATATTTTCGCCGTTTAGTCGTTTAATAGGTCAGATATTTTAGATTTAAGCTCGGTCAAATCGAAACTTTTGATGACATATTGGTCGGCGGCTATAGACTTTATGTCATCTTTAAAGGTGTCGTAAGCTGAACACAAAATTACCGGCAAGTCGTAAAATTTATTGCGGATATCCTGCAGAAGGTCCAGCCCGTTGTAATTCACCATTTTAATGTCCAGAATTACTAGATTAGGTCTTTCTATTTCAATGCGTTCAAGAAGATTTAGCCCATCTTCAGCGGTGATGACCTCGTAGCCCTCCTCGGTCAGTTCTTCGGAGTAAAGCAGCCTGATATGGGCTTCATCATCAACAATCAGGATCTTTTTGGGCATTTTAATCTCCTTGGCTAGAGAGGATGGAACGATTAATAAAACCTTTTAATTATTTTAACAAAAATAGGGTCGGTCGGCAAGAACTTTAAAAAATTCTTTAGTCGGTTTTTTTACCAATAATAGCCAACACTGCTCGATCCTGATCTAGATATTTGGTGGCTACCTTTTGGACATCTTCAGCGGTAACTTTGACTATAGCGGCCAGGTGGCGTTCCTCATAATCTAGCCCGAGATCATACAGGCTGTTCATTATGATTTGTGAGGCTCGGCTAGAAATAGTCTGAAGACGAATTTTAGTCGTTCCCGCTAGGTAGCGCTTAGCTCCTTCCAGATCCTTGGTGCTGATGGGGACTTTTTTAATTCTTTCGATGATGTCTTTGAATCCGGCTAAAGCCGCTTTTGACTTTCTGGGGATCCGTCGCTATGTAAAAAGTAAAGGCGCCGATGCCCAGGCCTGGGTTGTAGCTACATTGAACTGTATAAGCCAGGCTCTGTTGATCTCTGAGTTCCCGGAACAGGGGGCCGGACATGCCGGAGAGATAAGCGGTCAGAACATTCAGAGCCGGGGCCTCCGGGCTACCTAGGCCCGGAGCCTGAAAGCCGAGGGCCAGGTGAGTCTGAGATCGGTCTAGCTT
>LQAB01006537.1_pt1 | contig 11275 bp, 6 predicted proteins | sample 654521 | NCBI WGS metagenome assembly LQAB01 (sample SAMN00762031, study PRJNA78659) | termite gut metagenome | isolation source: bacterial endosymbionts found in Trichonympha flagellates filtered from... | host: Zootermopsis nevadensis | place: USA: Mt. Pinos, Los Padres National Forest, CA ... | reverse complement strand
CCACCACTTGGCCGTCTTGCAAAAAAATGAATTCGTGGCCGAAGGCTGCACCTAGGTTTAGATCATGAGTGACGGTTATTACTAGAGCGCCTCCTTCCGCCTGGGCGCGGGCTTCGGCCATTACGGTAAGGGCATGGGTAATGTCCAGAGATATGGTGGGTTCATCCAGAAGAATGATACTAGCTTCCTGGGCCAAAGTTCGGGCTAAAAGTGTCCTCTGCCGTTCGCCGCCAGAGAGGGTGGTAACCGGTTTAGAGGCTAGATTAGAGATATCTAGGCGATTTAATGCCAGATCCACAGCTTTTCGATCCCCGGGTAACAAACGGCCCCAGCGCTTTAGATAGGGGCGGCGACCCATGGTCACTACTTCTCGCACGGTAAAGGCGAAGTCGAGGCGGAAGTCTTGGGGGGCCAGGGCCAGAATTCGGGCTAAATCCAGAGGGTGGTAAATTCCGATTGGTTTTCCGTCGACTATTATGTCGCCTTTGGTTGATTTCTTTAAACCGGCTAGAAGATCGATCAGGGTAGATTTGCCGGCCCCGTTGGGGCCAGCTAGAATGTAGTGCCGGCCACCATAAAAATTCAGAGTGACGCCCCGGAGGATTTCTTGCGGCCCATGGTAGAAGTGGAGCCCTTGAATTGATATACGCGGGTCGTTTTGATCATTCATCGGTTAGTTATCCTAGTCGCCGGCGGAAGATGATGAGGAAGGCCGGCCCGGCTAGGAGCGCGGTTAGAATGCCTACTGGTATTTCGCCTGGTAGTACGGCTCGGACCATTGTATCGGCGGCTAGAAGCAGGGCGCCTCCCCCCAGAGCGGAGAGTGGGAGTAAGGCCCGGTGGTCTGGGCCGATTAGAAGGCGGATTAGGTGGGGGACGATAAGACCCACGAAGCCAATAATACCGGCTACTGAGACGGCTGCTGAAGCAGCTAGGGTGGCGGCAGCCAATAGATTAAGGCGCACCCGCCGGGTATTAACTCCCAGAGTTTCAGCTGAAGCGGCCCCCAGAGTCATAATGTTCAGATCCACTGCCGACCATAGGGACATGGTTAGAGCTGGGATAAAGAAGATGAGAACGAGGCCAGCGTCAGCCCAGACCCGGGCCTGAAAACTTCCTAGAAGCCAGAATATTATAGAGGTGACTTGTTCCCCGGCCAGGTATTTAATAAAGGAAATAGCGGCGGATAGTATAGCTGAGAGGATGACCCCGGCTAGGATAAGGTTGGTGGGGGAAAGGTTGTTTCGCTTGTCGTTGGCCAGAGTCATTACGGCGACCAGGGTTAGGGCGGCCGTTAGAAAGGCCCCGGTGGTTAGGGCCCAGGGTTCAAAGAGTAGGGGTTGGTCCGGGAAGATGAGGCCGGCCACTATGATTAGAGAAGCGCCTAGAGCTGCGCCCGAAGAAACTCCAAGAGTGTAGGGGTCGGCCAGGGGATTCAGTAATAGACCTTGAAAAATAGCTCCTGACAGGCTTAGTGCGGCTCCAGTCAGAAGGGCAGTAAAAAGGCGCGGGAGTCGCAGATCCCAGAGAATAAGCACTCGGCTTTCGTCCAGCTCGGTGGTTAATCCAAAAAGTTTTGCCTTGGTTATTTGCCAAACTTCCGGGACGGTAAAAGGCAGGTATCCTGAAGAGAGGGAAATAAAAAAAAGTAAAGCTAGAGTTAGGGTCAAAGCTAAAGTTAGTCGCCAGGGTGAAAGTCGCTGGTTCCATCTGGAGGGCGATACTTTAGTCGAGTTAGCGGGTCTGGGCATCAGTTGGTGCCGGGCCAAAAAAGGAGATTAGCTTCTTCTAGGTGGGGGAGAGTGAGATCCAGATGTTTAGCGATGATATAGGCAGAGTGGATAGAAAAAAAACCGCTTACCCAGGGATCCGGCCATTGGTCATCTAGTTCACGGCCGCCACCGATAGTGGCGGCCGCGTTCTGGATGTTATTTAGCCAAGTCTGGGTCGGTTCGGGCTGGCCTAGAGTACGGATTAAGAGTTCTCCAATCCAGGCTGGGTTATCGGCCTCGAAGGTCTTGGACTGTCCGCCTAGGGCCAAGGTCAGGTTTTTGGCCTCTCCGCTTATCTCCCTGATAAAGGCGGCCGATTCAAAGGGGTCGGAGCGGATTTTGCGTTGGCGGCTCAAAACGGCGGTGTAAAGAGCGTAGGCATCGGCTAGAGCAGCGGCCGTCTGTACACCAATAGGATCGGGGCTGATGGTAACCCGGAAATTACCGAATTTAAATAGGAGAGCCTCGGAGGCCCGTCCGCCGCTCACCTCTCCGGCTAGAGTCCATAGGCCCCCGGCTTCGCCCAAAAGGGCCTGGGGACTGAAAGGACCGCTCAGGGCCAGTATATTTATCTTTGGCCGACCGGCAGAAGCAGCTGCCTCCCAGGCTATTTGTATGGTCAGGCGATGGGATTGGGGGTCAAACCCTCGGCTGGCGATAATTAGGCTACGCAGTTCTCTAGCTTCAGCTAGAATGATTTTAAGAAGTTCGTCTACGCGGTGCGGCGGCACAGCCACTACCACTTCGGTGGCTTTGCGGAAGGCGGCGGTGTGATCGTGGGTGGGGAAGACATTTTTCGGCAGACGGTGGTCGGGAAAGTGAGTCGACATGCTCCGCGTATAGGCCAGGGCGTTCATAATGTTTTCGTCGTGGTCGTAGAGGGTCAGGCTAGAGTTATTAAATTTTTTATCTCCTAGGGTACGTTGGCCTAGATAATAGATCAGACTGAAAGCCCAGGGCTCCGAACCACAGACCACGAAATTTTCTTTAGCTGAAGGGCTGTAAAGGCGGCGGTCGCCGTGGGTAGCGTAATAGGCTAGGCCATGGACGGCTAGAATTTTTGGCGGTTTCTTGGAAAAAAGATAGCGTCGGCTTATAACTCGGCGGGCTTTGAGCGAAGCCAGGCCGTCGGCTAGAGCTTCTTCTAGAGAGTGTTCGGCGAAGTAATCTTCAAAGTCTGGTTCCTGGCCGAAGGTGCGTTGATGGTAGTCCCGAGTTTCCGCCACGGCTCTGGCGGCGGCTTCGGTTAGACTGCCGGTTTTTTTAAGTAGGGTGAAACTTCGGGCTGCCACTTGGCTAGTCATTATTTTTTTGTCGCGGGCGATTTCACGGATGGCGTAGAGGGCGGCATATTCATCTAGAGTTTGGCCGGAATTATGGCTGATATTTTTGTCTTTTTGGGCAGTTAATTCAGAAAGCAGGCGACCACGACCTAGACCCACATAGACACGGCCGTAAATATTTTTAAGGCCGCGGATGAGGCTCTCTCGGGGTTGCCAGGGAGTTTTTAGAAGTTCTCGAATTAGGTGATGGCCGTTAAGCCAGGAGAGCAACGAATGGCCTTCTGAAAGGGAGAGATCTTCTGGCACCCGGCTGTAAGTGATGACTACCGGTTGTATGAAGACGTCGTTTCGGGCGGTTAGTGCCCCTTGTAGAGCAATAAGACGGCGGGGATAGCGCAGGCTGCCGTCGCGGGTTCGGGCTCCGCCGGACCAGGCTTCCAGAAAAATGCCCTGGCTCTTGCCTAGTTCCCCCAGAGCCTGGCAATAGTGAAACAGAGCGGCCAGATAGGTGCGGCTGGCTCCAAGCCGTAGGATGACGTAGGAAGCAACCATGAATATTTTGGTCAGAGATGGGGTGACCATCATGTTTTGGCCGGCGGCGAAGAGGGGGAGGGGGAGACCGTTTTGGTCAAGAAAGAGGTTGAAAATAAATTCGTCCCAGTGTGAGGAATGATTGATGAGATAAATCACGCCGCGTCCGTCATCACTGGCCTGACGTAGGCGGGTTAGGTTGTGAAGTTCGCGGCCGTCTCGGGAGGTGAAGAGGCGGCTTAAGTTGCAAGACTCAAAAAGATGAGAGATAATGTTAAAAGTAGAGGCCCGGAGTATTTGGTGGAGGGTTGCGTCGTAATGGCAGGAGATGATGGCGACTTGGGCTTCCAGTTCCCGACGGCTTACGGGTTCGCCTTTTTCAGCCATGTATTTTTCGGTTAGATCCACAGCTAGGCGGGCAATTTCAGCTTGATCAGCGAAGGCTGGAGTTACTTCTCCGGATTGCTTTATATATTCGGCCCCGGGTTCACGTTTGGCCACGGATTCCAGAAATTTTACGAAATCAAAATCCCGGAATAAAGTTTGGGCTGGTCTGATCAAAAGCGAGCGGAGTTTTTCGTTCATATACTGTCTTTGCTCTGTCTTACGAATTCTGACTTAGCTGCGGTCACTGGATAGGGCTGGAGCCTACTGGGATGATGCGATATTCATCCATATTGTCTGGCAGCTTGTTGAAAATTACCATAAAAGGTATCTCATGACCGGCGGGTATGTTCATATTTATGCCGTTCTGTCCGCCCCTGATGTTCAGCCGGGCCGTTATTTCATTCATAGGTAGAGAGACTAGGTCGGGTTCTGAAATAATGTTTCCAGCGTAAACGAAACGATCGGCCAGAATTTTTTCCCCGGCGTCTAGTAAAACACCCCTGAGGCGGATTAAACAGTGGGCTTCGGGATAGCTATTACGTACCATACCGGTGATGATTAGTAGTTTGCCTTCTTTAGCGTTAATGCGGTAAAAGTGTTTGAGGTTGCCTTTTTGCACGAAGGTAATGAACTTAGTGTTAGCTGGGTCTAGATCAGCTGGGGGGTTAGTCGCGTCGGCCGGTGTGGTGCTGTCGGTGGCCTCATCGCCGGTGGTTAGGGCTAGAGGTTCCGGTAGGCTGCTCAGAAAATAAATACCTATAGTTAGCATTGCGGAAATAATAGCTAGGGTGAGGATCAGACGTGGTCGTTGACCCTGTATCTTGACGATGGCAGCGCGAACGGAGGAATTTTCCCGGACGAAGATTGTGGTGCTGCCCTCGCGGGTGGCGAAGCCTTTTGGGAAATCGTCAATTCCAACAGTTTCGGGCGATGGGTGAGCCGGATCGCTAGCTAAGCCTAGCCGGGCCTTGGAAAGTTGGTTAATTTCGGCCGGTACATCGTCTTCTAGCTCGTTCTTATCCTCCGGTTCGCCCTTGTAATCGTCACTTTCTTTAAAGACTTCTGTCTGATCTTCCGTTGTCTCTGCCGGCTCCTGTTCTGGACTGGCTGTGTGGTGCAGGGGTGGGTGGCCGTCTGAGGAGTTGCTGGGGCTAGTCTCAAAGGGGTCATTGTTATTGATGGAGGAGGCCTCGGCCAAGTCGGAATAAAGGCGGTGGTAATTCCGTCTTTTCCTTATGGATTGGGGGTCAGTAGGTGAATCGTCTACGACAGTGGAAAAATTAAAATCGGTATCGTCGTTAGTCTTAGCGCAGTCTGATTTATCTTTAGGCGGGCGGGGCGGAGCCTGATCGTGTTCCAAAGATTGGGCTTCAGCTGTGGGGGTTGCTGCTTTGTTTAGTCGTTGAGGTCGGTAGACAACGAAGACATACTGGCAACTGGAACAGCGAACCTTGGAGCCGCTGATTTTGATCTGTTCAGGCGTGACCTTAAATTTAGATTGACACTGACCGCAGGTTATAATCATGTTCCTTCCTTGTTTCTCACTTTTGGCCGGTAGTGTCGACCAGATAGATATACGGGGAATTATATTTTTTTCCGCGTAGTCCAGACTATAATCTATCAGAAAATTGTTATTGTAGGTAAAATAGATGTAGCCTGGAGTCACCGAGACTTGCCATCGGGCTTTTTTATCTACAGCCGCAACTACCTTGAGGGAGGCGGTTTTTTTTGCAGAAAGTTTACCAGTCAGGAAAGGGGCAGGGTGCAGTTAACTATATATTTTATGATCAGAAGATAGTGACCTTAGATATCTTTTCCTAGGTTTTTAATTATGGCCATCTTTTCCGAGGAATTGAGACGACCCTGATAGTTCAATAGCTAAACAAAGCCAATTTTCAATGGCAAATTGGTGATTATTCGTACCAGATGACTATAAAGATGAAGACTTCGTTTAAAACATCCATAATTAGAAGCTATTCTTCCGGAACTAAAATTTTCATAATTGCATCTTATCTGCTCGCTGATTTTTGCTACTTTCGCGACGATTCGCCTTCTGGAGTAGAGAATGGTTATGCCGTCAGTCATAGCTGCTGCCTTTCGCTATATATCTAAAAAAGCTATTGTGCTTTTTTTAGGTTATGATAGCTGAAATAGTTTGGACTGGCAAGCGGGGAGCTACCGGCTCTGTAATTCTCATTTTAGGTATAATTATGATAAGAATGAAGGCCGAATTAATTTATTTGTGGTGGTGGGATACCTGATATAATAGTCCTAAAGAGCGTATTCTATAAGGTGAAGAAGTGGTACGTACTGATGGAATGGAGATGAGTAAAGAGATAATTTTTGGCACTGAAGCTGTTTTATGCTTTTTGCTATAGCGCTTTGATTAACTAATAAACGCTATGCATGTGGGGCCAGTAAATTAAATACTACTAGAAGCACGGTGAGAATTTTTTCCCGTGTATGAAATTATGTTTCAGGGTGTAACCGTTATTTTTTAAGATATTAAAGGTCTCGTTTTCTATTTTTTACTGATAAAATAAAAGACATTAAAAAAAACCGAATTAAAATAGCTAATTGTAATTCTATCCAGCATTTAGTGGATATAATTACCCAAAGGAGCTTATATAGGTTGAAAAAAATTTGCAAATTGGAACGACCATGCAGCCCTTAAAAAATGCGTTGGTGGGCTAGAAAAAAAATAATTCTGTATAAAAAATAGAAAATACCACTAAATATATATCAGAGTATGAAATAATGGGTATTCTAATCGAAATGTTTGTTTGGTACTTCTTCAGACTGCTCTCGAAGTAATGATATATATTTCTCTAAATGTCCAATGAATATATTTAAACATAATTTTAAGTATATTTCGATAGACTTAACACAGAATATGCCAGATGATAACCGTTGTCGCAGGCTTTCTAAAAATCGTTGTGCGGGGGTTCCTGGGGGTCGTTTATAACCAGAGATAACTTATATAAATTGGTATTCCGCTGTTTTAAAGTAGCTATGATTTAGTTCGGTATTCTGATGTGTTTCGGAGAAGTGACGAATTAGATAGGTATTCACTAGGGCTAAAGCTGCGCAGATTGCCAGAAGCGAGTCTAGGAGGTATATGACTTTAGTTGGCTCATGATATTTAGAATTTATGATTAAGATACTTACTATTGAAAAGAGTAGGGTCAGAACGGCTAGTTACGTATACGTTATCGGTAAAGAGGTTTTTTCGTCTTAAAACGGGGATATTTTGTTTATGAGCATTGATTCGTGATATGTGAAGGCGGGTGTTAGGGCAGGTACGATAAATCTCGTAAGAGTGGCGTTTCGCTAGGCTAAGGTTGTGATTCTAGGCTTGGCAACCGTAGGGCTAATTTTCAGATTACAGACAACATAATAAAGCTTCTCTATAGTTTTTGTCGGAAAGCGGCAATGGGTTGGAGCATATCCAAAAGTTTTCGTTCGTCGTGCTCGGTCAGAATTTGGCGAAGTTCGGTCAGAATTTCTCGTAGGGCATCGATATTTTCCACCAGATTAGTTGCGTTTTCCAAGGTTATTTCCGCCCATTTGGATGGCGAGGAGGCGCTCAACCGGGTAGAGTCGCGAAAGCCAGTCCCGACCCAGGGTAGGGTTTCTTCGCCACCTTTTTTTAGAATAGTTCCCGCCAGAGAAACGGCGATCAGATAGGGTAGGTGGCTGACTAGGCCGTAAAGGCGGTCATGGTTTTCCGGAGTCATAATCTTCACTCGACAGCCCAGAAGTTCATGCAGAGATCGAAGCTTTTCAGCCAGAGCCAGAATTTCGGGGGAAGCTTTTTCCGGGGGGGTAAGAATGAAGAGCGAGCCCGGAATTAGGTCGATACTGGCATGCTGGTAGCCGGAAACTTCCCGCCCGGAAATAGGATGGCCGCCGCAGAAGATGAGTCCGGCTTGGGTGGCTGCGCGAGTGATTGGCGCCTTGGTGCTACCGCAGTCGGTAACTGGGTAGGATGCCTGACGGTTTCCTATGAGTTCTACCATTTCCAGATTACGCCGAACCGGAAGACACAGATAAACTAAATCTAGAGGCCAGTTCAGAAAGGTCTCCAGATCCCCGGTCACGGCTGCGAAACGCCTTACTCGGCGGGCGGCGGTCTGAGTTTGCGGATCATGGTCGAAGACAAATAGTTCCAGGCCGCCGAAGGGGATAAAGGCTTTAGCTAGCGAGCCGCCTATAAGGCCTAGCCCAGCTATCCCGACTTTTTTAAAGGGCAGTTTTGGCGGTAATTTTATTTTAGTCATGTTCTCATACGCCGTGATTTCAAGCTACAATTGAGCTTGAGATATGTCTGTCTTTTATACTATAAGTTTAAAAATTTTTCCAGTTTGACTCCTGGAGCTAGTAGCTATATAATAATAAGACTGTTGGGTCAAGTAGAAGTGTAAAAGTCAGTTTTTAAAGCTCGAATTTAAAGAAAAAGTTAGGGCGGCATAGCCAAGTGGTAAGGCGATGGTCTGCAAAACCGTTATTCGGCGGTTCGAATCCGCCTGCCGCCTCCAATTTAACGCTTCTACGAGGGTGTTGTTCGCCTCGAGTTCAGCGCGTCCTTGGTTTCTTTTATGGTTCAGGGCTTTTTAGGCACCCTAGAACGGAACATGTTTTTCACCAGCTTTGAATTTGCGGTTTTCTTTGGCGTGGTTCTATTTTTGAATTGGCGGCTTAAAGCTTTCGCCGGCTTATATCCGTTTTTTCTTTTAGCAGCCAACTTGGTCTTTTATGGTCTGGGGGCTCCCCGTTTTTTGCCTCTTCTCTTCATTGTGGCTCTGGCTAATTGGCTGACTACGGTGGTTCTATGTCGGGGGAGTCGGCTTGTTTGGCATAAATACTGCCTGGCTCTGGATGTATTCTTCTGTCTCACCTGCCTGTGTTTTTTTAAATACTATGAATTTGGCCTGGATCTTCTGGGTTGCCTCGGTTTAACTTCTGGGTTTCTAGCCCACTTTGAACTGCCGGGGGTAGTCTATCCTATTGGGTTGTCTTTTTTTACTTTTCAGGGGCTGTCATTGGCCGTGGATTGTTATCGTCACCCTGAACGAACTCCGCCGGACTTTTTGACAACTTTGATATTTATTTCTTTTTTCCCCACGGTTTTGTCCGGGCCTATCCAGCGAGCCGAACATTTTATTCCCCAATTATATTCATCTAAATACGACCCGGAAAATTTTAATCTGGGAGTGATTTTGATTCTTTCTGGGCTATTCAAGAAAGTAGCTCTATCGAGTTATGTTTCCGAAAATATAGTTCGCCAGGTATTTCAGGTGCCGGAAGTTTTTGCTGCGCCGGGCATTTGGGCCGGTATTTACGGGTATTCGGCTCAGATTTATCTTGATTTTTCGGGATATTCCGATTTAGCCCTGGGTTTAGCTCTACTTTTAGGTTATAATGTGGGAGTAAACTTTGATTCCCCTTATCTAGTTACTAATCTAAGGGATTTCTGGCATCGCTGGCATATTTCTCTTTCGACCTGGCTAAGAGATTATCTGTATATTCCTCTGGGAGGTAACCGGCGCGGTTCTAAGGCGTTAAACTTGTTTTTAACCCAGCTTCTGGGTGGTTTATGGCACGGCGCTCATTTCCGTTACCTTGTTTGGGGCGCTCTGCACGGTCTAGGCTTGGTGGTCTACCACTTTTTTTATGATCATCGTCAGAAAGTGGATCGGACCATGAGGGGCCTTAGTTTCAAATCTTGGCAAAAAAGGCCGTCTCGCTTTATTCTCTGGCGCAAGTTTTTGGGTTTCTGCCTAACCTTTAACTTCGTTAGTTTAGGCTGGGTTCTATTCCGGGCTGAAAACAGTGCTCGGGCCTGGGAAATAGTCCGAGCGTCTGTAGATTTTTTTCACCCCGGGGCCGGTGCTCCGCCTTTAGTCTGGGTAGTTATAGCCCTAACTATGTTTATGCAGGCGACGGGGGTTTATATCCGGGAGCTTTTCTTCAAGACGCAGAAATACTTTTCCAGCCCGGTTCTGGCTGGTTTGTGTGCTCTAATGGTGGTGATGATTTTGAAACTGGGGCCGGCCGGGGTTTTACCTTTTATCTATTTTCAATATTGAATCTATTCTGAGATAGTCTTATAATGAGGTATTTCATGATTATACGCTTGTCCGCCTTCGTCCGGATTATTCTAGTGGTATCGCCGTTATTCCTGAGTGGTTGCTTGGCTGGCGATGATGAAAATGAACAGGTCCAGCGTTGGCGGGATGATTTGCGGGCCGAATTGCAAAAGATGCATCAGGGTAATGACAAACTGAATCAGGAAATAATCCGTATATATACTGACTGTGAAGCATTAGAAAGGCAGGTGGCCCTGCAGGCGGCTGTGGCTGTGCACGGTCGTTACACCACTAATTTATCTCTAGCTCGACTGTCAATTCCATCGCCTCTGTCTCCTTCAGCCGCTGTTTCCGTTCGATCTTCAGCGGCCGCTTCCGCTCGATCTTCAGCGGCCGCTTCCGTTCGGTCCTCAGCGGCCGCTTCCGCTCGATCTTCAGCGGCCGCTTCCGTTCGGTCCTCAGCGGCCGCTTCCGCTCGATCTCAGCGGCTGCTTTAACTCACTCCAACCGGCCGGGCAACGTTTGTCCGGCCGAACTCTCCGTTGCCCGTTGCCAATCAATCCGTTGCCCGTCCCCTGGTCGGAACCAGCCCGGTTGTAACCAGTTCAACTGGAGCCAGCCCGACGGAAACCAGCCTGATCAGTGGGGGCGGTTTAGATCTCTCCGCCTTGCCCCCGGCTAATACTGGTGATGGGCGCTCTGGTGGCGGGCGCCCCAGCGGTGCGGTTGATTGGGGGCCCTAATCTGTAAATCTACGGCTGGAAAAATAAGAAGGAAAGAATTGAGACGCAATTATACTAAGTAATTTTGGGTTGTAATTTTATTTGCGGCTTTTTGGAGTGTCGGTTGTGATTTGAGTGGAGAGAGAAAGACGGTTTCCACTTTCAAGGTGGCAGCCTCGGTGGTTTCTTTGGCTCTGATGAATTAGGTGGCTCTATGTTAGCAGTTTAGAAAGCGGCCAGTTAACTGGAGGTGATGGTTCAGGTTAACGGCGAACTTAGATCCGTCAATTTTTGGAAAGCCAGGTGTTCGTGGCTGAAGTAGACAGTCAGATTTTTTCCGAAGGGGAGGCCGGCTATCTTAAAAATTAGCTTAAATTCCTTCAGGCTGTCAAGTAGTAAGAACTGACAAATCTTATCAATCTAGAATTGATCTGCCAGGAGGTTTTGAAGCGTGCTTAAGCCTCGATAGAACTGGATCTGAACCTAGACTT
>LQAB01020105.1_pt1 | contig 11289 bp, 14 predicted proteins | sample 654521 | NCBI WGS metagenome assembly LQAB01 (sample SAMN00762031, study PRJNA78659) | termite gut metagenome | isolation source: bacterial endosymbionts found in Trichonympha flagellates filtered from... | host: Zootermopsis nevadensis | place: USA: Mt. Pinos, Los Padres National Forest, CA ... | reverse complement strand
ACGTAGCCTCCGCTTCTTATGCAATCTCCGAATATAGATAATATTACCCAGAAGCCAATTACTGCTCCTGGACCGAAAAGAAAAACCAATAAAAGCGTATCCAAATTCAGACCTATCTCCATTTTGTGTATCCTCTTTTGCTTGTTTTCAAGCATTGACACAAACAAACTTTACTTCCTCCAAGTTTTTTTTGCTGCAGATATTCTTTGATGTGATATTGATGAAATGTATTGACTTATGGATGCAGTAGTTGTATCCTTATTACAATTAAGACAAGAGACCCTCCAAATATCTAATGTCTATCTTTGCTAGAGGGAATACTCTGGTAAGTGTTCCCTCTAAAGTCTTTACCTATCATTAATTTCACATACAAGCTTCCTTTAAATTCACCTTACTTATTATATCCCATATTCCAATGTTTTAATAGGGGAGAAACACTCATTTCAGATCATCCCTTCCCAGCACTGTAAACATTATACTATTACTTCGCCTTCTTAGTTTTCTTCTTTCCTGTCTTATCTGCACATCTACTGGTTATTGGAGATCTTGAAATACCGTCACCATTTAAAGTAGAATACGGAGTATTTTTAGGAATTAAAAATGGAGTAAGCTTGTAGGATTCCAGTATGTTACAAAATTTGGAATCTTGGTCTATCAGAAGAAGCAATCAAAGATTCATTACCATAATCCTTTTCATCAGTATATTTTTTACTTTGCCTTTTGGAAGTTTCCCCCAAATTTTACAGTTAGTTAAAAAGATAGATATGAAAAAAATTGTTTTAAGCATTTTAATATTATTGTCATTTCAAACGAGTCTTTTTTCTGATTCAGAAATGACTAATGGTTTCCGTAACGGAAATTTTTGGATAAATCTAAATGACACAGGTCGGCTTTATTTCGTAGTAGGATTTAGTGAAGGTAGAGATTCAATTTATTTTAATTTATATTCACAAATAAAATTTAAAAATACAAAAGCTTTAATGGAAAAAACTCTAAATGAAGAATATTATGCTGGAGGAATCATATATAAATCACTAATTGATTTTCTAGATAAGTTCTATTCTACCGCTCAATACAGAATTATTTCTGTAGAAAAAGCGCTACGTTGGTTTATATTATCTGCTAATGGAAAAATAACTGTTAAAGAAATAGATGATCGTGCAACAGAGATGTTAAAGTTTTATGTAGAAAATCCACCAGAAATGACATAAGTTAATTCTTAATACGTCTTAATAAAATAATTTTCTCATAGTACAAAACACACCTCGATTAGACAAAAAAGCGAAAACATTGTAAAGAAACTACATAATATAGATATAAATTTACTGCTCAGTGTCTTTCACATTTCCACATTACATCTTTTTTGCATCCTTTTTGACTTTCCTTGCTGCCGTCTTCTTACTAGTCTTGCTACCTCTAGCCATCACAGACCTTGAGATATCTCCTTGCCTGTCAATGAAGTAAAGGTATTCTGCTTCTCTTACCACAAGCCTACTTTGTGGACTTTCTCTGCCATTATATTCTCCTATGCGTAAATCTTTAGTTTTTCTTACTTACTTTTTAATTAGTAGTTGGTAGTTTACCATCCCAGCAGCACCCACCTATTAGCAAAGCAACACTACATATCCCCACTAATGACCCCGCACAGATTCCTAAGCTATAGTTTTTCCAAAGCGTTTTATCTGCAGCAGGAGCATTATTCAATCTAAAATACTTGTTTTCGCTGACTTTCCTGTCTCCCTTCAGCCCTGAACCTATAATGTCATTTGTCTTCCCGCAGGATGCCAGAATCATTAACGATACTGCCATTATCGCTACGATCTTTTTCATTATTTGCCGGTTTTATTGGTTGCAAGAAGTGCAGCAACTATTTATTAATCCTATTCCCACACATATTCCAAAAATGCTACCTGTTAAAATCAAACCTGTTTTAATGGAGGCTTTCAGAAAACTAAAATAACCATCTACTGCAAAGTAAAGTGCATCACCTACTGTATAATGTTCTGATTGTTTTGTCATCACAGTATCTTTTACACCTACACCAGAATCATTAGGCACTACACTTGGAGTTGGAGCTGTTTTAGATCCAGGCTTCTCCAGATTCTTCACCGCACCACATCCGCTCAGCATCATCACAGTCATCAGGATTACTGCAAATATTTTATACATTTTATGATCTTCTTTTTAAGTCTGGTTTCTATGGCCACTAATAATACTTAGTGGGAGTTGAAGCTCTTCCCAGTTAAATTTTAATCCATTTAAGTACTGCTTTTTTTCAACCTATAAATTCACAATACTGCCATAAGCTTACTAAACATATTCCAGAAATAACTAAAAACATTGCCATCGCAGGAATTGTCTCTTCTTGAAACAAGTCGCTTGTCTTTTCAGATTGCGGAGGCTTAGTAGATAAAAGATCGGTGTTGTCAATCTTATCCATTACACCACAGCTGCTTAACATTACTACAATCGCTAGCATAATTATCAGCGTTTTCATCTATTTATTCTTTTGTCTAATTATCTTCCTTGGTCATCATCGTCTATTTTGGCATACCTAAACTTCTTTTCTAGTAATTTGCATATAATGCCATTTATTGTCGTTTTCTCTTTCTTAGCTGCTGCCATTAATACTTTCTTCCAAGAGTGCGGAACTCGGAAACTTAAAAGTGCTTTGTTCCCACAATAAAGCTTCATACGCTCTCCTTATCCTTAACCATCTTACCAACTACTTGTCTTACTATTGCTGCCATTGATGTATATCTCTTTTCTGCCAAAGCCTGTATTTTTTTATATATTTCAGAGTCTAGATATACGTGAATAATCGCTATAGGATCTTTACTTGCTATCCTACCTCTTCTTTTTTCCTTCATTTGTCTTCACCTTTAATATATGTTTGTCAAGTATATCTTATCTGCTTAAATATAACATAGTATCCATCTAACGTATATTAAGTTCGTGGATATTATTTAAAGGGAACATTTCAGCAGCACTTATCTTAGGATTGCATTTAAGGATATGTATACTAGTTTTAATTAAATTTTCAATGGAAACTATGGAGTGTTGTTGGATGATACTCTAATGCAAGTGTATATGTCCCAAAAGGGCGTGGGATGAACGGGTTGTTAAAGTAATTCAGTACCTGCTGAGGCAGATTATTTGCAGGCTGCTGGTTTACGAAGTTAGCTACCTGTGGGGGTATAACTACTGTCTCTGCAGGATGATACTCTAACATAAGCTGGGGTCTGTTAAAATTAGGTATTCTTACAGGTGCGTTTACGGGGTTAGCTACCTGCTGCTGAGGTATAACCCTAGGCATAAGTCTAGGATGGATTCTCCTAAGCATAGGCATAGGTCTGTTAACTCCTTCCATTCCTGCAGGGAGACGTGGGATGAACTGGTTCGTTGAAAATCTTCTATCCCCAAATTCGCTGGTCTATTTGCTGGCTGTGCGTCTATGAAGCTAGCTATTCTTGGCATAAGGGCTCTTCGCTCTGCAGCAATTCTCCTCATTTCTTGTCTTTGGGTTTCTTTTTGTTCAACGATTTTTTTGGTTCTGTCTCTATCAGTGATTCTTCTGCCCGTTTTTTTCAAATTTCTTTGTCTGCTTAGTTCCATTCTACTTCTTAAAGCCTCTTCTTCTGCCAAAGTGTGATGTTGAGAAGGAGTATCCAATTTTGGCAGATCATTTTGCATTTCCGAAAGAGGTTTTTTGGGGGTTTCTTGCGGATTTATTCGTTTGTGCTCATCTGATAAAGGAGTTAAGTTCTTTTCTTCGGAAAGTTCTACAAGCACTCCCCCCACATCTGTCGCCAACTCTCTTGACTCGTTAGCCGGGAGAATGGATCCTTCTGGGGTACCATCTGGCAGTAATATTGGTTCTGCTGGCACATTTGCCAACTCATTCGGTGGTAATAAACGTGTATGGTATGGAGTCTGTGTTGCCTCATCTTCCAATTCTACCTCACTTAGTTCGCTAAGAGGAAGAGAATCCAGCAAAACGTCCACTAGGTCCGCTTGATGTTTAAGAGCTTTGATTTCAGCTGATGACATTCTTTGATGGGAATGGGAGAAAGCTTGATTGCTAAATAATCCTTCTACAGGAGTAAGAGTAAATTGCAAAACTGGTTCAGCGGCAGCAACAGTAGGCAAGTTGCTAAATAATCCTTCTACAGGTTCAGCAGCAAGATCAAATTGCAGAACTGGTTGATTGCTAAGTCCAGCAGCAGAAGCATCAGGTCTATGTCTAGGGTCGTTAGGAGGGGGTTTACGATGATGTTTAGGGGTGCCCTTAGGCTTAGAAGAAGGGGATTTAGGTTTAGGAGGGGATTTAGGTTTAGGGGAATTATCAGAAAAATCGTCATCAGAAGAAGAATCGGCAGGGGCGACATTTGCTAGGGATTCTTGCATATCACCAATCTTAGCTGTCAACCTTAAAATTTCATCTTCTTGATCTCGTATTTTCTTTTCTCTCTCTTCTCTCTCTTGGATTGCGAAGGTGGCTTCTTTCGTTAGTGATTCGTTTGCCTCATTAAGTCTATCTATTTCCTGAGTCTGGGTCTGTAATACGTTTTCTATTTCCTGTATTTCATTCATTTTTTCTTCAGTGGCAGCTTCAAAGTTAGTGATCTGGGATTCTTTTTCTTTAACGTTATTTGCTAATGATTCGTTTTCGGAAGTAAGTGTTGTAAGTTCGGATATCTTGGTGTTTAGTAATTCTTCTGTCTTGGCTAGGTTCTCAGTATTCTCTGATATCTGTTTCTTAAGAATATCTATTTCTTCCTTTATAGCGTCATTTTCCTTCCCAAGTTTATTAATCTGAGATTCTTTTTCTTCATTTGCAATTGTAAGGTCAGAAGCCTTCTTCTCTACTTCGCTTATCTCTGACTTAAGGCTAACTATTTCTTCCCCTTTCTCTTCGTTGTCAGATTCAAGATTGGTGATCTTACCATTGGCATCCTGAACTTCGTTCGCTAGTGATTCGTTTGCCTCATTAAGTTTGGCTATTGCTTCTTCATTTTCCGCTATTTTTTGTAAGTTTTTTTCTGATTCTGATTCAAGGTCAGAAGCCCTCTTCTCTACCTCGGCTATCCTATCCAGAAGAGACTGATTATCCTGGTTATCAAGAGGTAATTGGCCTTCATTATTTTGAAGATTCTCAACAATAATTTGGTTTATCTGAGGTTGAAGATTCTGGTTGACTACATCTATCGGATCCTGATTGTCTATATCTAAGTGTAGCAGTTGTTGTAGCGGCGGAGCCAGATTGAATACACCTATCTGATTGTCTATATCTAAGTGCGGCAGTTGTTGTAGCGGAGCCTGGAATATATCCGGATTACCTATATTTAATTGTAGCGGTTGTTGTAGCGGCGGAGCCAGATTGAATACACCTATCTGATTGTCTATATCTAAGTGCGGCAGTTGTTGTAGCGGCGGAGCCAGATTGAATACACCTATCTGATTGTCTATATCTAAGTGCGGCAGTTGTTGTAGCGGAGCCTGGAATATATCCGGATTACCTATATTTAATTGTAGCGGTTGTTGTAGCGGCGGAGCCAGATTGAATACACCTATCTGATTGTCTATATCTAAGTGCGGCGGCGCCTTTAATTGATCGTTTTCAAGAGCTAAAGCCCTGTTATCTGCTTCCAAATTCTTTTTTTCTTGTTTCTGTTTGTAGATGCGATATTTATCATAACCCGAACCTATAATGGCAATCCCTGCCAGTACACTTACTAACGGGAATTTCCATTCCTTCAAAGCGTCAAACCACGTCATATCCTCCCACGCCTTCTTAGGTTCTAGCGTGAGGTCTGGTGAAGGTGGAGGGGGAGTGATTTTCGTCAGCCTATTCGTTTTACCGCAAGCTGTCAGATTAAAACTTATAAATATTGCTAATATAATTGCTATTAGTTTCTTAATTTGTCTTTCCTGTATATCAAGAATATCCTAAACAGCTTACATCATCCAAGAGCCTAAAAACAAGTATTCTCAGAAAAACCATCGCCTCTTAAGTACATATTTACTCATAAAAAAGCAATAAATAATTCAGTGGCCAGTGCGCTCCGCTACCTGGCTTATCACCACTAACCTCTACCAACTACTCACCAAAAGTCAAAAACGGATATACCAGTATTTTAGCTGAACTGAGTAAGAAGAAAAGTAAAAAGGGAGGATCACTTGATTTAAGGTATCCATACTAGCTTTAAACCCTTGCCGTGAAGTTGTACTAAATAAAGATGATCAGTAGTTATTTAATATAACGGTAGGGGCGTATAGGATCTCTCTATCTGTATGCTCCTTCTGTTCACTCACTCTTCCATTCACACTTACCTCTTTTTAGTTAAATCTAGTCTTTAAGCCCATTCTATGTAGCCAAGCGATGTTATGTGGGGATTTTATATAATTTGTTTTCCGTGAAGTCTAGCGTCTGCACAGCCCGCTTTCCCACACGATTCTGAATGCTGCTACAATACTAATACTTAACTGCTTATCTTGCGGCTACTTCTTAGCCTTCTTTTTCCCTGTCTTCTTCTCACCTCTGCTGGCTATCGGAGTTCTGGAAATGTCTCCATCCTTATCAAGGAAATACTGATATCCAGGTTCTCTTACTAGTTTATTTAACTTTCTTACTTTCTCTGCCATTGCAATGTACTCCTTATCACAGTGTTCTCTTATCTGGCTTTAGGAGTTGGACTCGGCGAAGGTGTCGCTTCTACTATTGGCGGCTCTGTCGTTGGCAGAATTGATAGAGTCTTAGGCTTCCCGCATCCTGTTAGCATAGAAAATACAACGCAAAAGGACAGAATAAGCCTCAAGCCTTGGGTTAACGTGCGTTTTAGCATAGACAATCTCCCATCCTTCTACATATGTAAACGGCAACGACTGCTGTTAATAGGAAACTACACTGCAAAGACAAAGGACACTGACTCACACTACACGCTTGCGGAATTAAGCGTTTTCTATGCTGCGGTAAGGAATTTGTACCCGAGAGATGTCAAACGTGCATCCTAACACATCCTGGGACGTTCAGGGACATTCTGGATGCTTCATGAACCTCGGCTCAGACTTGTCGTGTCTTGTCTTTGTCCTTAAAAGGAAGAAGCGACTATAAAAGGGAGCGACTGACTTCCTTAAGACTCTTATGTAGTCTTATACTTCTTATGGTACCTGCTCCAGTTCACACCAAGTCTGTACACAGTTCACACCAAGTCTGTACACAGTTCACACCAAGTCTGTACACAGTTCACACCAAGTCTGTACACAACTCCTTCCTTTTTCTCGTGAATTCAGGACTTCTTTTATAGTAAATCCGATATGTTTGTTTATCCTTGTGGTAATAGACGCCTTTTGGCTGTGTCGTCGGGAATGCCTTTGCACCCTCCATCAGTCCTCTGGTTTCCATAGCCTTATAAAACTCGTTGGCAGCTTCCAGTTTTTCTCTAGCTTTACTCCAATCTCTTAGATATTTATAGCCTCTATTCACAATTATTTCAGAAGGCGATACGTGTTCCCATAAGTCTATTGCATCTACAGTCAAGTAGTTGGTATTCTGAGATCCGTCTTGAGTGTTGAGATACAAGTAGTATTTCCGCAGGAAATGTCCTTCTAATTCATAACAGCGAATTTTATGAAACTTTTCATCTATGCTCTTAATATGATCGGGAGTTGTCTCTACTGTCCTTTTTGGTGTCAGTTCCTGAAGCGTATGCTTTATCTTGGCTTGTAGAGCGGTTGGGCAGTGAAACCACCCTTTGTCATTTCCTGGAAAAATCGGATTAAGTAGTGGCTGTAGGATAAAAATGATTACGGTATTAATTACCTTTGTATGCTTGCTGTACGTTTTTATGTTTATTAGTCTTTTGATTTCTGCGGTCGGTATTTCATCTTGAGTTTTTGTCTTAAATCCTATTATTAGGGGCTGTATTGATATATATTCACCTGTGTTTATCGGAATGTAGCGCAGGTGTTTGATTTCTTCTTTGCCAAATATGCTGCCTTGCTTTAAAAGCTCGTTAACTAAATGTTGTTTATTTCCCTTTGTGTTAAAATCCGCAAAACTTAACTGATACAAATCGTCAATTGAAAGTTCTATCACGTAGCAGTACTTGCCGTCTGATGAAAAAAAATTGTCATAATGCGTTGCTGCGTAGTTTAATCTATCAAACATAAATGGATAAAGCGATCCGAAAGCGAACTGACTACGATTTAGGTTTTTTCTTGCTCCATCTGTTGATGGTAACCAGGTTAGGCCTTCATCCTTGCTTATCTTTTCCATCTGTCGCTGAGATCCTAACTCGGTGTGTGCCATTGTTTTGGAATAATGTGCATATGATGTCTTTATCTTAATCATTGGAGTTTAGCCTTCGTGTCTGATTTTGCCGGCATAAATGCCTTCCACGATCTTATGAGATTTTTCTTTCTTGCAGTTTTATTTCCCCCTTCATTGGTCTTGTCGTCATCCTTTTGTGTCGGCTCATATTCCTCGCTGACTTCCCAGAAGACGAACTGCTTCACGGCATTTACGGCCATCTTGTGAGACAATTCGCAGCCTTCTCTGGCCTTAACCACTTCGGCATAATCCTTATTGAGAATCACTACGTTATGTGCGTCCTGTTCTATGTCCCCGCTCTCACGAATGCTCTCCATACTGGGAGTGGGTTCTTTCCCCTTCTCTCCGCCTTTTCTTCTTCTGACAACTGCACTTCAGGAATCTTTGCGAACTCCCAAATAGCTTCTTCTACCAGCCACAGTTCTTCTCCTGCAATTTTTTTAGCTACAGATAGCAAGTCAGGCAAACGTAGCGGTTCACCAGCTCTTCCCATTATTAGATTTGTCAGTTCTTCACAGAACTCTAAGTTGTAATTCCTTTCTGTGGATGTAGGAATCCCAGAATTTAACGTTATCATTGATTTTTCAATGTGCTTTTGTGAGATGTCTTGACAGGTAGATGTCATTTTAGATTAGATAAGGTAAATTATATCTTAGCCGTGAAGCTATACTAAATAAAGATTATCAGGCCGTATTTAATATAACAGCAGGGGCGTATAGGCTCATCCTATCTGTATGCTCCTTTCTGTTCATTTTCTCTCTCACATACACACTTCCCTCCTTCTATTTAAATTTAGTCTTTAAGACCACACCGATGTATGATACATATATCTGCTATGTTCACCAACAGCTCTCTATTCTAAAGTGCCACTTTCCTTTTCTGTCCCTTTCCAACCATTCATCCCAACTTGTTTTTAGTTTTTTGGGTTCAGTCGGAAATACTAAATTCGCAGCGAATTTATCAACTATTTCTTGTTTTTCTTTTGGAGTTAATCTGCTGTCAGCTTGAGACATTTCAAAAACAGACTTAAAATCATTGCGGAAGTCATTATGGTAAGGATATTTGGCTAAAATAGTATCAAGCTCTGATAAATATTCGTGATATTTTGCAAATGCCTGACCAGGAGCTTGCTGTGCGTTAGCAGAGTGAAACTCCCTAGCCTTATTTACCCAGGCAGCTTCATTGTGGGCTGCTTTAATGTATTTTGCTAGTAAAATCATCACTACTCCAAATACACTAGCGGTTGCTACAGCACCTATAAAAGTCATCACAGGATTCTTGCTATGCCCTTCAGAATTCTCGCTATATCCTTTTAAAGGCATCAATAAACAGCCTAAGATGATACAAGTTGCTATCAGTTTTTTCATTGGTTTTAATTCAATATATTTTCTATTTATTTATGCAATCCTTTTTCTCTTGCAAGAAAAGTTCTCTCCAAACATTGCAAACAAAATTCCATTAGTAAAACCAGCAGCAAACCCGAGCCAAGCGACAGTTTTCTTCGGATGATTACGCTTAAAAACAGCTATTGAAACACAAAGTGTCAAAATAACATCAAGAACAATAAACGTAGTAGACAACGGCTTGCATTCTTCCTTGTCAGCGTTAACACAAGGACACATTTTAACTTCATTAACTTTTTTATCATTTTCGCCAGGAGTCTGCAGAAGCTGTTTATGCCCACAACTGCTTAGCGTTATCGTCATCATTATTAGTATTAGGAGTCTTTTTATCATTGGTGGGGGCTACTTTTTAGCTGGTTTTTTGGATTTACTTCCAGCTTTCTTTTTGGCAGCTTTACCTGTCTTTTCACCTCTGCTGGCTATCGGAGTTCTGGAGATATCGCCATCCTTATCAAGGAAATACCGATACCCAGGTTCTCTTTCTATTTTCTTTAACTTTCTTACTTTCTCAGCCATTGCATCATACTCCTTATTATAGTGTCCTTTTATTTGGGTAATGATTTAAGGTTTAGGAGTTGGCGAAGGTGTAGGTGTCGCTGTTGTATCTGTCTTGCCACCTCTAGCCATCGCAGATCTTGAGATGTCGCCTTGCTTATCAATGAAGTAAAGATAGCCTGATTCTCTTACTAACCCTACTTTGTGGACCTTCTCTGCCTAACTGTCTCCTTGGAGATAAAACTACTCGTTTAAACTTTTTCTACTGCTTGTTTTTCAGGCAGCAAGAATTTGTAATTACTTGCGAATTCTTCAACTATTTCTTGTTTTTCTTTAGGAGTTAATCTGCTGTCATCCTGAGACATTTCAAAAACAGATTTTAAATCATTGCGAAACTTTTGATTTCTAGAATACTTAGTCAAAAAATCGGCAATTTTTGTTAAATACCATTGGTATTTTACAAATGCCCGACCAGGAGCCATTTGGGCGTTATTACAATAAAAATCCAGAGCCTCTTTCACCCAGACAATTTCGCTTTTCTGGGCTTTTACAAACTTCTTATGATGATATTTCCACCAAGTAAAAATTACCGTCATAACTGTTCCAACACATGTAGCAACTAATAATAATAACGGATCTGTATTTGTCGGGGAAGTAAGTTGGCGATCTTTTTTCAATTGAATATTTAAATTATCGAAATACCTATTGCTCAAAGCGATATGAAAAGGATTCAGAGAAGAACCCAACTCTCCATATCCATATCCATATCCTTTTAAAGGCATTAAGAGACAGCCCAAAATAATACACATTGCTATTAGTTTTTTCATCTATTTATCCTTTTCAATCTAAAGATGCACGTGCGCATTATTCAGGTTATTAGCGTCCTCTTGATGGAATCCGAACATATGCACATAATTGTCATATGCTGTCTGAAGTCGTCTGTTCGCCTTATTAAGGTAATGCATCTTTCTGTTTGCTTTGTGGTTTTTATATAAAAGGAATACTACTGCTGCAGTTAAGCCCACTTTCCAGATAGTGTCAATCGTATTGCCTTGCTTT
>LQAB01004569.1_pt1 | contig 11629 bp, 7 predicted proteins | sample 654521 | NCBI WGS metagenome assembly LQAB01 (sample SAMN00762031, study PRJNA78659) | termite gut metagenome | isolation source: bacterial endosymbionts found in Trichonympha flagellates filtered from... | host: Zootermopsis nevadensis | place: USA: Mt. Pinos, Los Padres National Forest, CA ... | reverse complement strand
GAAGGAAAATAATTTTCTGATCCAGATCAAGGTAGATATGGCCGGGGCCGCAACTTTTATAAGTGTAATCATGATGTTCTGTAGAACGATGAACGGTTTTAGGCTAGTTAGATTAATTTATTCATGTTTTTCCTAGCCGGTCCGGCCTTTAAAAAACAAGCCCGGGATCGGGTCGAAGTGGTGCTGCAGTGAATCAATATAGGTAATAATTTCGCTGAGGTAACTGCCTAGATCAACAGTGACTCTATACGGTTGAGAGTAGGGGTGATATGGGCTAGCTGGAACGCGGTCAACTCATGTCTTTGTTTGATGAGACCGTTTTTGATCTAAAAGCGGGCGAATACACCGGCAACTTGAAATCCTCACTAGGTTTTTATATCTTTAAAGTTACTGCTTTAAAGGCAGCCGGGTTTGGGGTCTTTTGAAAGTGTTAAAAAGGATATAGTAGAATTCCTGGTCGGGTAGAATTTGGAAAAAGTCCTTGCCTGGAAGATGGAGGTACTGCGTCGAGCGACTAAGATAGAAATTCTGGATTCCGGGCTCAAATCCGGTGCTGACTGCAATTTATCATAATTTGAAATAAAGGAGCCCTTATGTCAGGACATAATAAATGGAGCACCATCAAGCACAAAAAGGGCGCGGCCGACGCTAAACGTGGTAAGCTTTTTTCCCGGCTTATTAAAGAAATAGCTGTGGCTGCCCGCGAGGGCGGTGGCGATTCGGATGGAAACCCTCGGCTTAGAACGGCTTTGCTTACGGCCAAAGGGGCCAACATGCCCAAAGACAATATTGACCGGGCCATCAAACGTGGTACTGGGGAAATTGACGGCGTGAATTATGAGGAAATATATTATGAGGGTTACGCTACCGGCGGAGCTGCGGTTCTGGTGGAGGTGCTGACCGATAATAAGAACCGGGCTGCTTCAGAAGTTCGCCACGCTTTCAGTAAATATGGTGGTAATTTAGGTGAACCCGGGTCCGTGGCCTGGATGTTCACTAAAAAAGGTTCCATTATTTTCGAAGGTGGCCGGGTTACTGAGGGTCAGGCTATGGAAATAGCTCTTGAAGCTGGGGCTGAAGATGTCATGGCCGATGGTGATAATGTAGAAATTCACACCGCCGTGGGTGATTTTGAAACGGTTAAGGGCGCTTTTGAAAAAGCTGGGTTGGAATATGCCACTGCCGAAATTACTTTCGTCTCCTCTACTAATTTAGAACTGGAAGGTAAAACTCTGGCTAGCGCTATGAAATTATTGAATGCTTTGGATGACCTTGATGATGTACAGAGAGTTTGGAGTAATCTGGACTTTTCTGATGAAGCCGCTGTCGATTTGGATTCTTAGAGTCTATGCGCGTGGCGGACAATCTGATTTTGGGGGTGGATCCCGGTGGTCGTCATACCGGGTTTGGGCTCATTCAGGTCGGGCCAGGTGAGACTCTGCTTCTTGTGGCCCAGGGCTGTTTTTCGCCGGATCAGACTTGGCCCTATCCTCGTCGGCTGGCCTACATTTATTATGGGTTGGATGAACTTATATTAAATTATCGCCCCGGAGCGGTAGCGGTGGAGGGGCTCTTCGTAGGTCAGAACATTCGCTCGGTCTTAAGTTTGGCTCAGGTGCGCGGGGTGGTGCTTTTGGCTGCTGCTAAAGGGGGAGCGAAAGTTTTTGAATACGCTCCTCGGCTAGTTAAGAATACCGTGGTTGGTTACGGTCAGGCTGAAAAAAAACAGGTCGCTCGTATGGTCACCGAGTTGTTACATTTAACTGAAGTTCTAGCTGCCGACGCTGCCGACGCCTTGGCTGTGGCCATCTGTCATGCTGCTCAGATGCGTTTGAGCCGTCGTCTTCCTGGCCTTTCTTCCCGTCACCTTAGACGCGTTGGTTGGCGAAATCTGACGACGGAGGACCTGGCTACTCTGAACTACGATCCGGATAAAAAATGATTACTCATATCAGAGGGCAGCTGATCAAAAAAGAGCCCGGTTTCGCGGTGGTGGAAGCCGGTGGGCTGGGTTATGAACTATCTATTCCTCTGAGTACTTTCATTGGTCTACCTGAGCCGCCTGCCGAGGTTTTTCTTTTCACGCGCGAAGTTATTCGTGAAGAGACCTGGGACTTTTATGGTTTCCTGACTATTTTAGAGCGAGTTATTTTTCAGGCTTTAATTTCTGTTAGTCGGGTAGGGCCAAAATTAGCGTTGACCATTATTTCGGCTTTGGAGGTGAGCGACCTAGTCCGAGCTCTGATGATTCATGATTTGGCGGCTATAGCCGGTATCAAGGGTATAGGGGCTAAAATGGCTGAGCGGCTAATGTTGGAACTGAAAGATCAGGTTCCTCAGTTGGCTGCTGCTTGCGGTCTGTCGGGAATGGATGCGGGCGGAGACCTGGCGGTGATTGGTTCTGAAAATGAGGCGGTTACTGCCCTAGTCAATTTAGGTTTCACCCCAACTGAAGCTCAGAAGGCGGCCGGGGCTGCCCGACGGGAGATCCCGGAAGCTGATTTAGGCGAAGTCCTGCGTCGGGCTCTCAAATGGCTGAGTAAGCCTAAAAAATAAAAGTTACGGGGAACAAACTAGAAACAATAAGTGGGAATATGGATCGCGAAATATTGAATCCTAGGCTACGGGATGAGCCACCAGAGGCGGCATTAGAAAAGATCTTGAGACCCCAGTCTTTGGCTGATTTTCAGGGTCAGTCGGAGTTAAAAGAAAAGCTGAGCGTTTTTATTGAAGCGGCTAAAAAGCGGGGCGAGGCTCTAGATCACACTCTATTTCACGGTCATCCAGGGTTGGGTAAGACCACTCTGGCCCATATCCTGAGCCTGGAATTAAAAGCCGGCTTTAAAAACACCTCCGGCCCGATCATTGAACGGCCAGGTGATCTGGCGGCCCTGCTTACCGGTCTGTCTCCCGGTGATATACTCTTTATTGATGAAATTCACCGCTTAAGTTCAGTGGTGGAGGAAATTCTCTATCCGGCCATGGAAGATTTCAAGCTGGATATCATGATCGGCCAGGGGCCAGGGGCGCGGTCGGTGCGGCTTGATCTACCACCCTTCACTTTGGTGGGTGCCACTACTCGCGTGGGTCTGCTTACCCCTCCCCTGCGGGATCGCTTTGGTATTCAGTTGCGACTGGACTTTTACCAGCCGGCGGAGCTGGCCCTCATCGTTACTCGTGCTTCTACTTTGTCCGGGGCGACCTTGACCCGGGAAGGGGCGCTGGAAATAGCTCGCCGTAGTCGGGGCACCCCCCGTATTGCCGGGCGGCTTCTTCGACGGGTACGGGACTACGCCGAGGTTCGGGCTGATGGCGTTATCGATCAGGCAGTGGCCGACGCGGCTCTTTTGATGCTTGATGTGGATACCGAAGGCCTCGACCAGCTCGATCGTCGCATTCTATCGGTTATCTGTGAAAAGTTTCTCGGTGGCCCGGTGGGCCTGGAAACCCTGGCTACGGTGGCGGCTGAAGAAGCGGAAACTATTCTAGAAGTCTATGAACCCTATTTGATTCAAGAGGGTTTTATTCATCGTACTCCGCGCGGTCGGGTAGCCACGCCGAAGGCTTTTCGCCATTTACACCTGATCCCGCCAGCCACTTTATCCTCTTTAATTGAAGCTGAAGATGACTTCGCGCCTACTCTTTTTGATTAAGTTCAGCTGTACCTTCGTTTGAGTATTCGGGGTTTGATGGGCGTAATGCTTAGTCATCTTGATATCGCTGTGACTCTTAAGTTTGCTAACGGTTTAAAGTGGTTGGTTCATTATGTTGTAAAAGCTCGTAATTTTTATTAGGTAACATGACTTATTAGCGGGGTTAGTTAATGAATAGATAAAACTAGGAAGCTTTTCATGAAGAGTAAGTTAAGGGCTTCAGTAGAAGGGGTGTTATTTTACGATCAGTCAAAACTATGTAATTTCGGTAGACTACTGATCTCCGATTTTTTTAGTAAGCGTTTTATGAGAAGCATGCATAAGATGATAAGAAATTTGATAGTTGCTTTAAGGATAGATGGTAGACGGTACTTAGCGATCACTAAGCGGCGGAAATTTTTGATAAGTTCTTTATTATTTACATCTTTGAGAGTTATAAAGGTTACCTATATTCATATTCTGAAAATAATATGCTATAGGGTTCTAGATGGGAAGTGGTCTTGAAATTACCGGAAACGCATTTAAATAGAGGCTTCTATTTTTAACTTGTCAACCATTAGATGGTGAGTTTTAGCTGGGATATAAAGGTAGAGTAACGGTATTTTGTAGTAATCGTTACTTTATTAAGCTATTTTTTGGGGAAAGGGGCTAAGCATTTTTTTGATTAGTTTTATTCTATTTGTAGTCTATAACTATGTAGTTATAATTTCAGTTAGCTAGAAAAATTTAACAAAAAAAAGGGCTTTTATTTTTATAAATAGATATAACAATTTATAATAAAAATGCTCTTTTAGGTATAAATTTAGGTTTATTTGATGATTAAAAAAGTTCAATTGTGGAATTCCTTTTGACGAATATGTGGTGTTGGATATGATCGTGAAGTGGAAGTATTGGAGGACTTAGTTTTGGACGGGAGTAGGGGTTAGGACGGCGGTAAGTTGAAGAACAACTATGACTTGAGTCAAACTAATATAGATATTTTCGGTCTGGAGTTTTACAGTCCCTATGAAATCGGTGACGGTTTCTTTCTTGATAGCAACTTGGACTATAGTACGTTCTAAATAAGGCGAAAATCGACTTGGTCTTAGGTGATTGTAAAGAAAGCGATTTTAACAGTGGCAGCCTCCAGTCCGGGGTCAATATGGGCTATAAATTCCAAATTACAGATACGGTCACTTTGACTCCCCGCGTTGATTTCTAATTCACCTACATTTTTTATTTATTCTGAGCATCGATATTAAAATTGAAAGCGTCGTGATCGTTCGCCTGAAGTGAGATTAGGCGGAACCATAGCGGCCAACAAGTTAAATCGTAATTACGTATAGGTTTTGCTGGTATGGACGACTCCATCATAATTTACGGTATTGATTCCGGTAAGAGTTGTTTACAGACCGGGGCCGGTATCAAGGTTTAAGTTAACGATATGGTGGGTATTCACGTCAAATATGATTTGAAAATTAAAGGTTACTAACAGGCCCACAGTGCTTCGGCTGGGATTAATTTTTCTGGCTATAAATTGGGGTAAGAGGACGGGGGTATCTCTACCTTTTTCTTTTTCCCCTTGGGTTATCACTCTGGTGAAAGCCCATAGGTCAATTTTCAGAGATAAAGGTCTAGGTTTGGGCTTTTTCCGAAATAGTAGAAAAGAATACTCGCTCTGAATCTCGCTTTAAAGGGCGAAAAGTTATCGTGACTTCAGTTTTTTAATCTGTCTTTTGAGTTTAGATGTGTACAATTTAGGCGCCTTTTGGGATGCACAAAAAAATAAGCATTTTTTATTTTTAAGTTCATATGCCCCTTTCAAGCTTGTAGCACCTAAAGAGAGCCTCTTTAATATTTCATTTTAGAGTCTACTCTTAGTTTTGGATATTAAGGGTAGGATAGTAGAACTGGCTGCTTTCAATATTCTAACGCATCTCAGGTTATTTTAACCGTCGCTTAAGGGCGGTTCTGTTTCCGCTCTTAATGGCTCTGCTATCGATAAATAAACCTTTTCTCAGATACGGAGCGTAATCGATGTTATTTTTTTTATTATTTAAGTATCCCGCTAGGTTGAATTTATTTTTTTATCAGCTAACGTTTATTGAGATCTCTTTATTTTGCTCACAGCTTCTGCGATTCGGCTGGCCTTTAATGAGTTCATATAATCCAGTTGGTCCAGGGGCGGTGCTTAGATTCATCGCTGCTAAATTTAGCTTTGGTGAAATTCAAGGTGTTTTTTATAAGTGAAAAAAATTGAGAACCTATTGGATATCTGGAAACAGTTTTTTTTCATGTTTTAGGTCTAAGTAGTCCCATCGCTTAAAAGAACGGTGTTTCGATAGGTTCCGTAACCGTTACGAAGAACTAAAGCGAACAGGTATTTTTGAAAGCATTAACATCTCCAAGAAGCGTTATGTATTTCTTTTTACCGATTTGGTGACGCTTATTGCCTTTATTGTCACGATGGTAGATAAAGGATTCGATGGGGAAAGCTAGGTCAATCTTATTTCTCTTTCAGGCTGATCCCTCTTCGTCTTTTTGTCTGGTCTGTAGCACAGTTCCGTCGACTTCAAATTATAATAGTTAGTTATTTTTAACCTTTGGAAAGGACAAGTTTCTAAAATTGAGGCAACTATAAGTCTCCTTAGCCTTGGTGGCATCGTTTTTGAATACTAGTTCTTCTCATAGTATTAGTCTCGGCTCGTATAGTCTTTTCGTTTACGGTTATGAAGGTATTACGCGTCAAGGTCCTCTGGGCTATCGCATAAGAGCTTGACCCTTGTATCTAATGTGTTATTTCAGTATGATGTGAACGGTTATTTTGAATGGAAGTGCATCTAACCCAGAGCTTTTTCAAGAGGAGGAGTCATTTTTTTGACCGTTAGTTCTTTTAGACTTTCGTTGTCGGCTGGGGTCGGAGGGATTAAGCCTATTCGAATGAACAGTAGCTTGCCCGTCATTGTCATAATAGTCTTGGAAGAAAGTTGGGACATCCTTAGGCCGGTCTTTTTTTCATGATATTTGGTTTTTTATCTATCAAAGTAACTTCATTCATTTTTAGCACTTTATCGCACAGTAGCTTTAAATCCAAGCTTTTTTAAATTTTCCTGAAGTCGCAAAATTATATTTCTATCTATGTTAAAATTAGAAAATATTTGGCCTCTACCGTTTCTTACCTAAAATTTTTCATGAAGACAAAAAGATTTTTAAGAAATTTTTTAACGATTTCTAGATTAAGACTTTCTGGGCAATCCTGCTGAAAATTGAGATATACTCTGAGTTAAGTCGTCCAGAGTAGATGAAATTGTGGGTTTATTTCGTTTAGTTGCGTCATCTTTTAGGTGAAGCCTCCATTTTAAAGTTCGGACATGAGGTAGTATAATAGAAAATTTAAATTTAGTGCTTATTTTTTTGTGCGCCCTGCCTTTTTCAAGATGCTTGCAATATTACCGATTCTGATTTAAAATCAAAAATTAATTTTCGACTTAAATCGTCGACATTTCTTTAAAATCCCGGGAGGTTATTATGAAAAAGTATGTATGTAATGTTTGCGGCTATGAATACGATCCGGTTAAGGGTGACCCCGATGGTGGTATCGCTCCAGGTACCGCCTTTGAAGATATCTCCGATAGTTGGGTCTGTCCCGTCTGCGGCGCTGGCAAGGGCGAATTTGAAGCAGTCTAATCTTTCAAGGAGAAAGTGATCATAATATTTCCCTTCAACGCTAGCGAAATCTTCAAAATAGCGCTTTTGATAGAAGATAGCGGTCGTCTTTTTTACGAAACAATGGTTATTAAGTTTTTCCGGCGGATATTGCTGGACTTTTTATAAGGTTTAATTTAGGAAGAAAAAGCCTTTAAAGGTTATTTTTAGCCATAGTTTGAAAGAGTTGCCTGCGGCCGTCGCTGCTACCATCGTTTGGGACTCGCATAATAAACCAGATAAATATTTTAGAATGATGGCAGACCAGCATGTTTTCAATTAGATCGGAGGAGCTTAAGCTAAAAACTTAAAACTAGTTCCATCCGTCAGGAAGTTTTTAAAATTGCTCTGAACGTTAAAAAAAGATAGCGTCGTCTTTTTCTTAGAGCTGTAGTTTGCCGCCGAAAACTATAATGATAGCCGCGAGCAGATTAAAAGCTTGTCAGTGAAGAATGCAAGCACTTGCAAAAATTATCAGAAGTCTAGAAAAACTTTAAGGTGTTAAATAAACTCGCCCGCCCTAGCTAGAATAACAAGTAACGACGGCATGCTTTGAGGTCAGGGCCTTTTCTATTCCTTAATTTCACGATGCTTTCTAATTTATATTCCAGGAAGGATTGCCATTATATATTCGGTAAGAGTGGGTTTGTTTTTTTAACTTTTCTAGTGGGGTTAAATTTTTTATAATAATATTATATAATTGTAATATTAATCTGCTAAAAGAGATTCTTTTGTTCTTCATTAGGTTAGTTAAACTTTAAAAATGCTAATTAATTTTTTGGTTAGTCAGAGAAGGTTAATAAAAAATAAGATTGCTTATTTCTACAAATAGTTATAAGTTTTTATAATAAAAATACTCTTCCAGGCACAATTTTAGAGTTGTTTTGTGAGCTAAAGGATTTAATTTCAAAATTATTTTTGACGAAAGTATGTCACTATGGAACCGGTTAAAGTATTAGACAAAATTTATTGGGTGGGTGCCGTTGATTTTGGTATCCGTGATTTTCATGGCTACCGCACTTCCAGTGGTAGTACTTACAATGCCTATTTGATCATAGATGAGAAGATTACCCTTGTTGATACGGTCAAAAAAGAGTTTTTACCCGAATTATTAAGCCGTATCTCAAAAATAGTTGCGCCTGAAAAAATTGATCAGGTGGTCGTTAACCACGCGGAAATGGATCATTCTAGTGCTCTACCTGGCTTGATGGAGGTTATCGGTCGGGATAAACCAATTTACATTAGTAAATTGGGCGAAAAAATTATGAAGGCTCAGTTTCCTAGCGTTGAAATTAATTATAAGACGGTCGGTACTGGTGACAGTCTGTCTTTAGGCAAGCTTAGTTTGGATTTTCTGGAAACCCGCATGGTCCACTGGCCGGACAGCATGTTTAGTTTCTGCCCGCAACTAGGCGTGCTTTTCTCTCAGGATGGCTTCGGTATGCACCTAGCCACCACTCGCCGTTTCAATGACGAAGTTTCTCGTAGTGTCTGGGGTTACGAGGCGTTGAAATATTTTGCCAATATTCTCACCCCCTACACCATTACTATCGCCAAGACTCTTCAGGCGATGACTGAAAGCGGTCTTTTGGCCAAAATTAAGGTTATCCTCCCCGACCATGGTCTCATCTGGCGGTCGAATCTAGGCGAGATTGTGGGGCTCTATGCTAAATGGGTGAAGCAGGAACCTAGCCGTAAAGCTGTGATAGTTTATGATTCTATGTGGAAATCAACTGAAAAAATGGCTCGTGAACTAGCCGACGTCCTGAGCGCTCAGGACGTTCTGGTGAAGTTGATGAGCCTTAAATCTAATCATCGCAGCGATGTAATAACCGAGCTTTATAACGCCGGGGCGGTGTTGGTGGGGTCCCCGACTTTGAACAATGATATCTATCCTACTATCGCCGAAATTCTTTGTTATATCCGAGGGCTTAAGTTTCGTAATAAAGTCGGGGGTGCTTTCGGCTCTTATGGCTGGAGCGGTGAAGCACCTAAACTAATTCAGGCCGCTTTGGCCGACCTGAAATACGAGTTACCTGCCTCGGAAGTTCGCTTCCAGTGGGTGCCGACAGAAGCTGGCCTAGTCCCTATTAAGGTTTTGGCCGAAAGCGTGGTCAAGGTCCTACCTAAGGAGCCCGTCCCGCCCGATTTTAATTTCTAATTTAATTTTTTCGAAGATAAGGGGCGAAAAAACTATCCCTTATCTTTTCTCGCTGGATAACAATTATCGACTGGTTAGAGTTAGTTTTTAGAATAACTTGACCCTCGGTCGAAATGTTTTCTTTTTCGAGGAATGTATGAGAACACTATTACCACAATTAGAGTAAGGTGTTTTATTTAAGTGGGGTTACTGGAACAAATTAATCCTAGAGAAGCTTATTCGCAAAAGGGTTAAAACACTATATAATTTCTTAGAGCAAGAGCTTCAAGAGTGCCATTTTGACCAGGGACGTTTAGTTAAAAATACTCTTTTAATGTGTGGGTTATCGATTATAAAACAACTTGAAGAGTCTGATCGGTTATCAAATTGTTTAAGAGTGGGTACGTAATCTTTGCTTCCAATATTTTTTGTGGTGAGACAACTTTCCAATGAGTTGTGTCTTACGCGTTATTTTATATAAGCCGAAAATATTTTGCACAGTTAAAGGGAAAAAGTACAAGAAATTATGAGTTTAGTTCGAAAATTTTAATAGTGGTGACTAAGACTCACGGCGTAATTGTAGCTATCAAAATTTTTGACCGAAACCTCTATGATGGCAACACGCTTGACGATACAATCTAATAAACGGTCAGAGATTGAATTATAAAATAAACCTAGAAACTTGTACCCGAGGTTATCTAGATCGCAAAATAGTTAGTGGTTGGAAATATAATTTTAGTTTCGTCGATTTTATTTCTCCGCAGTTTAAAGAGTATTTTTATTAATTGCTTTGTAGTTATTTCTATATATATAATTATCTATTAATTAGTGAATGAATTGCGGACAGTATTATCAAAGTGATAAAGCTAGGGATAAAGCTTATGAACTACTTATTTTACATATTCTCCTAATTGTGCACCCGTAAACGCTTAAGCGCAAGGTAATGATGCGGTGAACGGAACCGATATAATAAATTTCTTAATTTTATCATTACTGAGTAAAGCTGTAGCGTTTTTCGTATTGAAGAATTTTTGTCCAGCACTATCAAGATGGAGCTTTCATATATAACGTAATCAAATTTGTTAAATATAGTCTTCAACGTGGTTACGTTTTTAAAGTTACTCCTATAGCTGTAACCCAGTTAATATATAGGTAAACGTGAGTTCTCGTCCATTAGTAAATATATATTCACTTGCGATAAGCTTTCATAGCTGCGGGTATAGTCTAATTTAACCTTGTTAATTAATTCGGAATATGAATAAGTCGAGGGAACGTCCAGCGCCAGATACTCTTTTTTATAAAGGGCTATATTGCCAACTGCAATCTAGGTAAATAATCAAAAACAACTTAATATTTAGAACACTTGAATGGTCTTCCATACTTGAAAAAGCCCTGGAAGATGAAATTAACGTTCCCATGGCTGCTGTCGTTTTATTTTTATAAAATGGATGTGGGAGGTGAAGCCTTATTTGAAACTGGTGATTTTGAGACTTTAAATTGCGTTTTACGCCAATAAAATTTGCAACGCGTGAAGTAATATCGTTTTTTAAACCCTTTTATAAGGATCGACTATTTAGATTATAACTTCTTTTAATTTGGCTTCTTTTGGCCTGGTTCTTACTTGAACTTTTACTAAAGACTAGAGAGAATCATCCGTGTTCTTTAATTTAAAAAAGTAAGGCCAGTAGATGAAGATAAATGTAACTGGCTACTCTGATTATTTGATTAAAACCGCTTTGAACCGGTCTTAAAGCCCCGAGGGTTAGACTTATTGAGATTTTGTTAGATTCTAAAGGACATTAGACCCCGCCGTCGAAAGTCGGTTTATTAGCGGCCCCACCAGGGCCGCCGCGCTGATGATCGATAATACCCTAACCGGGGGGGATATGATTCTGATGGACTGGGGTTTTTAGAAAGTTGACGACAAGGGTATCTAGACTCAGTTAGAATGAATCTTGAACTAGATGGGACAATACGCTATCGCTCTGGGCAACGATTGCTGCACTCTAAGCGTTCGTAATATTAAAACGTCATTTTAAAAAGGTCCTATCGGTTATTCTCGTTGGCAGGCTGGATCGTGGCGCTACTCAGGAATTTATAATCGTCGCTGCCGCCTTGAGATTTTCTCTCCTGGAGTATTGATCATAAATTC
>LQAB01006314.1_pt1 | contig 11672 bp, 9 predicted proteins | sample 654521 | NCBI WGS metagenome assembly LQAB01 (sample SAMN00762031, study PRJNA78659) | termite gut metagenome | isolation source: bacterial endosymbionts found in Trichonympha flagellates filtered from... | host: Zootermopsis nevadensis | place: USA: Mt. Pinos, Los Padres National Forest, CA ... | reverse complement strand
AAGCCCCAGAAGAGCAGCACGCACCCCCGGCCAAGCTGAGATAATCGAAGCAGCGCGTGAGACTTCAGGGCTGCGCAAAAATGCCGTAACGTCTTCTCCGTCTACTAAAACAGCCAATCCTTCAGGTTTGGGAATGGCACTCAGGTCGATAGAGCGGACTAATTCTTCGGCCGCCTCCCGTTCCCGGGGGTCACACCCCCGACGAAAAGCGGTAAAAGCCATAGCCCGGTAAATGGCCCCGGTATCTAAGTAATTCCAGGCTAACCGGGCTGCTAATTCCCGGGCTAAAGTTGATTTACCGGCCCCAGCCGGACCATCTATAGTGACTATTTTAGGCAGCTTGGAATTAAACAAGGTCTGGTTCATTGCGCTGCTATTCCAACTTGTGGCCGCCAACGACCGAAAGCTAACCCCGCTTCATAAATTTGTTCCATATAGTCCGAACGAATTTTCAAATCCCCTTTAGCCTCAAGTTGACGAAAGAAAAGACTATCGAAAGTTTTAGGTAGGCCGATGGAATCAAAAAAATACTTGACACATAAATTCACCGGCAGAAATAAATCCTGACCCCGTGTAGCCCCCAGAGCCAGGAGAAAGCCCCGGCCGCTAGGCCTCAAAGTGCTAAATTGCTTCAGGGAATAACGACGGTACCACAAGGCCTGGGTACGGTCAATCAAGGCCTTGCCCTGAGCCGGGATATCGTAAAAAAACAAAGAGGTCGAGACAACGATTAGCGGAATAGAAGTCAATAATGAGTAGAGCGCCCCCATGTCATCTCCGGAAATAACACAAATTCCTGTGGTTTCACAAGCTGCGCAAGCCCGGCAAGGCTCGATATGGTGATCGGCGATGGAAAAAATCTCCGTCTCCGCCCCGGACTTACGGGCACCCCGGATAAATTCAGCCAGAGCATCCTCTGAGTTACCCCCTTTCCGGGGACTTAAATGCAGCCCTAAAATATCCATAAATCTTTACCTCTTTGAATTAAGCTTATTCCGTAGTTCCTCTACCATTTCCCAACCGAAAGGGCTATTCCTAAGTGTCCATCCCAGGAGAGAAGCCGATTTCGCTTCACTGTGAAAGTCACTGCCCGCGGTAGGTACCAAACCAAAACGGCGGGCCAGGCCACCTAGAAAATCCGATTGCTCTTGACTATGACTAGGATGATAGACCTCCAGCCCTAAGAGACCACCGTCAGTCAGACGACCAAGCCAAGTTAACCAATCGCTAGTAGCTAACCCCAAACTAACGGGATGGGCCAATACCGGAGCCCAGCCGGCGGCTCTAATCATACTTAGACCTTCTTCAGGCGATAAGTGGATCTTATCCACATAACCAGGGCATCCTTTGCCCAGAAGTTTTTCAAAAACTTCATCGCGATTTTTAAAAAATCCCCGGGCCACCAAAATATCAGCAAAATGAGGACGCCCTAGTTGTCCGCCTCGAGCGGCTTCCAACAGAATTTCCCAGGAAATATGGTAACCTAAGCGTCCAATCCGATCGAGCATTCTTATATTACGCTCCACCCTAAAGGTTTTGAGACGACTCAGAGCGGCAGGCAGGCCGATATCTCCAGCCACATTCAAACCTAGCAAATGAAAGGTCCCAGAATGATCTAAGCTTATTTCTACTCCGCCAACTAGCTTTAGAGAGGTACCTCGACCCGCCGCCAGAAATTCGGCCAGACCATCCACCGTATCATGGTCGGTGAGAGCTAACCCAGTCAACCCAAGCACAGCCGCAGTCCGAACTAACTGACCCGGACTCAAAGCTCCGTCGGAAGCTGTAGAATGACTGTGGAGATCCACCCGACCGGCCGAGAAAACGGCAAAGGCGACCGTCATGCCCTTTCAAGCGAGGCCAGATATTCGCCGGCCAACCCTATATGAACCCGTCCCTCTCTGAAAGGCCCGTATTTCATTAGCCCTCGGATAAAGGGAATGTTGGTCTTAATCCCCTCCACCGCGAATTCAGCCAGAGCCTCGGCCATCAAATCTAGAGCCTTAAGCCTGGTTTCAGCCCTAACTATAACTAGAGCAATGAGGGGGTCATAAAAATGGGTGACTACCGACCCTTCGGCAAAACCAGTCTCCACCCTAACACCCGGTCCAGAAGGCGGACGGAAAACCTTAAGCGGCCCTGGTGAAGGGAAAAACTTAACCGGATCTTCGGCGTAGATGCGAGCTTCGACAGCGTGACCCGCCAGGGCTTTAGGTCGACCAGGAGCGGCCTCGTCTAGATCCAGCCCGGTGGCCAGACGGATCTGAGCGGCCGCTAAATCCAGCCCGGTTACTTCTTCCGTCACCCCGTGTTCGACTTGAAGCCGCGGGTTTACTTCTAAAAAAACAAAGCCGGTTTCAGGGGTATAGAGAGTTTCTAAAGTAGCCAAATGATCATAACCTAACCTGGACAGCACCCGAGCGGCCCGCTCAGCCATGATTTCGAGATCAGCCGCTGGTAAATCTGGAGCGCCAGCTTCCTCCACCACCTTCTGACGGCGACGCTGGGTGGAACAGTCGCGCTCGAACAAATGAACAGCTCGCCCTTTACAGTCGGCCAAAACCTGAAACTCAATATGCCGGGGATTCAACCACAGACGCTCAGCGTAAAGACCAGAATCACCAAAACTGCGAACGGCTAACTTTTCAGCCGATTCAATGGCCCCAACTAACCCAGCCTTTTCAAAAACCGGAATCATACCAATACCACCGCCGCCAGCAGCGGGTTTAATCAACAGGGGGAAGCCCAGACTTGCAGCCTGGGTCGCCCGCTCGCAGGCACTACCTTTTAAAAGGCCGGTAGAGGGGCTTACCGGTAGACCTTCCGCCGCCATGAGTTCTCTAGCAGCAGTCTTATCGCCCAAGAGCTTCAACCACTTGGGAGAGGGGCCAACAAAAGCCATGCCAGAGGCCAGAACTTTTTCGGCGAAACCAAAGTTTTCTGACAAAAAGCCGTAACCAGGGTGGACAGCATCGGCCCCGTACGTCCGAGCCGCTTCCAAAATAGTCTCCTGATTCAAATAACTTTGAAGGGCCGGCGGCGGTCCAATCAAACATTTTTCATCGGCCTCAACCAGGTAGGGAAGATCCCGATCCGCCTCGGAATAGAGAACTAGACTTTTAATGTTTAGTAAACGTAAGGTTCGCACCAAGCGGGCAGCCACCGCTCCGCGATTAGCTATGGCAATTTTATGAAACATCCCAGATCACTTCTTTATTATAGTTTATCCCTAACCGGAAGAAAGCTAGGAATTTACGCCCGCCGCCAAATCAAGCTATATTTCCAAATGAAAATCAACCTTAGGTAGTTAGCTAAACTCCTAACTTAATTATAACTTAAAAGCGGGCTCATGCCAATTATTAAATAAACCTATAATCCACCCTATTTTTTAGCGCATTTATTGCTGGATTTTTTTAAATAGACTCTTTAAGTCGAGTCAAAATAAAAATCAGAGGTAGATCGTAGCTGTCGGTAACTTAAATACTCATTTTTCCAACGAAACGCTTCAACCAGGCACTGGTGGAGCGACTCTAGATCCAACGGCCGGGGCCAAAACCTATCTGGAAGCCGTCACTTCCGCCAAAGGCGATTTAAATCTAAACACTCCAAACCGCCGTCCTTAATTCCACACCGGAAATTAGGTTCGAACCGGCCCGAGACGACTCACTAGCAGACGATTTTTCCGATGCCACCATGACCAAGAACGACGGCGACGGCCTCTTCCTAAGCCAAAGCCCAACGCACTCCCGTCAAAGTCACCTAAAAACTAAAAACAGACAATAAAAATAGCTAACGCATAATGGTTATCTTCAATTTTTTGAAGAGTACTACATCATGACTCTGAAAAAAAATTCCGCTCTATCTCGCCCCGGAGGATCTCTTCAACCAGTTATCTTTGCCCTGAACACGCAGTGTAATCCCTCCAATATACTGAAACGAGCCAACCCTATCTCCATACACGGATATCTAATGAAAAACACTGGCTGGTACCGCGATATCCTGATCCTGACGCCCCTGTTAATGGCCACCTACAACAACTTGAGTCGAGCCTATTCCGCATGGGCTCATAGAAAAGGCTAATCGCTAATTCATTATAGCCGCAAATCTGAAGCGCTTTCTCCATAACTACAATAATTTGAAAGCCACCACCGTCCTAACCTAAGCTTTTCTAGATCGCAACCAGGCCAAAATAACTGTCTCTATGATCGAACCGATACTCATCACCTATTTTTTACTCTCCCCATAATTCTAAATTTATAAAAACCATAGGCCATATTTATACGGACCTAAAGACCAATAAAAAATATACCAGTTCTATGCAACTGACCTAGCCCAGCACCCCAATGAATGTAAATATTATCTTTTTAAAAACGAAGCTGAAATCAGGCTCGACAATTTCACCAAAGGCAAACGCCTCATCCACTGAGGCTGGCTCATGAAGCGCCTGAAAGAAAACTCTTAGATTGCCATCGCCAAAGTAATTATGAACGAAATCTGCCTAAAAAATGAAAGCCCCAACGCCGACCTGAAACTCCTACACGAAACCACCAACCTAACCTCGACTAACATCAGCCTTCGCTGGCGGCTTTTTAATCTTTATCAGAAACAGAGGCTTATTGAACGAAGCCCTTAATTTTTTCTAAAAATAATAATCCTGGACTCAAATAATCAGGGTGTACTATATTGCTTAGCTGGCTTCTATCGAAAAATCAAATACCAAGATAAAGCCCTGGCTCTCTACCGAGAGCTAACCGACAAACATCCCCGAGAATCCAAACTTCATACCGTTCTAAGTGAAACACTAGTGAAAATGGACAATTTTGAAAATAGCCGAAATGACCACCCTGGCCCAACTTCTGAAATACAATCTTAAAACCAAACCCAGATTACAAAAAACTACACATTTTTATAAAAGATCTCTTCAATACCAGCCAGTATGCAGAAGGCCGCAATGGCTATCCCAGTTATTCGCGCTGTAATCTCTTGGTTTCGAACACGAAGAAAATACTTTACATTATCCATAAAAAGTCCTTTGCCTCTACTACAATTTCTTTAATACTTTTTTCGAACTTTGAAATTTCAATGAAATAATGCTACCAGTATCCAAAAGTTCTTTACCTTCCGCGTTTCAGAAGATAAATAGGTCTACAAAATCCTCACGTCTAGAAAAGATTATATAATCGCAAGATATTATCTTACAACTATAAAATAGTCTACCGTTGCTTACTCCCCTGCTGTCTTATTAAAAAATACGAGTCGAAAAGACTGAAAATAGAGTAGCTCTTCCAACTGATGTGTGCGTTTCCGACATCGTCGCCACGCATCACCTTAAGCTGCATTCAAACCTCTATCAATTCCGCCCCGTCAACCTCGTAGTTTACGTCAAAGCATTCCCGTTTCTACGAAATTCCGGTATGAAAAATTCGACATTTCTTAATTCAACGCGCAGGGTAAGAAGCTACGGAATTACCGATAAAATATCACGCAGGATAAATTTCACCTACAGATACGAGATATAGAGTTTTGTAAATACTATCCTCGGTGGCCAGCAGTATAGTTAAAACTACATATTCTTTAAGATACCTACAGACCACCATTCTTTTACTATAACAACTGATTACTGAACCGGATTTTGACTGGTTAATATTAATCATATAAAACATATAGTTAATAGTAAAGAGCGGCAACCAAAATACAATTTAAAAAACTGTGCTATAATAAATAATTATGGATAACGAAATTAAACAAGCGGTAGAATGTGTACTAAGTCTTTTTCTCATCGGGCTGGTCGGCTATGTTCTGGATAAACGAGGCTGGTTTACCCCAGAACTTAAAGCTCTGTGGCCCCGCCTGGTACTGACGGTAGTCCTGCCAGCCTATTTATATAAAAACATAGTCACTACCTTTAACCACCAAAACTTGAAACACTTATTTCAAGGTGTGGCGGTGCCAACTATTTCAATTTTACTCTGTTTCGCCATCGGCTGTGGCCTGGCTAAAGTGACCCGGATGCCCCGAGCCCGGGCAGGCATCTTCGCCACCACCTTCGCTACCAGCAACACTATTTTTATCGGCCTGCCAGTCAATATCGCCCTCTTCGGCGAAGAGGCTCTACCCTATGTGCTACTTTATTTTTTCGCCAACACCACCTTTTTTTGGACCGTGGGTAACTACCAATTTAGCCGCTGCAGCAACGGACCAACAACCTCTCTGTGGAGCCGCACAACTTTAAAAAACATTTTTTCACCACCCCTGATTGGTTTTTTTCTGGGGCTCCTGAGCGTTATGTCCGACCTAACCCCCCCCGCTTTCATCCTAAACGCAGCCGGTCATATCGGAAACATGACTACGCCTATGGCTGTCATCTTTATCGGTCTGACCCTATCTTCGGTCAGCTGGAAGGATCTGGTCCCTGATCAAGATATCTGGCTGCTCCTGGCTGGCCGCTTCATAATAAGTCCCCTAATCATAATTATCATGATGTTAATAATAAAACTACCACCGCTAATGGCCAAGGTTTTCGTCATCCAATCCTCCCTACCAACAATAATTACGGCGGTACTTTTATCCGAATATTATCAAGCCGACACAAAATTCACCTCGGTGGCCGTAGCTTTAAATACCCTTCTGGCGCTGGTAACCGTACCATTTTATATGGTTTTATGTTCTTTAATCTTCTAATTATTTAAGAAAATAACTTTGTGAATAGCACATTTTTTAAACTAGCTAGGCCAGCCATCGAGCCCGATTTATCCACTCTAGGTATGGTTGGAACTACCCCCGACAGTATACCCAATTACCCTAGTCGAAGAGATCTACCTAACCCATCATAAGGGTGCTTACACAGCGGCTATCAAAGGCTACGCCAAAATCATCTAACAACAGTAGCTAGCCAGAAAAAACGATCCACGAATTATCTCCTGCGCGATAAAGCTAAAATGAACTCCACAAAACTGAACGAAGCCTACTTGGACTTCACCCGAGCCCTCTATCAGTGGCAAGTTATCCCGCAGCTCACTATTTTCTCGATCGGACTTCCGAAAAAGAAGGTCAGCTCACCGAAGTTTACATCAACATTACCCGAATAGTTCAGCTTGATCCCCTAAAAAAATACCTAAATCCAACCTCTCGATTTCAAAAAAGTGACTGCAAGAAGCGAATCTTGCCGATACCCGAGCTAGACCGCGACCCTGAAGCCCCATTAAAACCGACATTATTGGAAGCGACCCTGCCCGAACTCTAGATACCCTCCCGCTCCCCCAACCGGTGAGGTGATAAAAAAATAAAATAAAATAAATATATTAATTCAGTACCTATTTTTTACTTGTAATTTGCGGTCAAAACACAAATAATAAAAGCTTATAATTATGGGTGAGCCATCGAAAGAGAACTCTGTACAGGGAGAGAGTAGGGCCGGCTTTGAAGACAGCCCTAAAAACCCAACCCGGTTATCTCTATAAAAAACTAAGAGGGTTTCTTTTATGTCCAAACTTTTCCGGTTGATGTTTCCAGTTCTAGCCCTGATTTTTATTGGCGCGACCCCGACCCTGGCTCAGGATGACGACGGAAACAAAGTGGCGGTGATGCCAGTTTTTTTATCCGCCGAAGGAGCTCAACTGGAGCAACTCAGCCGTCTCAGTAAAAATCTGTCAGAGGCTCTACTTTCCGCCTTAACCACTCAGAATATGGAACCTCTTCCCATGGATGATGGTGTTCTAACTTTAAGCGAAACCTCTGCCAAGGCTCAGGCTAAAAATATGGGCGCTAGTTATCTCTTACAAACTAGAGTCACTAAAAACGGCGACCATTTCAACTTGGTCGGCCAGCTCCTGGCTCTATACCCGAAGGGCCTCTCTTCCCGGCGACAGACCGTGACGGTCGAAAATAGCACACAATTCCCCCAGCAAATTGAAAGAATGGTTCAACTTACCACCGACCACCTGACCAGCGGCGGAGAGCCGGTGATTTCCGTGGACATTATTGGTAACACAATGATGACTTCACCAGCCATTCTAAATTCCCTTCGAATTCAGCCGGGTGGAACCTACAACGAAGCCAAAGCTACCAGCGACATCAAGCGCATTTATGCTCTAGGCTATTTTGACGATGTGGCGATCAAGACTTCCGACCTTCCGGGCGGCAAAGCCGTCCATTTTCTCGTTAAAGAAAGAGGCCAGGTGACCAACATCGTCTTCCGCGGTAACAAAAAAATTGACACCGAAGACCTGCTGAAGGCGGCGGGTATTAAACCTAACGATATCCCCAGCGAACGGACCGTCGCCGAATCGGTCGATAACATCAAGCACGTTTATGCTGACAAAGGCTATTCCAACATTCAGATTTCAACTCATATGGAAAAGGAAGGCCAGGACGAAACGCTGGTCTACGAAGTCACTGAGGGTGGTAAAATCTATATTAAGGATATAAAGTTTGACGGCAACAGTTTTTTTTCCAACCGGACTTTAAGTGGCCAAATCGAAACTTCCAGCTACAATTTTCTCATTTCCTGGCTTAGCGGTTCAGGCAAATTGAACCAGGAAAAACTCTCCGGTGACGCTCAGCGCCTAGAGGCCTATTACCACAATAACGGCTTTTTACAGGCTCAAGTAGGCGACCCTATCATAACTAATGAAAAAGACGACTCCAGCCTCATCATCACCTTTCCCATCGTGGAGGGTGAACGCTACAAAGTAGGGAAAATCACAGTCGTCGGCCAACTTCTGGAAGACGACGATCCTAAAACTCTGGTCAACCTAACCAATCTACGGAGCGAGCCCTGGTTTAGTCGGGAAATTCTACAGCAAGACATTAAAATCCTACAAACCTATTATTCCGACAAGGGCTACGCCCACAACACTGTTGAGCCAAAAATTGAAGCCCCACGAGAGGGTAATATTCTGGATGTAGTTTTCCAAATTCAACCTAACAACAAAGTCTATTTTGACCGCATTACCATAGTTGGTAACAACAAAACCCGTGATAAGGTTATCCGTCGCCAGCTGACCGTGGTAGAAGGAGATCTGTTTTCCTCGTCCAAAATTCAGACCAGCCAAGCCAACCTCATGCGCAGCACATATTTTGAACAGGCCAACCTAGTTCCAGGTCCCTCCGATACCGATGAAAAGATGAACCTACGTGTAGAGGTCAAAGAGCGCCCGACCGGCTCCTTTCAGGTTGGTGGCGGCTATAGTAACTACAATTCTATTTTTGGGGTTGTCCGCTTAACTCAGGATAACCTTTTCGGCTATGGCCGCCGAGCCGCTGTTGAAGCTAACCTCGGCTCCAAAAATACTTTTTACAATTTCTCCTTCACCGACCCCTGGGTTTTCGACATTCCTTTAAGTGCCGGCTTCGATCTATTTCGCTATGAAAATAGATACGACTACTACACCAAAAAATCTAACGGCACAGCCGCTCGCTTAGGTTACCCAGTCTGGGGTAACTTCTATCTGAGCACCCGCTATTCCCTGGAAAAAATTGATATTTCTAACGTGCCAGATACCGCGTCTAGTTATCTTAAGAGTATGAGTGACTACACCGCCGATAGCCAGTTAATTCTAAGTCTGCGACGCGACACAAGGAACCACTTCTTCTTTCCGACTTCCGGTACTGTGGCCCGTCTAACCTACGGTAAAGGTAGCCATCTTTTCGGCGGGCAAACCGATTTTTCCAAGTATGAGGCCGAAGCCGCAATCTGGATTCCAGCTCCCTTCTTCAAGAATGCCTCACTAATGGGCCATGGCCAGGTCGGCTATCTAGTGGAAGATCGAGATAAGGGTCTACCAATTTATGAAAAATATATGATCGGCGGCATCAACAGTGTGCGTGGCTATAACTGGTACTCCATATCACCCCGTGAAAATAACTTGCCTACTGGAGCAACTATCGGTGGTGAAAAAATGATGGTTTACAACGTTGAACTGGCTTTCCCCCTCTTGCGGGAGCAGGGTCTTTACGGCGTAGCTTTTTACGATATGGGTAACGTCTGGGAAAAAGATAGAAACTACAGTTTCAGTAATCTGCGTTCCAGCATCGGCGGCGGGTTACGCTATCTTTCACCTATGGGACCGCTACGCATAGAATACGGCAAGCCCGTCGGTAAAAATACTGAAGACACTACTTCTGGCCAATGGGAATTTACCATGGGTTCCATGTTTTAACTGCCTCTTAAATAAAATCTAACCTCCCGATTTTGACCAGGAGGGATATCTTTCAGTGAGCTTTTCCGCGTTTTAAAATAGAAAAGTCTTTTTCAATAATAGACAGGGAGAAAAAATATGCGGCCTTTATTGCGACTCGCTGGGTTTTTGGTCCTAGCCCTTCTCATCACAGAAATAACCGAGCCGGTTTCAGCCCAGACCGGACTTGATTTTACCGGCAACCCCAATGTCTATATTGATATCAATCAAGGAGTTGGACGCAAGTACAACATTGCTATCCCCGATCTACTGCCCCAAAAGCCAGGAGGTAGGGTAGATGAAAACTCCACCTACCTCCCTAACCGTCTAGCGACCAATCTGACAATGACCGGCCTTTTTAACAACCTAGATCGGCGTTCCTTCCTAGAAATGGGCGACGCAACCTGGACTGGTCTAGACGGGAGCCCGACACCGAACTTTACTCCCTGGACTAAAATAGGGGCTGACTTCCTAATCAAAGGAACGATGAACATTTCGGGTTCCAAATTAACTCTGGAAATGCGCCTCTTCGATGTAGGTCTGGGCCGGGCGATGCTGGGTAAACGCTACACCGGTGCCGTCAAAGAGGGTCGCCGAATGATTAACCAGTTCACTAATGCCGTGCTAGAAGCTATCACTGGCACCCCCGGAGTGTTCGGCTCACAAATTATTTTCACTAGTGGCACTCCCAGCTCCAAAGATATCATGATAACTGAACTCGGCGGCGACAACGCTACCCTCCTCGCCGCTCATAAGGGCGGCCCCAGTACCCAACCCACGCTCGGCCCTGGCGGGCGAACGGCCTGGGTTCATCGGAATAACAAAAAGTGGGAACTCTTAGTCGACGGCAAGGTTATTTCCAGCGGCAACCTCCATCTGTCGCCAGCTTTCCGACCGGACGGGAGCGTGGCCGCTTCCGTTTCTAACACAAATAGTACGGATATTTACCTTTTTAACGGCCGCCAGAAAACTCTCCTAATCAACTCAGGCGGTATCTCTATCTCCCCCACCTTCTCCCCGGACGGTAGCAAAATGGCTTATGTCTCCAACCAGGGCGGGACAACTTCAATTTTCGTAGCCCCAGCCTCCGGCGGGGCGGGTACTCCCCTAACCAGCGGAGCCAAAGCCACCGATCCAGCCTGGTCGCCCACTGGCGAATTCATTACCTTCGTCACCCGGGAAACGGATATCTGCATTATCCGGCCCGATGGCACCGGCCTGCGCCAACTCACCAGCGGCCAAGGAATAAACCACCGTCCTAGTTTTTCCCCTGATGGCCGTATGATCGTTTTTTCCAGCACCAGGAATAGCCGTCGCCAGTTGTTCATTATGGCCAATAATGGCGATAGCCAGCAGCCGCTTATGCCCGACTACAAACCTGAGCAAGAGCAACCCTACTGGTCACCCACCATATCCACCGAAAAATAGCGGAAGTCACTGATCTTAATTGGTAGTTTACTATTTTTTTCTAAAATATAAAGTTTGTTAAAATTT
>LQAB01014350.1_pt1 | contig 11947 bp, 10 predicted proteins | sample 654521 | NCBI WGS metagenome assembly LQAB01 (sample SAMN00762031, study PRJNA78659) | termite gut metagenome | isolation source: bacterial endosymbionts found in Trichonympha flagellates filtered from... | host: Zootermopsis nevadensis | place: USA: Mt. Pinos, Los Padres National Forest, CA ... | reverse complement strand
TGGAGGTGATGAAGTACGGTGCTTTTGATTATATTACAAAACCCTTTTCAAACGACGAACTTCTGCTTTCCGTCCACAATGCGGCGGAGCTTTCACATACGCATCGCCAGTATCGCCTTTTGCTGGAATCCATGGAAGACAGATATGGCGTACACAAGATTGTGGGGCGCAGCCAGGCCATACGCGATGTGTTGGTCATGATCGACCGTGTCGCGCCCAGCCGTTCCACGCTGTTGCTTACCGGAGAATCGGGCACGGGCAAGGAGCTTGTGGCGCGCGCCATCCATTACACGAGTTTGCGCAAGGACAAGCCCTTTATTTCCGTAAACTGCATGGCTCTTAATGCCGGTGTGCTAGAGAGCGAACTCTTTGGTCACGAAAAAGGTTCTTTCACCGGCGCTGTGGCAATGCGTCGAGGCCGTTTTGAGCAGGCGGACGGCGGCACGCTTTTTTTGGATGAAATTGCCGAGTTGACGTCTGACTTGCAGGTAAAGCTGTTGCGTGTCTTGCAGGAGCGATGTTTTGAGCGTGTCGGCGGCAGTAAACCCATTGATGTGGATATCCGTGTGGTGGCCGCTACCAATAAAAATTTGGTTTCACTTGTTGAGCGGGGGCTGTTTCGTGATGATCTGTACTACCGGTTGAATGTGGTGCAGATTCCTTTGCCGCCCCTGCGTGAACGCAGGGAAGATATTTTTCCTCTGGTGGCGTATTTTATGGAAAAAATTATTGCGGAAAACCCCATACAGCAAAAGACGTTCAGCACCCAGGCGCTTAATTACCTGTTGGGCTACGAATGGCCGGGCAATATCCGCCAACTGGAAAACGTGGTGGAAAGCTGTATGGTGCTGGTGCCCGGCGCAGTGATTGATGTGGACAATTTGCCTCCGGAAATCCGCAACGAAGAAGCGCAGTTCAAAAGCGCTGTGGACCTGCTGCCCGTGCAACTGGACCTGGCTGACACTCTGGAAAAAATTGAGGCGGCGCTTATCCGCCGCGCTCTGGTGCGCTCTGATCTTGTACAGGTTAAGGCTGCGGAATGTTTGGGTATTTCAAAAAGTCTTTTACAGTACAAGCTGAAAAAATACGGCATTACAGGGCACTAGATCTGTTGCGGCGCTCATTGATCAGTTGGCGTGTTGTTGCCCGAATTTTTGGACGCGTTGTTTCCCAGGTCGGCGTTTCTTCAAAAAAGGTCATGCGTTCGGGCATAACTGTCAACACACGGTTTTTGTTTGTCCGGACGCGCGCGCCGGCGCCTTGTCCCATGGCCTTGGGCGCGTACGATGCCGTTAATGCGCAGGCCTGTGCAAGCGCACCATCCGGCCACTGCGCGCCGCCTCTGGCAAGCCCCACAGGCCCCGGCGCATCGGCAAGAACAAGCAAGGCATCGGCTTCACGCGCCGAGGCCTCAAGTTTGGCATTGTCCTCACAGTTGCGCCCAATGCACAGCCAGTATCCGCCTTCATTTTTTCTTTCATTTCCGCCGTCGCCCCAAAACTGTCGTCCTAGGTTGGCCAAGGCGAAATCAGCCGCTTGCGGTTGTGCAAGCCGCGTAAGCACAGACCAGTAGCGCCGTGCCGTTTCGCGCTCTGTGAGCCGGCATCCGCCGGCGGGAGTGGGAATATGTTCAAGACGAAAGCGCGCGGCCAGCGCCAGTTGTTCACTGCGCCCGCGTCCACAAAAGCCGAGCAGACGCGCTCTGTCAACAATCCCTTTTTTTTCAACAGGAGTTGGCGGCAGGCGTTGCGCGCAGAGAGGGCGCACAAGCAGGCCGTCCACACCCGCTTCACGCGCGATCACATTCATGGCATCCCGCCGTTGCGACATGGGCCGTTGTCCCAGAACTTCGCCCGTGGCCAAGGCCTGCGCCCCGGTTTTTTCCATATATTGCCGCGCGCGGCGCAACAATAAAATTTTACAGTCCACACAGGGATTCATAATTTTGCCGTAGCCGTGCGTTGGCCCGGCGCACAGCATTTCCACAAATTCGTCCCCAACGTCCAGCGCGTGAATATCTAGGCCATAGCGCGCGCTCCAAAGCGGCAGGGAATTTTTGTTGCCGAAAAAAGGTGACACAGCGTGCAGACAACGCACACGCACACCTTGCTCCAGTAAAAGCAGGGCGGAGAGCAGGCTGTCCAGTCCGCCGGAAAAAAGAACGAGTACTTCTGGAGAGTGTGTCATAATACAGACGAATCCGCACTGTTTTTATCTGAACAATTCTTTTTCTTGAGTTTTGGCGCTGGTTCTGTCTTCCATCTCCACATCTTTGGGCGGCGTGAATGTAAAGTCGGAAGCTTTTGTCTTTGCGTTGGGCGTGAATGTTGTAAAACGCACATCATTGGTATTGCCGTAAAAGTCTGTGATAGCGGTTCTGCGTATATAGCCCGATTCAACCCAGATGACGGCTTCCACAAGCTGCGGTGTCGGTTTTTTTGGGTAAAGACGCAGTTTGGCAAGACCGTTTTCCGTGCCGTCGGATTTGACCTCAAAATCTTTTGTCAGCGCCGCCTGTCCTGTAAGCACCTGAATGATTCCACCGGAATCCTTGAGCATGTCGAGCGGGTATTTGTATACAATTTCTTCATCCGGCAAATAATCCCAGATTCCTGCCTAGTAGCCACCAAAATTTCCGTATGTGGTTTTTCCGTGGTCCAGCGGATCAGCAGCGGCTTTTGAAAAAGCAGGACGCCGCGCCGTTTTTCTATAGCGCCGCTTTCTTTGTGAGTGAGCGTTTGTTCAAAATTTGCTGAAAATGATGTCGTCTGGGCATAGCGCTGCTGAATGTCGTCTGTCAGAGCAACCGCATGAGAGAGAGGGGACAGGCAGAATACGAGTAGTGTGAGGGTGAAAAAAAATCGCATAAAAATTTCCTGTTAGTTATCTGATAAGCTGCCGTGGTTTGCTACCTGACGCCGGCCCGATGATGCCATCTTTTTCCAACTGTTCAACAATCCGTGCCGCACGGTTAAAGCCGATGTTGAATCGCCGTTGGATAAGGGAAATGGAGGCTTGCCCCTGGTCGGCAACAAAGGCGCGAACATCCGCGTAGAGGGGTTCTCTGGCCGCATCGCCGCCCATGTCGCCGTTTCCGGAAACTGTTTCGGCATTCCATTCGGCAAAGTCAATCGTGTAGGTAGGGGGCATCTGATTTTTCCAGTAGGCCACCACATTCTGCACCTCTTCATCGCTGAGAAAAGGACCGTGCAGTCGTCTCAGGCGTTCGCCGCTCGGCTTGAACAGCATGTCGCCCCGTCCAAGCAGATGCTCCGCGCCCACTTGGTCAAGAATAGTGCGTGAATCGTGTTTTGAAGGGACATGAAAAGAAATGCGGCAGGGGAAATTTGCCTTTATAAGACCTGTCACAACGTCAACGCTTGGCCGTTGTGTGGCCAAAATCATATGAATACCGGCAGCCCGCGCGAGCTGGGCAAGACGCACAATGTTGGTTTCAACTTCACGGGCGGCTGTCATCATCAGATCCGCCAGCTCGTCAATGACGATCACCAGGTAGGGCAAAGGCTCCAAATTTTCAAAGGTCGGCGGCAGGTCATTGCCAAAAGCGGCAAGTTTTTGATTAAAGCCCAAGATGTTGCGTACCCGTAAGCGCGCCATGGCGTCGTAGCGTCTGTCCATTTCATGGACAGCCCATTTCAGGGCGTTTTGGGCATCATCCGTTTCGGTGACAACCGGATGGACGAGGTGTGGTTCATCGGCATAGACGGCCATTTCAATGCGTTTGGGGTCTACCAGCAAAAGCCGCATGTCCTCCGGGCGTGTTTTGTAGAGCAGGCTCACCAGTATGCTGTTCAGGCACACACTTTTGCCTGCGCCCGTGGCGCCGGCAACGAGCAGGTGTGGCATGGCGGCCAGATCAGCCATAAAGGGTTGCCCAGCAATATCCTTACCCAAAATCATGGTCAATTGTCCCTTGTCTTTAACAAAGGCCTCAGACGACGCCAATTCGTGAAAGCTGACGGTTTCGCGATTTTCGTTGGGGATTTCAATGCCGACAGTGTCCGAACCAGGTATGGGAGCCTGAATGCGTATGGATGTGGCCTTGAGTGTTAGCGCCAAGTCGTCGTTTAAGTTGGATATGCGGCTGACGCGGGTGCCAGGCGCCGGGCGCACTTCGTACATGGTGACGACAGGGCCGGGCGTGATGCGTACAAGCTCGCTCTGGATATCAAAATCTTTGAGGCAGGCTATCAGGGTTTTGCCCTTGGCCTCACGGTTTTCCAACGTTGCGCCGCGCCTTGGCTGAGGCTGTGTAAGCAGGCCGATATCGGGCAGGGGAAGAGAAGTTCTTTTTCGTGTAGCGGCAATGGCTTTCCACACTGATGTTTGAGGGGGGCGACTGTCCGCCGCGACAGGGGGCGTGTCAGGCGGGAAAAGCTCGTCACTGTTTTCCGGAGGAGTGCACGCGTTTAAATTTTCATCATACACAGTGGGAAGCGGCTTAGCCATCGGCCGTATGTCGCCCAGTTCGTCACGCCATTTTGCAAGGAGGGCAAGGGACGTTTTTAACACATGATCCAGAGCTTGCCTGGGTGAAAATTTTGAAAGTCTTTGTCGCCACGCCGCCAGAGGTGTTGGCGCGGAGGCAGGTTTAGTGGTATGGAATTTTTGCGCGCAGCGGGCAAGCAGACTGAACCAGGAAATGTCACAAGCCAGTTGCAGCCCTACAATGAAGAGAAATGACCAAAGCAGGGCTGAACCAACAGGTCTTAAATATTTTGCGACATTGTGGTGTAGCGTGCTGCCCACAAAACCCCCGCCCCGGAGATCACCCAGAGAGAAGTCCCAGGCGGCGCTCACAACAAGCAGGCAGACGGTCAACAGAAAAAACCCGCACCAGCGCCACCAGTGTATCGTGTAGGATGAGGAAACATACGCCGCTCCCAGCGCCGCAAAGACAAAAGGCCACAGAAGGGAGGCAACGCCAAAGACATCACTGAGAAATCCCGCTATATAGGCACCAAAAAAGCCCACCTCGTTTTGTGGTGTCGGGCGCCCGCTGTTGATATGATTGAGGCCGGTGTCGCCGGCGTTGAAGCTGAGCAGGCTGAGCAGCAGCAGCAATGCCCAGAACAGAAGGAACAGCCCGAATAGTTCCTGGCCGAATTTGTGCGCGTTCGTAGAGGTGTCTCCCTGTTATTCTCTGCCGAGATATTCCTTGGTGCGCGTGTCAATCTTGATTCGATCACCCGTGTTAACAAAGATGGGAACCTGCACTATAAGACCTGTTTCGAGCGTGGCGGGTTTTGTCACATTGCTCACCGTGTCGCCCTTGGCCCCCGCATCGGTATTGGAGACTGCTAGGACAATGGTAAGCGGTATGTCAATATCCAGAGGACGGCCCTGATACAGCAGGACGCGGCATTCCTGTCCGTCTTTGAGAAAGCCCTCTTTGCCGCTTGTCGTCGCGGCAGACATGGGCAGCTGCTCATAGGTTGTCATGTCCATGAAGATAAGCCCATCATCCTGACGATACAGAAACTGCATGTCGCGGGTTTCAAGGTCGGGTTTTTCAACTTTTTCGCCGGAGCGAAAGGTGTTGTCCTGCATTCTTCCGGTAAGAATGTTGCGCAGTTTTGTGCGTACCATCGCGCCGCCCTTGCCGGGTTTGAAATGCTGAAAATCCACTATTTCAAAAGGCGTGCCCTCCACTTCAATTTTAAGACCCTTGCGAAAATCGGTTGTAGAATACATGAAACCTCCCGAATATCCGGCGCGTGTGCCTGGCGTTTGCCACTGCGCATAAAAGCTGTTAGGATTTGTACGTATGGGGCGCGTATGAATTTAATATTTTCTGCAAAAACAGCCTTGTTGTCAAGACATATCAGCCTTGAGCTTGCAACCACGGCCTATACGGCAGATCAGCTTCCGGAATTGTGTGGAGCGCAGATTGCGTTGGCCGGTCGTTCCAATGTGGGAAAATCTTCATTGATCAATGCGTTGGCCGGTCGTAAAAAACTGGCCAAAGTCAGCGCGACGCCAGGGAAGACACGTTCTGTGAATTTTTATTGTGTATCGCCCTATAATTTTTATCTGGTTGATTTGCCCGGGTACGGCTATGCCCGCGCGGGGCGCAACGAAAAGCGGCAGTGGGGGCTTTTGCTGGAAGCCTATTTAACGCGGGCAGTGCCCCCAGCAGCTCTTGTACTTTTGCTGGATTGCCGTTTGCCGCCTCAACGGCCTGATCTGCGCCTTTTCGCTTTTGCGCGCGATATGCGGTTTTCTTTGTTGGGTATTCTGACAAAGGCCGATAAATGCACGCAAAAAGAGATTGCTCACAGGCAAAAAGAATGGAGTGATCTGCTTGGGAAAAAGCCTTTGGTCACATCCTCGGAAAAGCGTTTCGGCATAACGGATCTGTGGCAATGCCTAGTGGATGCGTCAGGTACGAATTTACCGCAGGATGCGTAGAGCTGGCGTACGTGTCTAGAGCCAGTTAAACCACTGTTTCCAAGAACCCTGCCGCTTCTGGCGTGTTTCGACAGACTGCTCCTCGCGATAGTAGTGATAGGCGGCCAGCCCTTTTTCTTTAGCATGTTCAGCTACTTCGGGCACCTCTTTGAATGTTTCCACAACATAGTCATAGCGCCGCCACGCCGGCCCGTATTTTTTCATGTGCCAAAAGACATCGGCGACATAGAGTTCGTGTTCGGCCATGAGTTTGCGGCATGTGGCCATGTGTTCTCCTGAGCTTGAGGCATACTGGGAGTCCGGATAGCTTTGATGCAGGCGGTTAAAAAGGTCATAGGCTTCTTGCAGTTCTGTGGTGGCTTTGTCAACGGAGTGGAATTGCTTCATGAGCGACATGCCCGTCTGATACAGGACATAGGGGATGGCCTCATGACGTGGGTGGAGAGATTCAAAGTCCTTATAGGTTTCTGCCGCCAGTATATAGTCCTCGTCCAGAAAATAGGCGTCAGCCAACGAAAGTTCCGCTTCAAGCGCATACGGGCTGAAGGGGTAGGAGTCGCGTAGTTTGTTGTACAGCTCAACAGCGCGCACATAGTTTTTTTCACTCATGGCATCGTTTGCCGCTTCAAAAATTTCCTGCGCGGTGTCTTCGGCAGGCGGCAGGTATACCATATCAATAATGCCGCATGCGGAACCCAGAAAAATACTGACGCCAAGTGTGAGGCAGCAAAGGAGTTTGTTATGCATGGATCTGTTCCAGAAAGAGAAAAGCCGCCTGAGCGGCTGTTGCGCCGTCACCCGTTGCGGTGATCGCCTGACGGCAGTGTTTGGAGCGAATATCACCTGCCGCGAATATGCCCGGGACAGATGTGCGCATTTCTGTGTCTGTCACAATAAAACCTTGGGCGTCGCGTTCTACCGTATCCGGCAGAAATTGTGCCGCAGGCACACTACCCACATAAATAAAAAGTCCGTCCATCGCAAGATATTTTTCCGCATTGCTTTGCACATTTTTCAGCGTAAGCCCTGTAAGGTGGTCATCTCCGTGCAGTTGTGTGATAATAGAACTGCGTTGAACATCTACTTTGTCAGACATTTTCTCAAGGCGGTTGAGGTAGATTTCATGTCCTCTGAATTCTTCCCGTCTGTGTATCAGCGTCACCTTGGCCGCGATATTTGCCAGATACAGGGCTTCTTCCAGAGCACTGTTGCCGCCGCCGACAACGGCAACCGACTGCCCGCGAAAAAAATTTCCGTCACAGATGGCGCAGTAGGAAACTCCGTGACCAAGCAGGCGTGTTTCTCCATCAATGCCAAGTTTTTTATGATTTGCCCCGGTGCAGACCAGCACGGTTTTGCCCGGATAGTCCCTGCCGTCAACACGTAAAAGGAACTGACCAGCCGAACCCGAAACAGCTTCAACCGCGCACGGTATACGATCAACAGCCAGTCCTTCAAGGTGGGCATTGAGCGTGTCTGCCAGTTCATATCCCTTGATGCCTCTAGGAAAGCCGGGATAATTCTCCAAGGTGTCTGTCAGCAGAATTTGGCCCCCGGGCGTCAGTTTTTCAAAGACGCGAACCGAATGGCCTGAACGCGCCAAGTACATGGCGGCTGTAATGCCGGCAGGGCCGGCGCCGATGACCAAGGCATCGTATGGCGTCATGCCAGAGCCTTTGCCTCAAGTATCTCGGCAATTGTTTCTTTGGGGACTGCGCCGGATAACTGCTCGACAATTTCGCCGTTTTTGAAGAGAATTATTGTGGGAATTGAGCGGACCATAAACTTTGCCGGAGTGGCCATGTTTTCGTCCACATTCATTTTAACAACACGCACCCTGCCTTCATACTCAGCGGCAAGTTCGTCAATAGTCGGCCCCAGCGCACGACAGGGACCGCACCACGGCGCCCAGAAATCAACCAAAACGGGTATGGTTGATTTTGTAACAACGGCATCAAACAACGCGTCCGTGATTTGTTCAGCCATAACGAAATCTCCTTGAACCGGCCTGTCGCAAGTCATCTTGATGTGTGATATACTCCTACCGAGAGAGAATAGATAGCTAAGGTGTTTCTGTCAATGCGCTTAAAAGAAAAACTTCATTTCTATTCAGGCCGGCGTGTTTTTTTGCAGGGTGGATATTATGGTTTCAATGCCGCCGCGTTTTGAAATTTGCCCTGTACAAAATATTATCTATATAATATATTGACACAATCAGACAAATGCAAAATGCTTGCCTGCGTCGGCAGTATGGAGACAGAGTATGGAAGCGCCGGTCGATTTTATTCGTGCAAAAATACTGGACGACACCGCAAGCAACCGATATGGCGGTCGTGTGTGTACGCGTTTCCCTCCTGAACCAAACGGCTACCTACATCTTGGTCATGCCAAATCCATCTGTTTGAATTTTGGTGTGGCAAAAGAGTTTGCCGGGCAGTGCAATCTGCGTTTTGATGATACCAATCCCACCAAGGAAGAGATCGAATATGTAGATGCTATCCGTGAAGACGTGCGCTGGCTGGGCGGAGATTGGCAGGACCGTGAATATTATGCTTCAGATTATTTTGAACGGCTGTATGCCTATGCGGAACAGCTGATACAGATGGGCAGGGCATATGTGGACGATCTGTCCGCTGATGAAATCCGTGAATACCGTGGCACATTGACCAGCCCGGGCCGTGAAAGCCCGTACCGCAACCGCGGCGTTGAAGAAAATCTGGACATATTCCGGCGCATGCGCGCCGGGGAATTTCCCGACGGGGCGCGTGTGTTGCGCGCAAAAATTGATATGACCGCGCCGAATCTGGTTATGCGGGATCCCACGCTGTACAGGATTCGCCATGCCGCCCACCACCGTACCGGCGACATGTGGTGCATTTATCCTCTGTATGACTATACGCACTGTCTTTCAGATTCTCTTGAGGGCGTTACGCATTCCCTGTGTACGCTGGAGTTTGCAAACAATCGTGAACTGTACGACTGGGTGCTGGCGACGCTTGGCGTGTACCGTCCACAACAGATAGAGTTCGCGCGCTTGAATGTGACCTATACGGTGCTTTCCAAGCGTAAATTGATACAACTTGTTGAGGGTGGACATGTCAGCGGCTGGGATGACCCGAGAATGCCTACGCTGTGCGGTTTGCGCAGGCGCGGCGTGCCGCCGCAGGCCCTGCGCGAGTTCTGTAGACGTGTGGGGCTGGCGCGTGTAAATTCCACTGTAGAATACGCCATGCTGGAATTTTGCATACGCGAATATCTGAACGAACACGCGTTGCGCTTCATGGTCGTGCTTGATCCGGTCAAGGTGGTTATCGAAAATTATCCCGGGAATCTTGTGGAGGAGCTTGACATGCCGCTCCACCCGGAAAATCCTGCCCGCGCTAGCCGCAAGGTTCCGTTTTCGCGTGAATTGTATATTGAGCGGGATGATTTTCGCCTTGAGCCGCCCAAAAAATTCCACCGTCTTGTCGTGGGGGCCGAAGTGCGTTTGCGGTATGCCTATCTTGTGACATGTCGTGAAGCTGTGACGGACGCTTCCGGCGCTGTCAGGGAACTGCGCTGTGTATATGATCCGCAAAGCCGGGGAGGGGTAAGCCCGGACGGTCGCAAGGTTAAAGGAACCATTCACTGGGTCTGCGCAGGCCGTGCCGTGCCGGCTGTTGCGCGTCTGTATGAGCAGTTGTTTGTTTCTGAAACTCCGGAAGACGTGCCGGAGAGCAAGACATTTCTGAACGATCTTAATCCCGGTTCCGTGCGTGCGGTTCAGGCTCTGCTGGAGCCGGCTCTGTCGGACATGGCAGTGGAGGGAGAGTGTGTCCAGTTTGAGCGTTTGGGATATTTCTGTAAGGACAGGGACAGCACACACGCCCTGCCTGTGTTCAATCGCACCGTGACACTGCGTGACACATGGGCGAAGCTGGAAAAAAAAGGAGAATAGCGCGCGTATGTATGAGGCACACAGCAAAAAAATGAAAAATGGGCTGGAAAAAGCCCCTCATCGCTCCCTGCTCTATGCGCTGGGACTGACCAGAGAGGAAATGCAGCGCCCTTTGGTGGGCGTTGTCAACGCCGCCAGCGAAGTAGTGCCCGGCCATATACATCTGCACACGCTGGCGCAGGCTGTGAAGGCCGGTGTGCGTATAGCCGGCGGTACCCCCCTAGAGTTTCCCGCCATCGCGGTGTGTGACGGCATCGCCATGAATCACGAAGGGATGCGGTTTTCCCTGCCTTCACGGGAATTGATTGCGGATTCCATAGAAATCATGGCGCGCGCGCACGCTTTTGACGCGCTGGTGTTTGTGCCCAACTGCGACAAGTGCACTCCGGGTATGCTCATGGCCATGGTGCGTCTGAATCTGCCTTCCGTGCTGGTGTCCGGCGGACCTATGCTGCCCGGCAATCTTGATCCGCACACGCGCGGCGATTTGATTACAGTTTTTGAGGCAGTGGGGCGCGTGCGCGCCGGGACGATGACCGAGGTTGAACTGGAGCGTATGACAGAGCGGGCCTGTCCGGGTTGCGGCGCGTGCGCGGGCATGTTCACGGCCAATTCCATGAACTGTCTTGCGGAAACTATTGGCGTGGCTTTACCGGGCAACGGGGTTTTGCCCGCTGTGAGCGCTGCCCGTGTGCGCTTGGCAAAATCCGCGGGCATGAAGGTGATGTATTTGCTCAAAAACGGAATCCGACCGCTTGACATCGTTACGCCAAAAGCAGTGGAAAATGCGGTGGCTGTGGATATGGCTCTGGGCTGTTCCACAAATACCGTGCTCCATTTGCCGGCAATTTTCGGCGAAGCGGGCCTTGGCATGGGGCTTGAGGTTTTTGACGAAGTGAGCGGCAAAAGCCCAAATCTTTGTAAGCTTTCCCCCGCAGGCAAACATTTTATGGCGGATCTGGACAATGCCGGCGGCATACCCGCTGTGATGAGTGAACTGGACAAGATCGGTCTGATCCACAAGGACTGTATGACAGTGACCGGTAAAACCGTGGGGGAAAATCTCAGGGATATGGACGCCCGAATTCTGGATCCGGAAGTCATTCGTCCCATTGGACAGGCCTATTCCAAACAGGGCGGCATTGCTATCCTTCGCGGCAGCCTTGCGCCGGAGGGGGCTGTTGTTAAACAGTCTGCCGTGTTTCCAGAAATGATGCGGCGTGAAGTGCGTGCGCGGGTGTTTGATTCTGAAGAAAGCGCCATGCGGGCAATCCTTGACGGTGCCGTTAAGGCCGGCGACGGCGTTGTCATTCGCTATGAAGGCCCTCGCGGCGGCCCGGGCATGCGTGAAATGCTTTCACCCACGGCGGCCATTACAGGTATGGGTCTTGACAGGGATGTGGCCCTGTTGACGGACGGGCGTTTTTCCGGAGGCACAAACGGCGCGGCCATAGGACACATTTCGCCGGAGGCTGCTGACGGCGGGCCTGTTGCCCTTGTGCGGGACGGCGACTGGATACGCATTGACTTCCCCGGGCACGCGCTGGATTTGCTGGTGGACGCAGATGAGCTTGCGGC
>LQAB01001655.1_pt1 | contig 12106 bp, 14 predicted proteins | sample 654521 | NCBI WGS metagenome assembly LQAB01 (sample SAMN00762031, study PRJNA78659) | termite gut metagenome | isolation source: bacterial endosymbionts found in Trichonympha flagellates filtered from... | host: Zootermopsis nevadensis | place: USA: Mt. Pinos, Los Padres National Forest, CA ... | reverse complement strand
CATAATCAACCTGTACTAAGGATATTTCATTTTTCAAGTATTTGTCTTTTTTGACAGTTTACATTAAGTACTATATTCTATTTTTTACATCTAGTAAATTACATGTTAGAAGATTTTTTATCCCATTCACAAGGATTGCTTACAATAACTTCCTGCAAGTTATTAACATATTATTGAATTCTTTTTTTATCTTGAATCGACATTGATCCCTCAGACTATATCTGATAGAACTTATTTATGTAAATAATGAAAGAGAATTACGCAATGCTTCAAGCTTTAATCTATTTTCTATAAACTTTATCAGGATCAAAAAGTCTCTCACCTACAATTTCTGTATCTAAAGTTGATTTAACTTTTGCAAAAAAGCAGCTTCTGTGCCCGGTATGACACGCCGCGTCGCCGATTTGATTCACTTTTAAAAGAATACAATCAGCATCGCAATCATAATAAAATTCTTTTAGTTCCTGAATATTTCCGGAACTTTCGCCTTTAACCCAAAACGACTGCCTTGAACGACTCCAGAAAGTAGCCTTTTTTGTTTCAAGAGTTCTCTTGACGGCTTCTTTATTCATATACGCCACCATTAAAACCACATTATCTTTCCAGTCTTGAACTACGACAGGAATAAGACCTTTATCGTCAAATTTTAAACTTTCAATAATTTTGTCCACGTATTGCTCCTTATTTTTCTCTGATACCTTTCATTACTAGTCACATTAAAAGATTTGTACAGCGGTTAAAGCGCAATTTCGTACAAAAGTGAAGTAATAAAAGCAATTAATTGTTAATTACAAACTCTGCAATGATTTATCTAACAGGTATATTTTTAGATTTTAAATGTTCTTTAACTTCTTTTATAGTCAGCTCTTTATAATGAAATAAAGAAGCGGCAAGCACTGCCGAAGCTCCGTACTCGCAGGCTTTAGAAAAATGCTCGACTTTTCCAGCGCCGCCGGACGCAATTACCGGTATTGCTACAGAACTTGAAATTACTTTTAAAAGTTCTACGTCATAACCGTCTTTTGTACCATCTTTATCCATACTTGTCAGTAAAATTTCCCCAGCGCCGAACCCCACAGCTTTTTTTGCCCAGAGAACAGCATCAATTCCGGTGTCAATTCTACCGCCATGCACAAATACGTTCCATTTGCTTTCTCCTGTTTTTTTTGCATCTATTGCAACAACTATACATTGTATTCCGAATTTATCACTTGCTTTCTTTATAATTGACGGATCTTTAACGGCAGAAGAGTTCAGTGAAACTTTATCAGCTCCAGCATTTAAAAGATTTCTTATATCTTCAATAGTTCTTATTCCCCCTCCTACTGTAAGAGGAATAAAAACTTTTTCGGCGGTTCTTCTAACTAAATCGACCGTAGTGTCGCGCCTTTCGTGAGTCGCGGTAATATCTAAGAATACAAGTTCATCCGCACCGTCTGAATTGTATTGTTTTGCAGCTTCAACAGGATCGCCTGCATCTTTTAAATCAACAAAATTTGTGCCCTTAACAACGCGTCCATCTGTAACATCCAAACATGGTATTACTCTTATTCCTAACATTTTATTCCTTCTATCTTTTCTATAGCATCTTCAAGTTTAAAATCATCAGTGTATAATGCGCTGCCGACTATAGCGGCAAAAACACCGTCTTTTTCGTATTTTTTAAGTTTAACCAAATCATCAATCGTTTTCACGCCGCCTGAAGCAATTATTCTCATACCGCTTTCAGATAGTTTTTTAAGTCCTGCAAAATCAGGACCGGTAAACATCCCGTCTCTTGCTATATCAGTATATAAAATTTCCTGAACACCTATTTCTTTGAGCTTGTTTACAAGTTCTGAAACTTCAATAGGAGTTATATCTTTCCAGCCGCTTATTGCAACTTTTCCATCTTTTGTGTCAACGGCAACGATGATTTTTTCGTAACCGTACCTGTCTATCGCTTTTTTTACAATTTCAAGATTATTAAACGCTACCGTTCCTAGAATTGCGTATGTTGCGCCTATCTCAAAAACTTCTTTTATTTTATCCATATTTCTTATCCCGCCGCCAACTTCAACGGGAATATCAACCGACGCACATATGTTTTTAATAATATCTTTATTTATATTTGTTCCGCTGAAAGCACCGTCTAAATCAACAACATGCAAACGTTTTGCACCTTTCGACTTCCAGAGTTTTGCAATGAAAACCGGATCTTTCGAATAAATTGTCTCTGCATCAATTTTACCTTGTTTTAATCTTACCGAATTTCCCCGTCTTATATCAACCGCCGGTATTATAATCATTTATTTAACCTCGTTTATAAAGTTGCTCAAAATTTTTAATCCTTTTTCTCCGCTTTTTTCAGGGTGAAACTGGCTGCCCCAGACATTCTGGTATGCCACAGAAGAACAAAAATTTATACCGTAATTGCAGAAACTTGAAGCTTGTGACAAATCCTTAGGCATTCCATAATACGAATGAACAAAATAAAAAGTTTCTTTACCGCCCATTGTATCAAACATCTTTTTCGAATATGCGCTGTTTGCAGTTTCTATATTGTTCCATCCCATATGCGGAAGTTTTAAAGTTTTATCTTCAAACTCAAATTTTTTTACTTCGCCGGATATAAGATTTAATCCTTCATATTCTCCGTTTTCATAACTTTTAGTAAAGAAAAGCTGGAATCCCAGACATATTCCGTAGAGCATTTTCCCAGAATCCACATAATTGCATATCGCTTTATCAAAACTTTTTGATTTTAAAAAATCTGCCGCGGGACCAAATGCTCCAACGCCCGGAAGTATTGCGCCACCGAAATCCAAAATTTTTGATGGAGAATCAATAACATGCGCCTCTGCATTGCAATGATGCAGTGCATTTAGCACACTTTTAATATTGCCGAATCCATAATCTATAACTGCAATTTTTTTTGTCATTTTTTTTAACCTATCGATATCCTTTATTATATGCTCTATGACCTCTTTAATTTTATATTTTCTTTTCTTTGTCGCTGCCGAGTGATTTTTATATTGATAGTTGATACACAAGCTGCAACCCTTTCATATAGTATCATAAGCTTTCCAAACATAATAAAAAATATTTAATACATAACTCAGCCAATATTCTACAGTTATAAGCATTGTCAAAAATAAGAACATGGCGCCACTTGGGAGGGTTGTTGTTTTGCTCAGGTTTCATTTTAAATATAGCCCAGACTCAATAAATATATAAACTGGGTTGGTCATTCTCAATTTATAAAGAGTCGATTAACTCAAATTCGTGCTTAACTTCCCGATACAAATCACGCGAGAGTAATATTATAACAGCGACTACTTTTTATTTTTATATCCTGCCTTAAAAGAGCAAAGCGGATTAGAGAATTCCTTTTGTCGAAGGAACGGTTTTTTTACTTTTGGAATATGATACTGCCTGTCCCAAAGCACGACCAAAAGCCTTGAAAATAGATTCTGCTATGTGATGATTATTTCTTCCTTTTATCATTTTAATATGCAACGTAATTCCAGCATTACTTGCAAGAGCATAGAAAAACTCTTGTATTAAATCATAATTAAATCCGTTTTTCTGAAATTTTATATCAGCCTTATAGCTTAAGTAAAATCTGCCCGACAAATCCAAAGCTATATAACTTAAAGTCTCGTCCATAGGTAAAAGAAAATGTCCGTATCGCACAATGCCCTTTTTATCGCCGACAGCTTCTTTTAAAGCTTGTCCTATGGTTATCCCCGCATCTTCAACCAGATGATGATCGTCTACATGGGTATCGCCGACAGCTTTAATTTTAAAACCTATTCCGGAATGCACTGCAAAAAGTTCGAGCATGTGATCTAGAAAACCTATGCTAGTCGACACCAAAGGTGGCGAAATATTGTCAAGATTAATTTCAACGGCAATATCAGTCTCTTTAGTTTTTCTTGTAATTTTTGCTTTTCTTTGCTTCATTAAAATATCCTATAAAAATTTTTAACTTATTTTTATATATCCGCTGTTCTCCCTTTACGATTGGCGAAGAAAGACGGGATGAGGTATCTTACCTCCGCAGATTTTTTATGATATTGCATGCTTTCAGCCTGCGCAAAATCGGCAATAGTTTTATATGCTTTTTTATTGTTTTTACTCATTTCTATATGTGCGGATCTTTTTAGAAATGTCATTACCGAAAGACCGCTTGAGAATTTTGCAGAACCGTTTGTAGGCAGAACATGCGATGGTCCCGCCCAATAATCGCCCGAAGCCGTAGGCGTCTGATAACCTACAAAGATAGCTCCGGCATTTTTGACACTTTTTAATAAAACCTGATAGTTTTTTACCAATAATTCCAAATGCTCAGGCGCTATATTGTTTACTATACCAACAGCTTTATTTAACGAGCAAAGTTCTGTTTTTAATTGTTTCAAGGCTTCTTTAGGAAGCAGTTTTTTGATTTCAGAAATTTTTTCTGCCGCTTCGCATAAAAGATACGTTTTTGCTAAAGGATCATGTTCTGCCTGCGCCATTATGTCGGCAACAACATAATCCGCGGGAACGTCTTTATCCGCAATTATCGCCACTTCGGTCGGTCCAGCAAGCGAATCTATGCCGACACGCCCAAAAACCTGTCTTTTGGCTTCATTTACATAAGCGTTCCCCGGACCTGCAATCATATCAACTTTCTTTAATGTTTTTGTTCCATAAGCTAAAGCCCCTACAGCCATTACGCCGCCGATACAATATATTTCTTTTATGCCGCACAATTTTGCGCTAAATAAAACAGTGTCGTTCATATTTTTTGGCGGAGTGACCATAACTATTCTTTTTACTCCTGCTGCCATAGCGGGAACTGCAGTCATAATAACAGTTGACGGATAAGAAAAGCGTCCTCCGGGAACATAAATACCGGTAGATTCTACAGGTGTATAAAATTGCCCAATTTTTAAACCGTTTTTAACGTAATTCCACCTCTTTTTAATTTGAGAACGTTCGTACTTATGATATGCCAAAATATTTGAATAAGAAGATTTTATTACATTTTTTAACAGTTTTGGGATACGTTTAACGGCATCATCTATTACCTTTTGGGAAACTCTGTATCCCCTTTTAGACAAATCTACATTATCAAATTTTTTAAGATATTTAAAAACAGCTTTATCGCCGTTATTTTTAATATCTTCAATTATATCCGAAACATAAGTACTAATTTGCTTAGCGTCCATTTGTTTTTATTATATAAAAACCAAAGGATTCTGACAATAAATGAATGATACTTCAAAATCTACCGCTCAGTTCAAAAATAATCGCACATAAAGCGGACATTCACGCTTTTATTAATTTATTATCTAACCGTTTATTTAAATACTTTCTTTTTTTTGTCGTAGTAAAAAGGAGTTTTATCTTTAAAACTGAATTCAGTATCGTCAATATAAAGTTTTTTTGCAGAAGTATCGACGCAGATAAGAGAATCGTTAAGATGAAAATCAAGGATTTTTGTTTCTGCGGTTTCAATCGTACTGATATTAAAATTTATTAAGTCGGGAGATATTTTTTCCTCATCAAATCCGACAGCCGTTATTTCGGTTTTTTTTATTCCCGAAAAAGCCATAAACTGCTTAAATGAATCAATATAATATCTGTCATAATATTTGCTTCTGTTGTAAAGAAGAAATGCGTTTGCAGAATTATTTTTTATCTGTAAAGCGGTTATGCTGTTTCCTTTGTATACATTGAAAAATATTTTATTTTTTTCATATCCTATCGGAAAAATAAAATATAAAAAACTTGACGATAAAATAATTCCAGAAAAAATAAATCTTTTCTTATTTTTAAAATATCTTATGCAAAACAGAAAAAGAAAAAACAGTAGAAGCTGTATGACTGACGGTTTTGGTATCAATACCACAGCAAATTTAATATTTCCTAAGAATATTGTTACTGACAAGATAAATTTAAGAAGCAGCGAAAGAATAAATGAGCACAGTGCTGCAACATATTGAAATATAAAAGTTAATATGTAGAAAATAATGCCGAGATAGAGAATAATTCCCGTAAGCGGCGTAACTATTATGTTTGTAACAAAAGATATTATTGAAATTTTTCCGAAATAGTACATACAAACCGGTATCAAAATCAGCTGGGCTGAAATTGTAACCGACAGTACTCTGCAGAAAAAACGTAGTATTTTGCCTTTTACATTTCGGAACAATACTAAAACATTCCTATAGAAACAGACAATTCCTATTGTCGCGCCATAAGACATCTGGAAAGATGCCGTAAACAATTGTTGCGGCTGGAATATAAGTATGATTAACGCAGACAAAGCAAGAGAATTGTATATTAAAGGCTCTCTGTTCAATGATAAAGAGAACATTACGCAGGAAAACATTATTGCTGATCTCAATGCCGGAGGATTTGCGCCGGTTACAAAGCAATAAAAAAATATAAAAGGAATGCTTAACAGCAAAACTTTTTTTAAAGACAGCCCAGTCAGTTTTAAAATAAAAAGAACAATTATGCTTATAAAACCTACATGAAGTCCGCTTACGACTAAAATGTGCATTATCCCTGAATCTGAAAAACTGTTTTTAATGTCCCACGAAAGTGTGCTTTTATCGCCGATAATTAGCGATTTTAAAACATCGGAATAAGGTTTTTTAAAATAGTCGTCAAATTTTTCTATTATATCCTGTCGGAATGCAAGAGCAAATTTTTTAACGATGTTTGGTTTTGAGTCTATATATTCAAAAGAAGATATGTCTAAAACAACGTATATTTCGCTTCTTGCAAGATATTTCTGATAGTCAAATAAGAGAGGAAAAGCAGATGAGAAAGGTTTTTTTAGTTTTCCCTCAACATTTATTATGTCACCGTAAAATACGGAATATCCGGAATGAGAATTTACTATAATTTTTTCACTTACTGCGATGCCGTTTACGGTGCTGGTTTTCATTACAAATCTTTTGCTGTTTTTTACGAGCTGTGGCACAGAGAGAATTCTGCCTTCAACCGAAACAGTGTCGTTATTGTCAATTAATTTATAAAGATAACTCTGCTTTTCGTAGGAAAAATATCCGAAAGCATCTAACAAAATTAGTGTAAAAGCATAAGCAATAAAAACTGTTATAACCGGTCTTTTGCACAATGTTCTTATTATGGAACGCATAAGTAGTTTTTATTATATCAAAATTGATATAATCACCAATAATGAAAAACACAGATATTTCATCAATTGGCGAGTTTGGACTGATAGATATGATAAAGAATCAGTTTGCAGACTCAAAAGATAATAAAAATATTGTCGCAGGTATCGGCGATGACAGTTTTTGTTTTAAGTCAGGCAAAAACAATATCTGTATAACAAAAGATATGTTGGTTGAAGATGTCCACTTTAAAAAAGATTGGACAACTCCGCAAGGAATTGGCAGGAAATCTATTGAAGTAAACGTAAGCGATATAGCTGCAATGGGAAACGTAAAACCCGAATATGCGTTTATAGGGTTGGGACTTCCGCCAAAAACGTCGGAAATATTTATTAAAAATTTATATAAGGGTTTTAAGAAAGCCTGCGATAAATACGAAATGGCAATAGCGGGCGGCAATACCGTAAAAGCTGATAAAATTACAATCTCTATCACAATTGTCGGCATAGGAAAGGAAAAAGTAATTAAAAGAAACGGCGCAGGCATCGGCGATTTAATCGGCGTGACAGACACTTTTGGCAATGCCGGAGCTGGACTTGCTCTTTTGTATAAATACGGAACGAAACATAAGTATAATAAATATGAACATTTTTTGATTTCAAAACAAAATAATCCTAAAGCGAGACTTAAAGAAGCACAAAAAATATCAAAACATTTAACTTCTTTAACAGACGTTTCCGATGGACTATACATTTCCGTTGATTTGCCCCGCAAAAGATTCCGGCAAAGGCGCTGAGATTTATATGGATAAAATTCCGGTCTCATCAAGCCTGAAAAAAGTTTTCAGAGAAGATAAAAAACAGTTAAATTTGGCATTATTCGGTGCGGAAGATTATGAACTTATTTTTACCGTACCCCACTCAAAAGCAAAACTCTTAAAAAAATTAGTTCCGCATATTTCTTATATAGGCAAAATAGATTCGTCAGAAAAGGTGAAATATTTTTATGACGGCAAAGAACAGAAAATTAAATATTCGGGATACAAACACTTTTAAAGAAAAGATTTTTTTTACTAAAACTCCCAAAGAAACAAGTGATTTGGGTAAAAAATTTGCAGCTGCGTTAAAGAGCGGAGACATTGTTTTTCTGAAAGGCGATTTAGGAAGCGGAAAGACAACTTTTACTCAGGGCGTTGTAAAAGCGTTCGGCAATAAAGGTTTTGCAAGAAGTTCAAGTTTTATGCTTGTAAATGAATATAATGCAGGCAGCATAAAACTTTTTCACATAGATTTATACAGGCTCAAACCATTAAGCGTCTGGGATATAGGGATAGAAGAATATCTCTACAGCGGAAATATTTCGATTATTGAATGGGCGGAGAGGCTTGTAGGAGCTGAAAATGACAATCATTGGAATGTTGAGATTGAAAATACTGCAGGTTCGGAAAGAAAAATAAAAATAGAGAAGAAAAAATGAAAATTTTAGCTGTAGAAACTTCGGGAAGAACGTTCAGCGCCGCTTTAAACGAAGACGGCAGGCATGCCGCATCGTTCTATTATGACTGCGGGCGTATACATTCTGAAATGATCATTCCATCAGTGGAAAGATTGTTGAAAGATACGGGAAATGTTTTTCAAGATATAGATAAATTTGCAGTATCGACAGGTCCCGGAAGTTTTACGGGGATAAGAGTCGGCATGACTGCGATAAAAACGTTTGCGCAAGTATTGAACAAGCCTGTTACAGCTGTTGATACTTTGTCAATTTTAGAAAAATCTTTTGTTGAAATAAAAGGAATAAAAACAGTTACAGCAATAAATGCTTTAAGGTGTGAAGTTTATGTTAAAAGCGGGGAAAAAATCGTTATTAAAAATATAGACTTGTTTATTAAGGACTTAAAAAAATATAAAAATAAAGTGTTGGTGATAGGAGATGCCGCAATATCTTATAAAGAAAAACTTTCCAAAGGACTAGGCAAATACAGCGTTTCTCTGCCTTATGTTATGCATATGCCCAAAGCGCAAGTGTTAGCGGCAATGGCTTATCACTCTGCAAAAAGCACGGACTATACAAAAATAAAGCCGCTTTATATCCGCCGTTCATGGGCTGAAGAAACCAACAGGAAATAGAATTAATATATTGCCAATTTTGATATGCGAATACCATCAAAAATTTACCCGCTCTTCTTGTTCTTTTGTATCTTTTAATATTTTGTTAAAATCATTTAGTTCTTCTTCTAACCAATCTTTTATTAATTTTTCAAGATTTGTAATTTTCCCCTTTAAATTATCGCTTCTTTTCCCCCAAGAAAAACCACTTTTAGCTTGTGTATGTAAATTTTGTTTTAATTTTTTATTCTTAGGATACTTAATAAGCAATTTCCTATAAAAAGCCATATCAAATTCTTTTTTTATCGGCAAAAAATGATCCGGGGCTAGATATAAAATTATATTTAATCTGTTATTTTCTTTTTCGCCAATCCATTTTAGAATTAAAGATTCATCAAATATTGATAAAAAACCGTTATCAAGCCAGCAATTTTTAATGTTGAGTAGACGCGAAATATTTTGTTCGTGATTGTGGAAAATGTTTGAAAGTTTTTCCCACATTTTTTGTGGATGTAATTTTGCTAAAAATAAAAGACTGTTTTTTGCTGATTCATCGCTCAAAGCATCGCTAGTTATTATGATTTTTTCAAACATTTTTAAAAACCTGTTTTAATGAAACATCTAAACACTTCAGAACTAAATTTTCATCAAACTTAATTCTGCTTTTATTATATGAGATAAAGTCTAAACAAAGATAAACAGCTGACTTTTCTTTTGCTATTATGTATTCAATAATTTCGGTTAATAATTGTTTTGAACATTGGCCAATTCTTGATCTTAAATCAGTAATGGAAAATTTATTGCTTTTAATCAAATTAAATAAATATTTTACAGTTTTATCTGTAGGTCTTGTATTAATAATATCCGGTAAAATTGTATATAATGGCGATTTACAATCAATTTTAAGTACTGTATCATCAAAAGTATCTTGATTTTTTTCATATAAACCACGAAAGTATCCGGCTATTAAATCTGTGTTTTTAGGAGTTTTTAACTCGACATATTTAGCTATAATTTTTTTATATATATTCAAATCATTGTCGTTCGCTGCTTTTTTTATACCGACATAAGATGATAATTTAGATTTATCTGAAAACAAAAACTCAAACATTTCATTTTCTTCTAAATTTGTATTATTTACTAAATTATTAAATATTTCTTTCTCTTCATCTTGTATAGAATGTTGCATACAAAAAATCTTCAAATCTATAAGTTTATTTGTTTTTCTTAAATCTTCATAAAATTTACGTAGTTTACTGATATTTTCTTCATTCAACTCTTTAATCCAATTATGTCTGAACGCGTCGTTAAAACTTCTTATAAGTTCATAAACATCATACTTTTTAGTGTTTATTAATTCTTTATACTGATTTAAAGCAACCTCGAATATTTCATTATTTTGTAATAAATAAAAAGCAATTGTATTAAATATATAATTACATTTTTTTATAATCTCAACATCAAAGTTTTGTCTTAAAATTCTTAATGTTAATTTAAATAAATCCTCTATATATCTCAATTGTACTGCATCTTTGAAATTGAATTGTCTTAAAAATTTAACGGTAATTTTAGTAGAGCCATATTCTTGTTTGTTAATACGCAAAGGATCTTGCATGCCTTGTTCAATAGCTTTTAATGTTATTAGTATTTCTCTTTTCGTTTTTTTTAATTTAATTAAACTACTCAAATAACAAACCTTGTCTGGCAATGAAGCGTATGTATTTGCCATACCCCAAAAAATAGTAAACAAATCTGCAAAAAATGATTGTGCTGTATTTCCATTTTCAAAAACTGCAATTTTAAATAGTAAATCGCAACTTTTTGTAAAATAATTAGGGTCCTTAGCATAATATGCAAGTAAAGTTTACATATCCTCATCTACGCTACGAAGAGTTTTTTCCTTTAAATTATCAACTTCTTCTCTTACTCTCTCAAAAACATTGTTATTCCCTTGACAAGCTAAACTTTGAAATAATTTCTTTTTTGTTATTATGTCATTATAATTATTAAATTCGTTTTGAAGTATAGTATCTATAACATCCGGCGGGCATTCTGATAACTCGTTATTAAAAAATTCTACTAAAGTTTCTGGCATATCTTCTACAAATTTCTCATATTTAAAATTATGAGCATTTTTATTTTTATTCCACCAATTTTTTTTGAGTCAGTTTTGGAAAAGTCTTGGAGAAATATATAAAGTGTTTTCTCCTTGTAGCATATGCTTATTTTTTAGCTCATTAATGTAGCTACTAATATCACCTTCACAAATACCGTACATACCCTTTATTCTTGAACAAACAAATTGAAACTCAGAGTTAAATATCCCTTTAAAACCAATTCGTTCAAACAAACTAAAGTATTCCAAAATTTTCATTTTTTCTTTTGTTTCCTTAGAATCAATCGATCTTTCGTCACTTACATATTTAAGCCAAATATTGTCAAGATTTTCTAAGTATTGTTCCGGATTTTTGAAAATATTCCCTGCGACAATTATTGTTACCCTAGGAAATCCTTCACAAAGTCTTACTATTTTATTACAAGTATCATTCGGCAGGGTTGGATAATCTTCTTTAACAAGCCCCGAAAGCGCAGGTTCTGATAATTCCTTTACTATAAATACTTTATCTTTATCAACTTTCGTTGTATCACTAACACGGTTAGAATTATATATAGTAATAAGCTTTACATTACTTAAATTGTACTCAATATCATTAAATATTTGTTCTGTATTTCTACTATTACATTCGTCAATAACCAAAATCAAGGACACATTTTTATTTCCATTAATATAATTTTTTAATTTTGAATTATTATATTCTTCAGGGGTTTTAAAAAAAATACAATTGCATTTTAAATCATTGTCGCTTAATATTTGAACAACTG
>LQAB01015040.1_pt1 | contig 12220 bp, 9 predicted proteins | sample 654521 | NCBI WGS metagenome assembly LQAB01 (sample SAMN00762031, study PRJNA78659) | termite gut metagenome | isolation source: bacterial endosymbionts found in Trichonympha flagellates filtered from... | host: Zootermopsis nevadensis | place: USA: Mt. Pinos, Los Padres National Forest, CA ... | reverse complement strand
GTTAAGACCGCAGCAGAAGAAAGCTAAAAAACACCGCGATTTATTAAATTCTTTGAAAAAAGACGACAGGATTATTACCGGGGGTGGTTTATATGCTACGGTAAGTGCTGTAAAAGGAAACATTGTTGAAGCAAGAATTTCAGACGAAGTTTATGTTCAGATTGTGAAACAATTGATTTCTGCTGTTATAACAAAGGAAGATGAAGAAGCGGCGAAAATACCTGAGATAGTTAAGAAATAAAGTAAGATTTTAGTCGGACTCGGAATGATGAATACTGTTCCCGGTGGTTAAAATAATGGATGATAAAAATAAGTATTCAAATATAGTTCTTAAAAACGTAAAGAAAAACCCAATAGTCAATGCGTTTATTAAATCCGCTAACGATTATTTGGGAACGATTGGCTATACCGAACACGGCGTCAGGCACGTAAAGCTGGTTGCTTCCATAGCTGAAAACGTTTTGTTATATCTCGATTATCCGAAAAGACTTCAGGAGCTCGCGGGAATAGCAGGTTATATGCACGATATAGGCAATGTTGTAAACAGGAAAGATCACGGACAGTCTGCCGCTCTTATAGCTATGAGATTGCTCAAAGATATGGGTATGACGCCTGAAGAAACGGCATTGATAATTTCAGCCGTAGGAAACCATGAGGAGGAAACGGGAGATCCCGTAAATCCCGTAGCGGCTGCTTTAATTTTAGCTGATAAATCTGACGTACATAAAACAAGAGTTAGAAATCCCGATATTTCAAAATATGATATACATGATAGAGTAAATTCTGCCGTAGAAAGATCTTTTTTGAAAGTTCTTAAAGGTAAAAAGGTTATATCGCTTCAGCTTACCATTGATACGCAGATATCAAAAGTTATGGAGTACTTTGAGATTTTTATGTCGAGAATGCTTATGTGCAGGAGAGCTGCGGTTTTTTTAGATTGTGCGTTTGAGTTAATAATAAACAAGAGGAAATTACTCTGAATGAAAATTAACTGGAAACTGTTAATAACTGTTGTAGTATTGGCTTTTTCGGTCTGGGTTTTGTGGCCGTCGCTTAAGTGGGCAGTAATGTCTGACGAGAAAAAAGAGCAGGCAGAGAAAGAGAGAGATCCTGTTTTGGGTAGGATTTTAAAATTAGGTTTGGATTTAAAAGGCGGAACGCATCTTCTTTTGGAAGCTGATACATCGCATTTGGAAGGGGATGTAAAAGTTAAGGATGCAGTTGGCAGAGCGATAGAAGTTATCAGAAACAGGATTGATCAATTCGGCGTAGCGGAACCTATGATTGCAAAACAGGGAGATAAGTGGATAGTAATACAGCTTCCGGGCATTAAAGATCCTAAAGCCGCAAAGGATTTAATAGGCAAAACCGCATTGCTTGAGTTCAGAATAGTGAATACGGATGGAGAAGCAAAACGGGTTCTTGATTTGATTTACGAGAAAGGAATTACGCCCGCGCAGTACAGAGAAAATCCGTCGGCATATCCGGATATCAAAGCTGTTATGCCGGAAGGCGCATCAATTTTTGAGAGTAAAGGTGGTATGAACTATTATGTTTTAGATAAAGATCTTTTGACGGGCGCCGCTCTTGTAGATGCAAAAGTTGAGCTCGGCGGAGAGTACGGACAAATGATGGTTTCAATAGAGTTTAACAGAGACGGCGGAAAAATATTTGAATATATCACTGAAAAAAACATAGGAAAGAATCTTGCTATAGTTCTTGACGACATCGTACAGTCTGCTCCTGTAATCCGAACAAGAATTTCTAGAGGAGAAAGAGCGAGTATTGAGGGCAGTTTTAGCTCTGAAGAGGCAAAAGTTCTTGCAGCCGTATTAAGAGCAGGCGCTCTTCCGATCCCTGTTAGATTAATAGAAGAAAGAACAGTCGGTCCGTCACTTGGAGAAGATTCGATAAAGAAAGGTTTTATGTCGTCTCTTATCGGTGTTGCATTAGTTTTTCTTTTTATGTTTATATATTATCGTTCTTCGGGATTGATTGCGGATGTGGCACTCGCTTTAAATTTAATAATACTTATGGCTGTAATGGCATATTTAAAGTTTACTCTCACGCTTCCGGGCGTGGCGGGTATAGCACTTACTCTTGCTATGTCCGTTGACGCAAATGTGCTTATATTAGAAAGAATAAGAGAAGAACTTGCTGCTGGAAAAACTGTAAGAACGGCAGTAGATGCGGGTTATCAGAAAGTCTTTTGGACTATTTTTGATGCAAATTTTACGACTCTTATAGCCGCGGTTTTTCTGTTTCATTTTGGGACGGGTCCTATAAAAGGTTTTGCCGTCACTCTTTCAATAGGTCTTATCGTAAGCATGTTTACTGCCGTAACGGTGACAAAACTTATATATGAGTTTTTGTTCAAAAAAAATCTATTATTAAAAATAAAAATATAGTTGGAGGTAAGAGTGCGGTTTTTTGAGTCCGTAAATATAGATTTTATTGGAAATCGTTACAAATTCTTTGCGATTTCTGGATTATTACTGTTATTGACTGTAGGAGCTTTTATTTACAGAGGCGGACTGAATTATGGCATTGATTTTACCGGTGGCATTCTTATGCGGATTTCTTTTCAGAACGAAGTTGAATTGCAGGATGTGCGCACAGCTGTGGAAGTAGGTGGAATAAATTCTTTTGAACTGCAGAGTTCAGGCAATCTTATTATGATAAGAGCAAAGAAAGATCTTGAATCTCAGGAAGAATTTGAGAGTTTGGTTAAGAATTCGATACAGTTGAGATTTCCGGATAATCCGGTTAAAATTGAAGGGATTGAATACGTATACCCTACCGTCAGCGAATATCTTTCAAAGCAGACTGTATACGCGTTTTTGTTTGCATTTCTGGCTATGATTGTCTATGTTGCATTCAGATTTAAATCCGGTTTATGGGGTATTGTATCTGTTATGGGGATTATTCATGACATTGTCATCTCTCTTGGTTTTGTGATTCTTGCTAACAAAGAAATCAATATAACGGCCGTTGCCGCTCTTCTTACGGTTGCTGGTTATTCAATTAACGATACTATAGTTTTATTTGATAGGACAAAAGAAAATTTAAAACTTCTTGCAAAAGAAGATTTTGTAGAGGTAATCAATAATAGCATAAATGAGGTTCTTGTCAGAACCATTGTTACTTCGCTGACCGTGTTTATTGTGGCGTGCTCACTCTTTTTCTTCGGCGGCGAAGTCATGCATACTTTTGCATATATAATGATAATAGGTACGGTACTTGGAGTATTTTCTACAATATTTGTCTGCGCTCCGCTTGTTTGCGAATGGAGAATAAGAAGAAGTAAACGTTTGGAAACCGTCGTAAAACATGGCGATGTTCGTTCAAAGTAATGCGGAAAATAAAAAATTTTAGAATAAATTTGCGCATAAAAGAAATTTTGAGCATAATCAAAAAACTCGTAAATGTTGTTGAACTTTCTGTAGAACTTGAAGAAGAGGCTCGACAATGTTATTGTTTTTATTCCAAATTTCTGGTTCCGTCTGTGGTTTATGAAACTTTTCCAAAAGAAATGCTTCCTTTTGTTTACGAAAAGGATGTGCCTTCAAAATGGCTTGCCGAAAGTATTTTTTTTGTAACTATAGGAGACAATCTTTGTGAAAAATATGAGAAAGATGAAGAAATTTTTGGCGAGCATACCGGAAAAATCATTTCAGCGGTAGCTGTTGATGCTTTAGAACAGTCAAAAAATTTTATACAAAGACTCATTTCAAATGAAGCGCAGGGAGAAAACTGTGAAATTTCAAGAAGCATTGATATTCCGCCGCACTTATATGAAACGGCTGCAGGATGTATTCCGGCTGACAAAATAGCCATAAGCACAAAGGACGGAAAGCTGAATCCCCGATATTCGGAATGTGGATTGTTTTATTGGATACCTTCTAAGAAAAAAACAAAAAAGTAGGAGTTGAAAATGAGAATGCAGGCCCTGTGGGAAGCAAAGAAATTGGAGTTCTGATGGATGCAGTTGTGCAAGCATCTTTATTTTAAGATGCGATAAAAATGACAATTTTTTTGACACATAATGTTCTTTTTGTTGTGTTTTTACCTTTAATTGCAAGAGCTGCTCTTTTCAGCAATAAAAACAGAAAAGAATTTTTTTATAGACTGTCCGAACGTTTTGATGTTTATAAACATCTGAATAAAAAATCGAAAACAACTCTTTGAAATACACTTCTGGCTTGCTAAGTCGGGGGGAGGTAACGCTTGCCAAATTTGCCGTCGCAAAATTTAAGATAGCGCCGTCTCCTGTAAATGAAGTGAGAGAATTCTCCTGGCTATTTTCAAAAGAAATAAAACTTCGGCGGCAGGCGCATTGTGTTGAGCGTCACTTTAAAGTTGCAAAATATTTGGACTGTCCCGGCGAAATAAACTATGCTATTGTAATACCTAAAAGAAGTTTTAAAGATGTCAGAAGAAAGCTGTTAAAAGAAAATGTAAATTTGAAAAAAGTGTCGGTATTTAATCCGGATTCGGATAGATTTCAAGAAAATGGGGTATTCATAAGTTTGTCATTCTTGCTATAAAATTAAAAACCGGACTAAGTGCAGATATCATCCTTGTCAGAGGAAAAGAATGCGGAGCAGATGAAAAAGATTTGAACGAAGAAATAATTTCTGCCGTCAGCTTTAAAATAATCGATATAACCGGAAAATTCACATTAAAAGAATTATGTGCTTTTTTAAAAACATATAGAGCTTTCATAGGAAACGAAGCGGAACCTATGCGTATTGTAACAGCAGGGAGTTTCTGGGGATTTTGGAAAATTACACTCTGATAAAGTTGTAGATTTATGCGGTAAAATGGAAATAAAAAAAATTGCGAGTATTTTATAAAAAGTGAAGTTGCCGTTGTCGGCACAGATACCGGATATATGCATTTGTCATCAGTTTTATAGACTCCGTCTGGCTTTATATTGAGGATCTCGGGATGCAAATAAAGCATTTCCTCATAGAGGACGGTTTTTATTGCTTTTGAATGAAAACAATCCTGAAAATGTAAATGGCGTTAAGCCAGAGAATGTTTTTGCGGAAATAAAAAAGGTGGATAAAATAGTTTTTTTCATATGAATCAGCTCGGGGATTTGCTCTTTTCGCTTCCAGTTGTTAAATCTGCAAAACAGGAATTGAGCGCAAAAATATATTTGGGTCTTTAACCGCTTTATTCCCGATTTTGATATCTTCGGGTTTGGAATAAATACCCAAGAGAAAAATTTGATAGAGCCGTTTTTTTTCGGAATTGCCGAGTTCGCTGATTTTGGTTTATTTTTAGGAAATAAAAGAAAGGGCGGGTTTTGAGACGGCATGCTTTAAACTTTATGCTTACTAAAAAAATACGGATATCGGGCGTTCCGCCGTTATTTAACACAATACAGCACTTGAATTTGCGGTCGGCTAGAAAATTGTTCAATCGGATTGTACGGGCATATTCATATTAAATATTACGGACGGCAATTTAAACAAGGTCAAAAAATGGCTTGAAGAAAATAATTTTGATATTTTGAAAACGGTTGTCGCTTCGGGTGGTGCAAGCAGAAAAAGGCTGGATAAATGTTTGGAAAAAAATAAATGGATTGAAGTAATAGATACCTTGTCGGACAGAGGCTTTGAGTGTGTCTTTTCAGTCACTCGGTGGGAAAGAAAATCTTTGAGTGAAATTGCTGAAAAATGTAAAGCAATGCTGAAGTTGTTTACCGCGGAGAAAGGCGTTTTAGCCCGCGTCACTTTTTTAAAAGTATGCGATTTATTTGTAGGTATGGATTCCGGCGCTATGTGTTTGGCGGCTGTCGTAGGGACGAGGTGTATAGCTGTGTTTGGTTATACGGATTCGCTTCAAATAGGACATGTGCCTTTAGAAAGACATGTAATAATAAAGAAAGATGATATTTCGGGAAGATATTGTTTAAAAAATTATAGCGCAGTACGGGGTCTGTTGAACACAGTCGATGTGTTTTTGCATTGTGTATGTCGCTAGCTCTCCCTCCTGCGATAAAAATCGGAGGATGTAAAAGATGGTAGAAAAATCAGCAAATGTTTCAGAACTTCAAATTGAAAGAAGGAAATTTGAGCCGGTTCTTCCGGATATATTAAAAACCGGAGCCGCTTTTGTGAAACTTGTTAAGGGCAAGATTACGCAGTCTATAGCGGATCAGTCTGAAATAAAAGAGATTTTTAAGAATATCTACGGTTTGCCTGAAATTACATTTAAAAAAGGCACAAACAACACAATTGCAGAGAAAGTCGTAAAAGTTGCCGTAGTTCTTTCGGGAGGACAAGCTCCGGGAGGACATAATGTAATAGCAGGTCTTTTTGACGGATTAAAAATAGCAAACAGTAAGAACACTTTAATAGGTTATCTCGGAGGCCCTTCGGGGATTTTGGAAAATAAATATAAAGTGGTTTCCGAAAAGTTGTTGGGCGAATACAGAAATACAGGCGGTTTTGATTTTATACAGTCTGGAAGAACCAAAATTGAAACGACTGAACAGTTTTGCTTGACGAAAAACAATCTTTTGAAGTCTAGCGTAGATGCGCTGGTAGTTGTCGGCGGAGACGACTCAAATACTAATGCTGCTATGATAGCAGAATACTTGAAAAAAGAAAAATTGGACAAATGCGTTATAGGTGTTCCCAAAACTATTGACGGCGATTTAAAGAACAAATATATCGAAACTTCGTTCGGGTTTGACACGGCGACAAAAATTTATTCGGAACTTGTCGGAAATATCTGCAGAGATGTAAATTCCGCGCAGAAATACTGGCATTTTGTCCGTCTTATGGGCAGAAGTGCTTCCCATATTGCGCTGGAAGTCGGGTTTAAAACACAGCCTAACATTGTTTTAATCGGCGAAGAAATTTCAGAGAAGAAGATGAGGATTGCCAAAATTATTGAAAATATCGTTGATGTTATAGTCAAACGTTCACAGGCGGATAAAAATTTCGGAGTTGTTTTAGTGCCCGAAGGGCTCATAGAGTTTATACCTGAAATGAAAAAGCTTATTTCGGGCCTTAACGATGCTTTGGCTGAAAATGCGGCTGCTGTCGCAGAGATTTCTTCGGCGTCAGGTAAAAAAGAATTTATCTACACTAAGCTTCCGTCGGAACTTTCGGACTTGATGAAGTCACTTCCTTCGGGTATTGCTTCGCAGCTTATGCTGGACAGGGATCCTCACGGTAACGTTCAGGTATCGTTGATTGAAACGGAAAAACTTTTAATTGAAATGGTGCACAAAAAGCTTTTCGAACTGAAAAAAGAAAATAAATACGGAGGTAAATTCTCGCCTATTACGCACTTTTTGGGATATGAGGGACGTTGCGGAATCCCGTCAAATTTTGACGCAAATTACACTTATGCTTTGGGCTACAATGCGGCTGTTCTTGTGCTGAACGGACTTACGGGTTATTTGTCATCTGTAAGAAATCTTGCAAGATCCCCGAAACAGTGGGAATGCGGCGGAATTCCTCTTACAATGATGATGAATATTGAAAAAAGGAGCGGTAAAGAAAAACCAGTTATACAAAAAGCTTTGGTTGATTTAAACGGCAGACCGTTTAAAGAATTTGTTAAAAACAGAGACAAATGGGCTCTAAGCGAAAGTTACGTTTTCCCGGGACCAATACAGTATTTTGGACCTGCGAATGTAACGGACATGACGACGAGAACGCTTAAATACGAGCAGTTTGGAAAGTAACGTCAAATGGTTGTTCTAAAATAAAAAGAGATATCTCTCTATATTTTATCTGTTTAAGGGGGAGAGGGGGGGGGGAGTTAGTTTTAGATAGTTTATTAGGAGAGAATGTAACTATTTGTCTGAGTTAATAGAAAAAAAAAGGGTGGATTTAAAAGAAGTATAGGAGGTTATGTAATGGGAAAATTTATTTCAGGATTTCTGGTAGTAATGTTTGTTAGGACAGAGACTTGCTTGCGGAAAGAAAGATGACAAGCCGTAATAGAATAGGCAGGTGAAAGAGTTAGAAAACGGTTTGATAACTGTTGTTGTACCTCAGCTTTTGCCAATATGAAGCAAGTTCTATTAGAACAGCGATAATTATTTGGAGGAAGACGAATAAAAAGGAAAAGAGATATTAAGAAAAACATTAACGGCATAAACAACCGCCTGGAAATGACGAACCAAAAGTGGATTTCCAAAAAGCCTATTCCATGCTCCCTTGCCGCCAAAATAAGTGCTAATAACTATTAAACCAATCGCCCATATCTTGCTTATTACTGATGTGCCTTCATAAAAAATTTCTGTATTTTTTTGTCCATCTTGTTACAGTGTCTGCTTTTTCCTTACCGTCATGGATTCTCTGGCGACACTGTTAATAAATAAATTACAAGCACAATTCTGTAAAGAAAAAATCCCAAAGCACCACATAACGGAAACTTTCCATTTATTCTATTTTTTAGCGATAACACATAACCATTGTGCATACAGTGATGATGAGAAGAAGCAGCTTTGCCCCCCCATACATAAAGCCCCGTAACGAAAGCGGTTCCCGTCTAATAGTATATAGTATAGTTGAAATTGTGCGAACATCTGGATTCAGGGGAGCATAGTAAAGTAAATTATATTATTTGGATTAGTATTATCGCTCGCTCCCGCATTATGGCTTGGCTTACACAGGTGATACCATTAAATATACACTTAAGATCATCGTTAATTCTTTTAATAAGTCTCTTCTTTGTCGCTACAATATTTTTCATAATTGCATTGGCACATTTTTTACATATTGCTTCGTACAATCTAAAACATTCTTTCACTTCGGGCGACGCAACTTTCCACGTTACTTTTATATCCGCAGGTTTCAAATAGGCAATTATTTTTTTAAATCCATTTATTTACGTAATAACTGTATATCAAATTTCTATTTTAATTTTAACTGTTTTAGATTTTGTTATAGATTTTGTAGCGTTAATCTTCTTTAAAGCTTTTTCAAGATTCTCAGAGCATGTTTCGTGCGTAATTATGGCAATTTTGCCGTAATCCTTTTTGTTTATATTAAATTGTGCAAGACTTCTTGCTATTGAAACTTTAAATTCGGATAAAATACCCGAAATTTTTGATAAAACGTTGGGTCTGTCTAAGACTGCAAATCTTAAATAGTAAGGTGCTTTACTCTTGCCTGCAGGAATAATCTTAATTTTTTTCATGCTGTCGTAAACTACGTCTGGAACAATGCCTGCGGTGTTTGTAACAATAGATTTTGAAAGATTTATAATGTCGGATACGACTGCACTTGCCGCCGGCAGCTGTCCCGCGCCTTTTCCGTAAAATAAAACGTCGCCTGAATCTTTTCCCGTAATCATAATGGCGTTATATTCGTTTTCAACTGTTGCAAAAGCATGCTCATGGGTTACAAGGCATGGCTGTACGGACAAATCTATTCCGTCTTTTGTTTTCTGTGCAGAACCTATAAGTTTTACGTCATATCCGAACTCCCGCGTTATTAAAATGTCCTCAATATCCAAATCCGCAATGCCTTTGATGACCGATATATTTTTAACTTTTACCCAGCTGCCCCAAGCAAGAGAAGCGAGTATTGCAAGTTTGTTTGCCGTGTCAATGCCGTTGACATCAAAAGATGGATCAGCTTCGGCATAGCCGGCTTCTTGAGCGCTTTTTAAGGCTTCTTCATAAGAAACGCAGTGTTTTTTCATTTCGCTTAGAATAAAATTTGTAGTGCCGTTTAAAATGCCTTTGATTTCAAGTATTTCTTCGGAAGCAAGTCCTTCGCTTAAACCTTGCACCACCGGAATTACGCCGCCGACGGAAGCTTCGTAATATATTGCTTTCTGGTAAATTTGCGCTGTTGTAAAAATCTGATCCCAGTATTTTGCAAGCGCGGCTTTATTTGCGCTGACAACATTTTTGCCCGCTTTTAAAGATTCTGTTATTATTGTTCTCGCAGGTTCGTATCCGCCGATAAGCTCAACAATCAAATCTATTTTAGGATCTTTTATTATGTCTTTGAAATTTTTGACGTAGAGTTCGGGTTTGTCTATGGGGCTTAAATCACAGATCGATTTTATGCGTATAGGTTTGCCGATTTTTCTTAGAACTATATTTTTTTTTTCTTCTAATATTTTTACTACGCCTTTGCCTACTGTTCCGTATCCTATGAGACCTACATTGATATAATTTTTTTCCATACCTTATCCTTGATATTTTTCAACTTTCATTTCATTGTGATAGTGTATATCTTGTTTATTTTGCGTGCATTTTGTAATTTTTTCGCAGAGCAGAATGCTGTTGGATATTTTATTATGCTCTGACGGAGACATTTTTACATATCCTTTGCCGTGTTTGCCGGAATTTATGCTGTGTGAAACAAAAACTCCGTTTTTTTACAAGTTTCAGGATCTTTCATTAAATAGCCAAAAAGTTCTGTCTGGCTGTGTGCTGCGGCTTTGGTTTTACGCGCCCTCCCCTCCCGTTAAGAAAAAGATTTCGTTCTCCGCATTGTGTTTGCTGCCGAAATATCTTGCCGTTCGTTCGGTTGTAGTTTTTGTGAATTCAGATTCGGATGCTTATGTTTTTTTGTAAATATGAAAGGCGGCAGTTTTTCTAAATTTTTGGACAGTTCTGTGCTTATCATATTTTATTTAAACTCATATTCTATATTATTTTTCTGAGAGTTGTAGTAGGCTTAAATGAAACCTTTTTCCCCGGCGGAATGAGAATCACTTCTCTAGTTTTAGGGTTTCTACCATGTCTGGCTTTGCGGGGTTTTGCTCTAAAAGATCCAAGACCAGATAAAGAAATCACTCCGCCGTTTTTTAAAGTAATCTGAATTACTTTAACCAAAGCTTTTATCGCTTTATTTGAATCACTTTGTGTCAATCCTGAAATGTCAGCAACCTGTTTAACGAAATCAGGTTTTTTCATCAAATTAATCCCCCTCCATCGAAATAAACTCTATTTTTTCAAAAACGCATTTATTTTATAATAAATTTCAATAAAAATGTCAATTATTATAATGATAATATTTGATTTGACAATGACAGTAATCTTTCATTATAATTTGTTGAATAGTGGGTGGGGCTATAGCTCAGCTGGGAGAGCGCTTGCATGGCATGCAAGAGGTCAGGGGTTCAATCCCCCTTAGCTCCATATAAGAGTTATAGAATGCGGAAGAATTTCAACAGAGAAAAAATATAACTTATAACTGTTTGATAGAATGGTGCCGGGTTTTTAGAAAGGAATGGGAGCAGAGAAGCAGTTAAAAAGATGATGGTTTGTACAAAATACTAATAAATTTTATAAAGTAAAAAAAGCTGTTGCCGTGTTTTTGAGTTTCATGCGATTTTCCAAAAGTCATACTGCCATTTTCATCTAGTACTTTTTTTAAATAGATGAGATATATGTGATTTCTAAGTATTATGCGGTACTCGAAAAACCAGATGATCGGTTCTATACATTCGCTATGAAAACAAATGTTTTAAGGAAAGAGTATGAAAATGGTCTTAGGTAATTAACTAATAGATAAATTCAAAATAAATCTACAAATGATTTCCTGCATGAGGATTTTATAGCGGTATGTTTATAATATCGTGCGTTTGTTACAAAATCTATGAATTGCTAACGACCTAGTAATGTGACCGCACTATCCAAGACATTAAATAAATGAAGTGAAAAAGAATGTGGGTATGCTTTAGATGTTAAGATAGATGCTTTACAAACGACATTAGGTGAAGTGGCTGCAGTATAAAAAGGGAGCTGTGTGTTTCTACTGTTGACATTCATTATATAAAGCTGCGGGTAGCTGTGCCTGATGGATGGATGGATGAAAAAGTAGTAGTGGCAACTATTAGATTGATGAGGTAGGAATAAACTTCATAAGTAAGTTCGTCAGTGTGTGAAATGTTATGAAGAGCGTTAAAAACCATGTGTTTCTCACAAGTAACGCACAGCAAATCAACTTTCCTGTGATACTTCAAAAAATACACGAAAAAGAAAATAGCAGTCCCCCTCTGACTAAGATTTTAGAGCAGGTTTGTTATATGTCAAGGAACTAACCAAAATCTATAGACAGGCAGACGATAAGTTCATTGACTTCTTAAACGGCGTAAGAAATAAAAAATATATAATGAATGACATACTAAGTAAAATAAACAAACGCTTAAAATGGCGTGCAAAACCTAAGAATTGTATCAAATTTTTCAAAGGGAACTGACGTCTCGGGAAGTGAACAGGAAG
>LQAB01014478.1_pt1 | contig 12335 bp, 3 predicted proteins | sample 654521 | NCBI WGS metagenome assembly LQAB01 (sample SAMN00762031, study PRJNA78659) | termite gut metagenome | isolation source: bacterial endosymbionts found in Trichonympha flagellates filtered from... | host: Zootermopsis nevadensis | place: USA: Mt. Pinos, Los Padres National Forest, CA ... | reverse complement strand
GCAGCCACATCCGTACCCCCCTCAAATCTAATCACGACGAAACCAGCCCCGATCTCCGCCTATCCTTCGCTTCTCTAGCCCGGCGCCTGAGCCGCCTCTGGGAAGTGGAAGTGGGCTTCGCCCCAGTCGATGGTTGGCCGGAAAGTAGCCAGCAACTAGCCCTGGCTCTGAAACCAGGCCAGGTACTACTTTTAGAAAATCTGCGCTTCAACCCCGGAGAAACCGCCGGCAACCCTATTTTCGCTGGCCACCTAGCCGCGCTAGCTGATATCTACGTTAACGACGCTTTCGGAGTCTGTCATCGGGCTCACGCTTCCATGACCACCATCACCAAGTTTATGAAGACAAGAGTAGCGGGGTTAGCTCTTAAAAATGAGCTTATGGCTCTAAACCGGGCTCTGTCTAACCCGATCCGACCCTTAGCCGCAATTATCGGCGGGCGGGATATTCAAGCTAAACTACCGGTTTTACATAAATTGCTAGGCTTAGCTGATTATGTGCTTTTGGGTGGTGAAGTCGGCGATATCACTGCCCGACTAGCTCAAAAAATCGAAGTAGAGGAATCGCTCTGCGATTCAGAGTGCCGTCAAAAGATCGAAGGTATTCTACAAAATCTCCCTAACCAACGGGCCAAGCTTCTTTTACCTATAGACGCGGTAGCCGTAAATAAAGTTCACAACCTAACCACGGCAATAACCATCCCCCTACAGAGTCTAACTCAGATCATGATCTCCAAAGACATCGGTCCGGCCACCCGCCTTTTGTACAACGAGGCTCTAGCCCTGTGTCGAACTATAATCTGGAGTGGCCCAATGGGAGCTTTTGAAACCCCAGCCTTTTCCCAGGGTACCGCAAGCATCACCCAGTCTCTAGCCGAATGCCAAGGAGTGACTCTGGCCGGCGGAGTTAACACTTCCGCAGCCATTATGAAAATGTCTAACCGTAGCCAAATATCTTTTATTTCCACCGGCGGCAGCGCTTTTCTCCGGGCCCTAGCCGGGCAACCCCTAGTCGCCTTAGACGCTCTAAACATTGAATAATTCCGAGGAGGCTAGATCGTTAATGACTAGAAAACCGCTTTTAATTGGCAATTGGAAAATGTTTAAAACCAGCCAGGAGGCTAACGAATTCATTAATGAGCTCCGTCGTCAGTTAGCCACCTCCTTCCAGGATGACCGCGAAGTGACTTTGGGCGTTCCCTTCCCCAGTCTTGAAGCGGCAGCTCAAGCCGCCGTCGGTTCTCCCATCACCATCGCCGCTCAAAATCTGCACTGGGAAGCAGAGGGAGCTTTCACCGGAGAAGTTTCCGGGCCCATGCTGACCGCCGCTGGGGCCCGAGCCGTTATCATCGGCCACAGCGAGCGTCGCCAACTATTTGGCGACACTAACGAGTGGATTAATAAAAAACTAAGCGCCGCCTTGAAATATAGCCTCACTCCCATTCTTTGCCTAGGAGAAACCTGGGAAGATAGAAAAACCGGCCGGGCCTTTGAGCTTTTAGGCCGCCAGTTAGCCGAAGCTCTATCCGGGTTAACCACCCCAACTCTCGTCCCCCTAGTTATCGCCTACGAACCCGTTTGGGCTATCGGCACCGGCCAGACTGCCACACCAAAAACGGCCCAGGAAACCCATGCTTTCATTCGTCAATGGCTGACCGCTCATTATGACCACTCTTTTGCCAACGCCGTCCGCCTTCTTTACGGTGGCTCCGTCAAACCGGACAACGTCGCCCAACTCATGGACCAGACCGACATCGATGGTGCTCTGGTCGGCGGAGCCAGCCTGAAACCCGATAGCTTCGCCCGCATAATTAATTTTGACCGGTGAGAAGCCTAATTACCTAGCTTACTTCAGATCCAGGCCGGCAGCCTGTTCCAGTTTGGTGATCAGGCGCATCAGCAAGGGCTTAAAATTACTGGCCGCCTCTATAGAAGGCTTGGAATTTATAAGCTGCTGAATTTCACGCATTTCCGAGATAACACTGGAACGTATTCTCTTACGCAGTAAGGTGATTTCGTGGTGGGTATCGGTATTAGTCCGGTCGTTAAGACGTTTTAACTCATCATTGTATTTAACCACCATTGCTTCCATTTTTCGCTCAGTAATAGCATTTTTTTTCTGGCTTTCAGACAGAGTCAGATTCAGGCGCCGGGTTTCTTTTTCGTGTAGAACAGTATTTTCGCATTCTGCGGACAGCTGGCGTTCTAATTCTTCAATACGGGCGTTAGCGGCCGCCAGCACCGAGGTGATAGTTTTGTTTTCATGCATGCATCTTTCCAACTCCTGCTGGTAAAAGATGGCGTCGTTTTCTTTCTGAGTTAGCTTGTTACTTAGTTCGCCGTTTTCCCGATGTAGTTTTTTAAGCTGTTTTTCATAGTTAACTACTTTCTGATTAATAGTGGACAAAAGGCTTTCCTGCTCTTCAAAAGTGTTGGTCAGTTCTAACAAGTCAGAAGTCAACCGGTCCAATTCATGCTTCAGATCCTCTTTACTTTTATTTAAAGAACGGTACTCACCTTCCAGTTGGCGGCGTTCACCGCTGACGTATTTTTTGTATTCCGCGAAAGTGGTTTCCAGGGTTTGAAAATAGGTGCCTAAAACTTTTATCGCCTGAATTGGTTCCAAACCAGGGGGAAAAATATCAGCTATCTGACGCAACCGCTCTTCACCGGGAACCTTGTCCTCTTCCCTTAATTCACTTACATGGTGTAACCGGCCTTTAGCCCGCAAAAGTTCCTCCATCGACGGTTCATTCGCAGTTATTTTTTTTTCTTCAATAATCATTTCCCCTCTCAGACCCAATCAACAAGCACTTCATAATAATAGTATATTAGCACAAAAACAACCGAACTAGAATAGTATCAATAAAAATAACCCGCTTAGCAGTTCTTTTAAAGCACCATAACGGCAGAAACTCTGCCGACCACAGGGCTGTTTATTTTAATATAGAATTCAAAAAAAATCTGGCCCGCAAACTAATAGAAGCTAAAGATTAGAACTCCCCTCGGTAAAGCTGTTGTCGAAGCCGCCGTAGAGATCAGACAATTTACAATTTTGAGCTGAATGCTGTTTTTTGTTTAGTTACATGATATCATTAAAAAGTGTAATCTTGTAAAATTCTTCCAATAACCACGGAATTACTTCTTTACCAAGATAAATTTTTTAACTAGTTAACTCATAAATTTGTTTATCAAGTTTTAAATTTTTATTATCCCTAGTAATAAAAACAACATATCTAAGTATTATGACTATAGCTATATATAGAGCATCCATAGGAGTTAAAACTAGTCAATGATCCCATGATAACGATCTTGCATAGGTAATGATCTTTGGGATTAGTAAGATAGAAATTAGAACCCGCCCAGACATAAAAACAGCACCAAAGATAGTCTTTATTTCACTATTTAATATTTTATGAATTTTTCGCGATTTTTATGCCTATAAGAGTAATTAGTTTAAAGGAAACTATACTTGCTTCATCATCGTAAAAAGTATTACCGAATGCTATAGCGAAATATATTTAAATAAATTTTATCAATAAAGTAATACTTTTTACTAATTCTATACAAATAAGTTCATAAATTAAAAAATATATTAAATATTTTTAGTTTTTAAAGTACTGAAAAAAGAAAACTTTCCGGTAAATAAATTAAGCACCTCTCCACCAGGCAAGCTAAACTAAAACGCTACGTTAGACGACCACCTTTAATAACATTATATCCGGTAAGCTCCGTTAATTTCAGATAATTTATTTTATTAAAATATCCTAACTGTTCAGTGCATCAAGCATAAAACCCGAGTGCTAGAACCTACTCGACTAGTATGTCGCTCCCGGCACCGATATCAAACAGACGACCATATTATTTTACTCCTAGTATTAGTTCAAGCAATTTGCGGAATTATATAGAGCGAGCTACGCGTTATTCTTCATATTCTATATCTTCTAAATACCTATAAAAATATAATATACTATATATATCTAAATATTCACAACCTTTATATACTTTGCCAGTTCTTCTATATTAAATATCAGTGATTTTAAAAAAGAATGATTTGATTTTCGATGATATCTCTTTTTTTTATATAAACTAAACTTTATTGATATACATACTAAGCACCTAATAAAACACAAAATAATACATGATTAAAGTGACTAGGAATAACACTTTTTTTTATTGTAAAGGGCTTCGGACATTTAGCCAACCAAGTTTATCCTCAAGCCCACTCTGAAATACCAAGCAAATAACAAAGAAAATAAATGAAAGATTAATAATAAATCTAGTCAAATTTTTACTAAAAGATCCCACCAAAAAGAATAGCGGTTATCAAAGAAAACTACTAATCTAAGTAATTAATTTACGCTATAACTAGCCAAACTTTTACAGCAGCCTATTATTTTTAAACTACTAAACGGCTCTAATCTAGCATAGTATTTCATACTCATTAAAAAGGCTCCAGTACATTAATAAGATAAAAGCAAACTGCCCGAAAGAATTAAATTATCAATAATAATATTCCACCTTAAAACTAAATAAAGAGACTTATTAGCAAATTTTAATATTACATATAAAAAAGGGCGCTTCTTTGTCATAAAAGTTGTATATTTAAATACGGACGTCCACTATCAATAAAAGCATGGCTTGGGAATACTTCCGATACCACAATTTTTTGCTAACTGTGGAAAAATTCATCACAATTTTAGGGTGGTAACATAGTTATAGGTGGTAACTGGGAAATATTAAGTTCTAAAAATGTTAAATCTATAAAAGCTAAACAAAGTTATTAACTAGATTACTACCTTATGTTCGATTTTAACTTGGTCCCTTTAATGAAAATAATTTGTGCGTGTTTAATACTTCAAGTACTTTCCCAGGGGAACGTACAATTACTTATAATAATCCTTTTCTAGCTGACAAACGTGCTTAAGCCCGCAAAAAATTTCCCTTTTACTGATGAAGAGCTAGTTCAAAAGGAAACCCACGGCCTATGGTACCAGCATAAAGCTTAGATAGCGCTAAAAAAGTCACAAATAAACCAATAAAGGTCATTAATAAAACTTGTTAATATTTAATAACTACTTGAAAGTACACTTAATTAGTTCTTAAAAATATTTTAAAACAACCATTAACTTAAGCGTTGTGGGCTCCATTAGCATAAAACACGATCAAAAGTACTAAACCCATAAAGACTGCCTTCCGTATCCATTTCATAAAGTTGAAACACAACTACGATTATAAAGGCGTTAATCTTATTTCTCAAAGTTCCTTTCAAAAAAAATCGAACTATTCGCAAATCTGATTTAAGATATCCGATAACTGGTTCTATTGTACTGCATTATTTGTTATGTTTACTGTTCTTTTGTTTTTTAGGTTCGTTAATTTTTGACAAGGCCTATAAACAGCACTATCTTCAAAAGGTAAAATATCACTTTTATTTACAATTTAGAATTAATTAAAGAGGTGATATTTTTCTCCTTTACCGATGGTTTCAAAAAAACTTTTCCCTTAAATTCTTTCTCTTCATGCAATAAAATAGAAACCTTAAAAATTTTCTCCACCCCTTCAATCCCAATACCCTACAGAAAATAATTAAAGTACAGCCTATTAAAAAGTTCTTTCTCCACAAAAATATTGAAAGTAGGGATTGGGTATCTACTCTTAAACAACTTAATTATCGCTCACATCTTCAAGTTGTTTTATGATCAACAACCCGCACATTAAATGATTGTTTTTAACTGAACGTCCCCGGTCGGAATAATACTCTTAAAGCTCTTGCTCTAAGAAAATTCATGGTATTTTCCCAGCCAATTGCAAGTAAGGATGCTAAGGATTAATTTACTCTAATTCCCCTTAAACAAAGTGCCTTACCCTGATTGTGGTGATGGTGTCCTTATATCTCCCTCAAATAAAAAACATTTTAACCAGGAGGTAAGGTAAATCCCAGACTATATAGTCAAAATTATACTATAATTAATACAGCTAATTAATTAAAAATTGAATGGTCAATATATGTTTAAAGCCCAACCACTTACCGTATCCACATAATACCCACGACACTAGAAGTGCTTGCTAACATACTTATACTTTTCAGGTTAGTATGCCCATTAACTATCATGAGTAAACTTTTACCCCTTATATCGTATGTGCTAAGCTACTCTCGTCTAATCATATAGTCTCATTATATTTTCTTGATACAATTGGTAAACTTTTATTTAAACTAATGTTAGCAGTTTATAACACTTTTACTTAAAAATCGTAAACTTAAGGGAATCGTTTAGAGGTCTCACTGAGTCGGAGGAAAAAACGGCGAGAGCCGTTATCGTCCATCATCCGGGCCTTTATCACCGTCTTCCTAGCGAACCGCCACTAGCAAACCCGCTTGGTTGAAAAGCAGTACTAGTCGGACCGCTCATCACTCGGACTTTATTGGCCAAGTCACTACTCAAGTTGTCGTTAGCCAGCACGCTAACCGGACTCTTCCGTGAGGGACGGCTCCTACTCTCTCTGGGTCAAGCAATTTTCTAGCTAGCTTTTATCTTGACGACCATAGGCTAGAAGCAAAGGCGTAGCTGTACCCCGCCTAGCCTACGAGACATTAGCATAACCTTTCGGTCTATACCCTAGGCAAGAAAATTCGCCACCCGCCCAGCCTGGGAGCCCCACCGAAAATCAGAGTTTCTTTATACTACGTCTGAGTAGTACTTCCTTCCCCCTAGCCAGAGCTTTTGAGCTGGTGTTCTGGGGAGTGAACCTGGCAGACTTGAAGCAGCCGCCCCCAGGGAAGGGTAACCTAAGAGCTAGCCCGAATTAACACTGCCCAAATTACCACTCTCAAACCATCCTGGAAAACCGCAACCGGTAAAACCTAGCCGCTTTAGACGGACGGAAAACTCGCCTACGCACGGGGGGTTCTACACCCAATAGAAGGTATGGTATAAAAATACAGCGATTTACTACGCAAATTAAACTAGTTTACATTATCTACGATGACCACCCGGTGCCTAACGACTGGCTTAACTTCCTATGGAGACCTAAAAAACTTTCAATCCTGCCCCCCATCTTCAGTACAAGGTGATAATTAAGATCTGGTAGAATATATCCACGCCCTATAGCCTACGACTCTGAACTTACTGGATTGAGTAATCTTTCTTAAATAGTAGCGACAAAAACGTTAGGACATTAAACTAGAAACAAGAGAAGCGGAAACGTAAAAATAGACTTCAGAAAAGATCGTTTTGATCTTAAATGGAGCGGGCAACGGGGTTCGAACCCGCGACCCCAAGCTTGGGAAGCTCGTACTCTACCAACTGAGCTATGCCCGCTCTTTCAGATTACGACCTTTTTATTTTTTAACGCATCCAACCCAAAAAGTCAAGTTTACCTTCATTAAAGCAGTAATTATCATTTTAGAATCGTATAATAAGAATAAAAACTAAATTAATATATTTATAGTGGTAGGACGCCTAATATAATAGTCCTAAGGAGCACGTTCCAGAAGATGAACATGCTAATAAGCCAGAAATAAATAAAGAGATGACTTTTGATACTAAAGCTATTTTATGCTTTCTACTATAGTAATTCGATTAACGGACAAACGTTATGCATAGTGAAGGGTAGTAATTTAAATACTACTAGAAGCACAGAAAGAGTTTTTTTCCCGTATCAGAAATTGCTTTCTAAATTGTACCCGCTATTTTTTGAAGACTTTAAAGGTTATTTTTCTACCTTCCACCGCCTTCTGGTATATCTAAGCAAACTATCAATATTGTCTTTAGAAAGATTAAAGTTGCTAATGGAGCTATAAATCTAAGGCTTTACTCCGCCAGCGAGAAAGGAATTTGTATATTTTGAAAAGTAAGCTTGTAAATTAAAAACAACTAATGCCGCCTTTAAAGACGGCATTGGTAGGCCAAAAAAGAACTATTTTTGAAAAAACAGAACCTACTATCAAATATACGTCATATATAAAAGAATAAGTATTTTGACTGGCCAGCTTGTCTTACACCTCTTCAGCCTAATCCCAAGATAAGCATATATATTTCTACAAAAACCTTATAAATATATTTTAACATAAATTAAACTATATTCCGATAGACTCAACACAAAATATGCTGAAATAAGAACCGCTGCATAATTCTTATCTCAGGATTGCATGAGTAGATCGAAAACTAAAAAAGCATATTTTTAAATACCGTTAGGGACTAAATGAAGAGTACTTCTAAAAGAATCCCTCTCTTGAAGGGATAAAAGTGAAGTCGCTAGGATGGTTCACATTAGCCATGTATCTTACGACAAAAGGATGGATTTATTCCCCCTTTCGTAACCCCGGCGAAAGCCAGGATCCTTTGCCAGAGACAAAAGCACGAATTCCAGTTTTCGCCCTGAATAACGAACTTAAAACCCCTTCGTTCTTTTAAATTGTACCCTAAGCTCAACGAATTCTTAATCCCAAACGAGGTTATACCTAAAAAACTTATTAAAAGTAAAAGCTTTCTTCAGTCTTAATTTAAATATTTGGAACTTTCACAGGAAAAAATAATTAAACACATGTACGTTTTCCAAGCCATCTACCAGTAGATAGAAAAGAAAACTACCCAGCCCCGCCAAGCCACTCGGCAAAAAATGGTCGCTACTTTAGCCTTAGTCCGGTTCTTCTGGAATAGGCCCCCGAACATCTACGGAAAAGGTAATTTTCGATAGACCTCAAAAAAACCGCGAACCTCCCTTTAAACCCTTAAATTAAGAACCCCTTTCGGAATTCAGAATAACCTTTGGTATCGACCCTGATTATACTATAATACCCATTAAAAAATAAAGATGATAACTATGGAATTTTAATAAAAGCGTAATTAGTGGGTACAAAAAAGTTTTTATTCATTCATCAAAAGACTAACAGAATAATCTTCCCGTCTTAAAGGCCGCCCCAAAAGTTAGTCATACCAGTAATTATTGATCGCGAAAATAATTTAGTTGAGATAGCCAAGGAGAAAATTATCTCAACCAATTATTACCTTAAAACAACCACTATAGGCATTCTAGAGAGAATTCAAAAACAAGAAACTAAACTAGAAATAAAAAGTTTGACTATATATTCTGTTCCTATATTTCTAGAGAAACTAAGAAAGATCGAATATAACTTATAATGTCTACTAACACTCTATACTTTCCATTTTATCAGAAACCGGAAAAATCACTTTCGCTTGTGATTTCTTTAGTTTTTCAATTTCCATTATTATTCCTATTCCCCCCACAGTTTTCTCATCTCTTTTGAAATGCTGACCTACGAAAAATAGCCGGCCTCTAATTAACCTCTAATAGCAAAAGAACCAGTGACCCAATTCCCGGTTATGCCAGGAACATCCTTGATCAAAAGACTCCGGGGAAACTTTTTCTCGTCGCCAAGGGGCAAAAACCAGAACCCAAAGCAAGTTTTATTTTTCAAAGACACATAGTCAAAACGGAGACTTAGTAAATATTTTTATAAATGCCGCCAAAAATCTATCTTAAAAAATCAGCGGGGCTACGTCAACTTTTAGACTTTTAAATTTAAATATGTCCCCTCTACTCAGAATCCAAAGTAGCTTTTGGTTTGCCCCTGTTTATGACATAAAACTAGTTAAAACGTATGGAAAGTCATTTAATTATGCCCATAATTATAGACAGAAAAGATCTAATAATACGATTTAATAATAAAGGAAAGGAACCATTCTACCTACTTTAGAAAATATAATGGCCATAACTTACAATGACGACTCTTTATCTAGCACTAGCTTGTCTCACATTCTAAAATTACTGACCGCCCTAATCACAAAAAAGATAAGCTATTTAAAAGCGACAAGATCACCCTTAGTTAGACGGCTAAACTATGGAGACAAAGCTAGTCTAATTTTATGTAGTATTTCTTACAACGCGGCTATAGTTATTTTAGTCTCAAAGGTTACCGATGCTAAAGATGAATTAAGATTTACTAATGAAGCCTAAACTCGTCGCCGCTAAATTAGATACAAGGTTAATTCTAGATCGTCAATCAACATCTGTCAAAAAAAATTAAAAAGTACTTTTTTTGATCACTAAACAAATTTAAAACCATCCGTAAACAAATATTTTTATTATAAAAATAAAATATCTAGTTTTTAATAAAAATTTTGACTAGCCACTTTTTAATTGATCTTTTGGAAGCTCGACTAACATAATGGGAATAAAGGAATCTATTTTAGCAAATGAAGGCATTCTAAAATAAATCTAAAATTAGAAATTAAGCTGGAAATAAAAGGATTTAACTAGATATTTTATTCATATATTTCTAAAGAAACCAAGAAGAATTAAAGAACCACCACTATCTATAAAAAACTGACTGAAGATAAATGAATCAAGATTTTTCTAGAAGCTTTATCTATTAATAACTAAATAAGCTAGCCTTTCAAAAAACTTTCCAACCTACCTTACTTCACTCCCTTACCCCGGCTTTCTTTTCCCTCGCTCAAGCCCCCCCAAACACTACACAAGCCAATCCATCCTACCCCTTCGCTTAAACTAATACCTTATTCCCCGTTAATCTCACCCCTCCTTACCCAAAAGTAATCACCCCACCAGTTTGACCTTTTGGCCATACTAGCGGGGTGAAGATTAAATAGCTTAAATCTGAAAATTAATCTTTTAGCCAAACAGACTTAGAAGGCAAAAGTTAAAGTGTTGTACCAGACATAAGCGTCAGCGGCACTGGACCAATTAGCCTGAGCACGGTCATTAACGCTGCCAGCCCTATCAACATTAAAGCTATAACCGTTTAAGTGATCGTAAGCTCCACCCGTAAATAAATAACCAGCGGAGGTGGTTAAAGTTAGATTATCCAACAATTGGAAGGTCAGCCCCAAGTCAAGTTCCCAACCTATATCCTTTTTCTGATCTCTATAGGCCGCGGTAAAAGTGGCGTCTTCATTATAGACTAAAGAGTCCAAAACACTATAATTAGGATGGTTTAAAGCTAGATAGCCTAATCCATAACCCAAAGAAATATCATCGGTAAAGGCGTGATTTCCAGTAACAGCAATGGCCCAATGGTTAGCCGTACCGTTGTGATTTTTAAAAGAACCCTGACCTAAGGTTCTATAATTTTTAAGGTTAGCAGCATCGTCCCCAGCATAACCAAACTCATTATCTGAAAAATCGCCCAAAGCAACTACATTTCTCACCAAAGCTGGACCGACGTAGTTTACCCCCGCATTATTGGCTAAGGCAATAGCACTATTATCGGAAGCACCTCCACCACTGGCATTCACCCGACCCCAACCATTGGCATCATTATAGGCAACCAAGAAGGGATTAAAATCCGTACCCATATCAACTAAGCTTTTAGACTCAGCATCAGTACCTAAATCAGTATAGCTATTTCCAGCTACCCACCAACCAGCAAGATTAACATTACCGGGGCCATAGTTATAGTCTACATCTAAGTAAGTCCCATAACCTTTGGCCTTATCCTCACCAGTATCCCCAATACTATCGGGAGTTCTTATATTTGCCCAAGCGGTTTGACCTTCAAAATGGATACTAAAATCACCCCAGCTATGAGAAATAGCCGGGTTAATAATCCAAGCGTTGGTCCGTGGGGTATAAGGATTAGGCTTGCCAGCAGAAGCAAAATGCCCATAGATACCGGCCAGCGAAGCGCCGCCACCATCCCAGAAATAGGAACCCTGCAAAACATAACGGTCGCTATTAATATCACTACCGGAATATCTAGGATCATGATTAGAGCCGATATACCCACGCTCAGGACCGATATACCCACCAACACTATCGGAGCTATAAATATCGGTAGCGATCCGGTTATAAAGGGCTTCCAGCTGAAAGCCATTATCCCAACGGTTGACATAATAAACACCATCTAGAGCCTTACCACCGTCAAAGGGATTCGTTGCCGTAAAAATTCCCTTAGTACCATCGGCACCATCCGGGGACCAACCCAAAGTAGCTAAGCCAAGATGATCAAAAGCATCGGCAAGACGACCAACGCTCACAGTACCCCAATCCTGTTTAATTTGCCCATAAACCCAGTGAGTTTGGATAGGCTGATTACCATCCGGACCAACACCCCAACGCTGAGCATTGGGAGCCCGCAGACGCCAGTAAACGGAAATTTCATCGGTAGCATTGAAGGTAAGATCAATCTGGAGACGATTCACAAAGTAACCGTCAGTCAGCTTTTTATCACTACCCCGATGGCCTAAATTAGTGTCATTTAAATAATAAGCCCGATACAATCCTTGAAAATTAACCTGACTGGCGGCCGACGCTGGAGCGGCGGTCCCAGTAACCATGATGGCGCCCAAAGCC
>LQAB01010921.1_pt1 | contig 12343 bp, 10 predicted proteins | sample 654521 | NCBI WGS metagenome assembly LQAB01 (sample SAMN00762031, study PRJNA78659) | termite gut metagenome | isolation source: bacterial endosymbionts found in Trichonympha flagellates filtered from... | host: Zootermopsis nevadensis | place: USA: Mt. Pinos, Los Padres National Forest, CA ... | reverse complement strand
CAAATCGCCTACAAACAAAGCGGCTTCACTTCCCCCTGTTCCCGCGCGGATTTCTACAATAATATTTTTATCTTCGTCCGGATCAGGCGGTATAAGCAAAATTTTTATTTCATTTTCCATCTGATTCCGTTTCTGAATAAGATCGCTATATTCGGCAAAAGCTATCTCTTTCATTTCAACATCGTTTGATTTTTGTAACTCTTGGGCATTGTTTATTTCATTTAATAGCTTTAAATATCGGATATACTTTTCGGCAAGAGGACGAAGGCAAAAGTGCTGTTTTGTAAGTTTTCTGTATTCTTCTTGATTTGAAATAACAGACAAATCGCTGAGTTTAATCTCAATTTCTTCAAATATAGTATTTAATGATTTTAGTTTTTCTAAAAACATAATTTTATCATCCGCAAAAAATATGACAGAACCTTTAAATACGCATAAAAGATTCTGTCATAACATTATCCTTGAAAACTATTTACCCTTAATTTCTTTTTTTTTCTTTGAGTTCGTTTTTGCATTTTTAGGCAAAGTAGTGAGTATTTTTCCTGAAGTTTTTCTCAATGCCGGAACTTTCTTTTCGGTTTTCTTTTTTACTATGGCTTTTCCCCCAGTTTTTGAAAAACGCTTCTGAAACTTTTCAACTCTACCCGCCGTATCTATAAGTTTCTGCCTGCCGGTAAAAAACGGATGGCAGTTTGAACATATTTCCAACTTTATTAAAATTTTTGTCGAACGTGTTTTAAAAATATAACCGCACGCACATGAAACCGTGCTTTCTTCATATTTAGGATGTATTGCTTCTTTCATTTCCTGACTTCTCCTTTTACTCTGCTACTACATACTATATCATAACTATCGTATGATTATGCAAAATTTTTACTTTTCAGTCAAACAGCGATATTAACTGCAGGCTATAAAACAGTTATGAAAAAAGAGAAAAGAAAGCAACAGATCACTGCGGAAAATGGACCGGACCATGTCTCAGCTTAGGACACCGCTCCCTAAACTTAAAACTATTTTTTTAAACACTTTACCCCTTTCTTCAAAGTTTTCAAACTGATCGAAAGAAGCACAAGCTGGAGAAAGCAAAACTATATTGCCTCTTACAGCAGTTCTAAATATCTGTTTTACGGCATTTTCCATATTGCCGCAATCAACAAAAGACGCCCCGTTTAAATCTTTTTTGATTTTATCAAAAGCTTCGCCTATAAGAAAAATTGATTTCACTCTCTGTTTTACAAGTTCTTTTAAGGGAGTATAAGGAATGCCTTTATCGCGTCCGCCCATGATAATCAAAATATTTTTATCAAAAGATTCAAGGGCAACTCTAGCAGAATCAATATTTGTCGATTTTGAATCGTTGTAATAATCAACGCCGTTTAAAGTTCTCACAAACTCTATCCTGTGTTCTACACCTTTATACTTTGAAACAATTTTCTCTATAACCGCTGGTTTTACTCCAGCCACATAAGATGCCGCTACTGCCGCCAAAACATTTTCTATATTGTGCGTACCGACAATATTAATTTTAGGCTTTATTACAGAATGTTTTTCTTCAAGGTTTATAACTATGCTTCCGTTATAGCAAAATATTCCTTTTTTCAAAGGTTTTTTACTGAAAAAAATTACTGCCGCTTTAGTCTTTTCAGATATTTTTCGGCAAATTTTATCGTCATAATTTATCACCGTAAAATCCCCGCCCTTTTGGTTTATGAATATATTTTCTTTCGCCCTCAAGTAGGCTTCCATCGTTTTATGATATTCAAGATGGTCTGGAGTAATATTTAACAATACCGATATATCAGGTCTGAAATCAGGAGTATCTCCAAGCTGATAGCTTGAAAGTTCCATCGTAATAAATGTAGTTTCTGCAGTTTTCAAAGCTTTATCTGCCAAAGGAAAACCTATATTTCCAGACACTATTGAATCTTTATGCACCGCTTTTATTATTTTTGAAATTAAATCAGTCACAGTAGTTTTGCCGTTAGTACCAGTAACAGCTATAATTTTTTTATATTTAGAATTCTCAAGAGAAAAAGCGAGTTCGCTCATAATTTTAATTTTTTGTTTCTGAGCCTTTTTTAAAATCGGGATATCAGAATGAACTCCAGGACTTTTTATAATAACATCCGAATTCAGAATTTTATCTGAATGTCCGCCAAATTCTTTTATGATCTTTTTATTCAGATTTTTTATTTTTTTTTCTTTACTGTCACTTGCAAAAACATTATATCCCAGATTTGCGGCAAGATTTGCGGCGGCAACACCGCTTTTGCCGAGACCCAAAACCACTATATTTTTTTTCATTTACTTTCACCTCAATTTAAGCGATGTAAAAGAAAGTATTGCCAAAATTATGCCTACTATCCAAAATCTTACCGTAACTTTCGTTTCGGATAGTCCAAGCATTTCACAATGATGATGAAACGGAGCCATTTTAAATAATTTTTTACCGGTTCTTTTGTAATAAAATATCTGTACAAGAACTGAAAGCACTTCAATAACAAAGACACCGCCTAAAATAACCAAAATAAGTTCCTGCTTTATAAACAAAGACGACATACCCAACACTCCGCCCAGAAACAAACTGCCGGTATCACCCATAAAAATTTCCGACGGATGCGAGTTATACCACAAAAAACCGAGACCCGATCCTACCACTGCAAACAGAAAAATTGATATTTCTCCAGCGCCGGGAACGTTAATAATCTTTAAATAATTTGCTATCTGTGAATGTCCGGCAAAATACGCAAACAAAGCAAGGCTAAAAGCTACAATAGTTATATTGCCTATGGCAAGGCCGTCAAGCCCGTCCGTTAAATTTACAGCATTTGAACTGCCTACAATTACAATTATCACAAATAACGCATAAAAAAAAGAAAAATTTATAAAAAAACTTTTAAGAAAAGGAACGTTTACCAGTGTTGCAAATTCCGGATTTACTGGTGAAAAATTTAAGTATGCGGCGAGAACGGCGGAAAAAACCGTCTGACCAAAAATCTTGCCTTTTACCGAAAGTCCGTTTGAATTTCTTTTCTTAAGTTTTAAATAATCGTCGCAAAATCCCAAAAAACCAAGCCATAAAGTTCCTGTCAAAAGCCAGAGAATAAACCTGTTATCGAGCCTCGCCCATAAAAATGTCGATGTAACTACCGACAACAGTATAAGCAAGCCGCCCATAGTCGGAGTGCCGTTTTTGCTTAAATGCGTCGCAGGACCGTCTATTCTCACTATTTGTTTTATTTTAAAATTTTCCAACTTCTTTATAATGCAAGGTCCGGCAACAAAACAAATCAAAAGACTTGTTAAAAGGGTGCAGGCGGCGCGGAAAGTTATATATTGAAAAACATTAAACGGTGTAAATATACTACTTAAGCGATAAAAGATATGATATAGCACTATTTATTTCTCTGCTCTAAAACATTATAAAATTCTGCGTAAATCTTTTCAAGTTTCATATTCCTTGACGCCTTAAATAAAAATACACAATCCTCGTCGGCATGAATCTGCCTAAGCTGAGCCAAAAGAGCACCGGAATTCTTTGAATAAAAAACATTTTTACTATTTAAAGCTTCTTTTGTATAAAAACTCATTTCGCCCAAAAGATGAACGGAACTTATATTCTGGGCTTTGATAAACTTCCCAAGTTCAAAATGATAATCGGCTGATTTATTGCCGAGCTCAAGCATATCACCCAGCACAAGATTAATCTTTTTTCCGTCATAAGACTGAAGTATTGCCTGTATTGCTTTTCTCATCGAAGACGGGTTTGCATTATAAGCGTCATTTATTAAAACGACATTCGTTCCAGTTATGAGAGTTTTCATCCTCATTTTTGGCAGCATAAAATTTTCTATGCCGCATTTTATTTCGTCAAGCGAAAACCCAAATCCGATTGCACAGGCGGCAGCAGCCAAAGCGTTTGATACATTAAACCTGCCTTTTGCAGGCATTTTAATTTTCACCGAAGTTTTCTTATAAAAAATTTCAAAATCTATTTTATCGGGAGATAACTTTATATTTTTTGCACAGACATCCGCCGCTGTATCCAAAGCAAACGCAATAATTTTACGGCTGACAGATCGAGGCACTGTTCTTAAAAACTCATCGTCATTATTTATAACGATAAATCCAGTTTCTTTTACATTATCAAATAAAACTTTTTTTTCTTCAAATACACCTTCTGGAGAAACAAAAGTTTCTAAATGCGAAAACCCTACATTTGTAACGATACCGGCATCCGGTTTTGAAATATCAGACAATATTTTAATCTCACCGCGCAAAGATGTCCCCATTTCAAAAACAGCATACTCAATATCCGAAGTTAAATTAAATATTGAAAGAGGAAGACCTATTCTATTATTAAAATTGCCCTCATTTGAAAGCGTCCGCCCTTTTCTATTAAAAATCGAAACCAGTATTTCTTTTGTAGTAGTCTTGCCGTTTGACCCCGTAACACCTGCTATTTTTATATTTTTAAACTTCGTTCTATACGATTTTGCAAATTCGCCAAGAGAAATAAGCGTGTCATTAGTCTTAACTATTGAAACAAAATCCGGAAAAGATTTTATGAAATCAATTTTATCTTTTGAACATACTACGGCGGATGCACCTTTGTCAATCGCTTCTTTTATAAAATCATGTCCGTCATAGCGAGCACCCCGCACGGCAAAATATACTTCACCTTTTTTTATTGTTCTCGAATCTATCGAAACACCATTTGCGAGAAGTCCGGGGTTTCCCTTTATAAATTTTCCACCGACAGCACACATTAAATCTTTAATATAAAACGGTTCCACTAAAAGATAAACTCCCTCTGCCCAACTTGTTTTACCGCAACTTTTTGTTTTGCTTTTAAATCAATATACTTTTCGGCAACTTCAACATCACTGAAATGAGCTTTTCCACAACTCGCAATCTGATAAGTCTCGTGTCCTTTTCCGGCAAGCAGAACAATATCGCCTTTATCTGCCATCATAATAGCTTCTTTTATCGCCGTTTCTCTGTCAACTACAACTTTATAATTTTTTTTGCCGACTCTCTTTATTCCGACTTCTATATCTAAAATTATCTGATACGGTTCTTCTTTTCTCGAATTGTCAGATGTTACAAAAACAAAATCGCTCATCTCAACAGCAGTTTTTCCCATCAAGGGCCTTTTAGCTCTGTCTCTGTCGCCGCCGCAACCAAAAACGGTTATAATTCTTTTTGATTTTATTTCTTTCAAAGCTCTTAAAACATTTTCTAAGGCATCATCGGTATGCGCATAATCGACAACTATCTCAAATCCCAGTCCTATCGTGTTAACTTTCTCAAGTCTGCCAGGCACCTGTCTGGAATTATTTAATCCTTCGACAGCTTTCTCAAAAGAGATTCCACTGCAAACAGCAGCAGCCAAAGCTGCTAAAGCATTGTACACATTATGCAACCCTATATGCTTTATTCTAATTCTGGCTCTTTCGTTACAAAAAATCAAGTTAAACACGGCACCGTTATTTGCAATTTCAATATCGCCGGCTTTAAAGTCCGCCGCTCTTTTTTTTATTGCGGAATAGAGTTTTATTTCAGCGCTGATCCCCACTTTTAAAAGTTTTTCGCCGTATTCATCATCGATGTTAATTATAGCACACTTCTTATTACTTTTTTTGCCCGCTCCAAGTTCTTTGAACAGTACGGACTTAGCCTCAAAATATCCATCCATATTTTTATGGAAATCCAAATGTTCCCGCGTTAAATTTGTAAAAACAACTACGTCAAACTCTATCCCGTAAACCCTCCCCAAACTTAAAGCATGCGAAGATACTTCCATTACAAGATATTTGACACCGCTGTCTGAAATATCTCTCATAATTTTGTAAATATCTAAAGACTGCGGCGTTGTATTGTCTGCCTCAATAACTTTACTTTTATATCTATAATTAACCGTGCCTATAACCCCACATTCAATGCCTGAATTTGCAAGTATGCTTTCAATCATATAGGTAACCGTCGTTTTGCCATTTGTGCCGGTTATACCCATAATATTCAATTCCCTATCGGGATAATTATAAAATCTAGCACCAAAAAGCGACATAAAGTGAAAAATATCTTTAACAACAACCTGGGCCGCGTCATTAGTATCGTATTTTGAATCAGTAATAATCACGGAAGCTCCATTTGCTATTGCTTCGGCAATATACTTTCTGCCGTCAGTATTGTGACCGGAAAGTGCAAAAAAAGCATAATCTTTTCCTACTTTTCTCGAATCATACGACACTCCCGACACTTCAGTATTTTCATCGCCTATAATAAATGCACTTTCATCAGACAAAAGCTCTTTTAATTTCATTGCTTATCTCTTCAATTAAATAAATTATCAGTTAAAAACCGTCCGTCATACGACGTCTCTGCTGTTTCTATTTCATAGGAGTTTCATCTATATATTTAAAAACAATAACTTGAGGACATTAGGCTTTTTGCATGGCGGCTGCATATACTTTATAAAACATAATAATCATAGATGCCGTTAACAATACAATCACTATACTTTTCACAAGCATAGCCGCTTAAGTTTCTCTGTTTATTTATATTATCATTACTTATATCTTGTAATTGCGGGCAAAGTTAATCCCTCTATCCGCAATCTCTTTTTACTTCTCTCTAATTATACCTACTCCTCTGGAAAAATTTTCTCACTGTCTTGAATTTTGCTAAAACAATTATTAATATGTCTTTCTCAGCAATTTTTTGAATCGTCATCGTCACAATTTTCCATATACAACTCACAAGCCGCATCAATACGTTTAATCCAATTTTTATCTAATCGCCGGCAGACCAGTTTCCCAATGATGTTTTTTCACTAAAGGTTCATCATTCTAACTATTATTTTGAGACAATAGTACAAAATACCACCTGCTTTATTACCTCCAATCAGTGCTTTTAAAAAGCAGGGATATATCAATAAACTAACAACACCATACACAAAAGCACTGCTCCGCAAATACAACGGTGTCCGCTTACACAGGCACCAATTTTACTCCTATTCTCACTTTGGATTTCAAACCCGCAACGAACTTCTAACCGCTTTCCGCTCCGCTGTCTCATCACAATCATCATTGACATAAATACAACAACATATCATGGTTTTCACTCTCTATAGTTTTCTTTTCTTTGCGAGTTCATATAAGCGTATAAGCATTTTCTTACCCGCTTATGCTTCATTAATTTAGCTTTATTGGAGGGGGGGCAACATATGCTGCTTCTGAAATTGTTGTAATAGTTTCAAGCTTATTTACCCGTTTAAATAAAACAACGGTACTTATAGCTAAAATACCAATTACAGTTTTACGGAATATACCGCAAGCAACAAACGACATTAACATAAAAGCAAATATTAAATATACAAGTATTATTTTTTTCAGATTCTGTCCTTCAGTAATATAATTAGCAAATATAATATCTGCAAATATTAATTTTAAGGGCTAACAAAGCTAAAACCAAAACTCAGCCTGTCCGAAAACGATTATCAATTATATGCTGTATATCTTGTGATGTCATAGTTCTATCACCAACCTTTATGACATCTACTGCATTAATTACCTTATCATTTATACTGGGGGGGGGGAATTAACTATTTTCTTTCGCAACAAATAGCAACTAGACTTATTACAAACAAAAAATAAAATAATTCCAATTTTCATTTTTTATCTTTTAAAAGATCTTTCCTTCTTCATATTTACACTCATATATAATAATTAATGAAATTTATAATAACCCCCGCAAAAACCATTATAGATTCGACTGTATTTAAAGGCAAGCTTTCAGGAGGAGCAGGTAATTTATTAATAACTTTACTTTACTCAGCAACATCACTGCCGTTATTAATACAATAGTGGTTAGCATGTGAAGTTTCATATACTTCACTCATATTTATTATACTTTTTTTAATTTGTTTTATATCTTTTATGCATTAAAGTTGGTGTCAGTCATACAAAAGAAACGTATAATACTCTGCTTTTTTAAGGCAGTATTCCGACAGAATTAAACGTTTAATTTTGTCGGCTGGTTTTTATTTAAATATCTAATAACTATAACTGCTAAAAGCTATCAGTCCTGAGTATGCATAACATCAAATCCACTTATAAGATAGTTCACCGTACTCCACATTAAAAACATCGCAACTATTAATAACAACGCCAACTCTAGTATCGCGTCTCAACATCCCTCACATTCCTATTATTATACACCAACTACAACGACGAGGTGGGGCCAACTAGAATTTCTAGGCGTGTCCTTGAAAAATTCACGGCACTATAGCTTGACAACCTTTATACATTACTTCCTCATCTTTATAATAGATTTTACTACCGAAAGAACTTTCTCTTTACTTACAACAAAATTTCTTTTTGCCATTAAATATACAAATACCCTCTTCTTCATTTTGCGTGCTTTTCAGGCAGAAGAAATTCGTAATCACTTGCGAATTTATCCACTGTCCCTTGTTTTTCTTTCGGAGTTAATCTGCTGTCATCCCTAGACATTCCGAAAACAGACTTCATATCATTACAAAATTTATTATTTCTAGGATATCTAGTTAAAAAACTAGCAATTTCTGACAGATATCAAGATGTTAAGAGACAAGTAAATTAGATTTATTTTTCCAAAAACGAAGAAAAGAATTATTAATTTTTCTTTCAAAAAGCATTCTTTCAACAATCCATTAGGGCTTTCACAACTTCATTGATTTCTAAATCCTCCGCACCATCTTCCGCTTTCTTCTTTCAAAAAGTCCCAATACTAGCAATAAAAAATATCGGCCCCGACACACCAATGCCCCAATATCCACTTTCTCCTTCATTTATTTAATTTACAATTTAACCTATATCCCACCTTGTGAAGAACCATGCAATACCTTTATGTCTTTTTCTGAGATCAGAAATAAGCTCGTCTATTTTCTGCCTCTGCCCAACTGAAAACCTTTTATCAGTGTAAACTTCTCGCCGAATCTTGTCTATTGCTGCCGCGTGGTCTCTGGCAGTGTTCAATTGGTCTTTTTCATTAATAAGACAGGCATAATCTACTGCGTGAAGAACTACCTTATTCATTAGCACAGCAAACTCTTTTTGGGCGTCTATCCTCGCTCGTAAGTACAAGCCGCAAACTGATAAACCTACCACAACTATCAAAGTCAACACAACCGTTACAGCAACCATTAAGTATTTTCTCATTTATCATAAATCCTTTTACCCGCTGTTTTTTCAACGTTGTCTAATGAGTATTGAACCTTGTCGAGCCTGTCTTGGCATATACGTCATTGCTTTTAGATATTTTAAGTACAAATATTCTTTGCATTTAAAGGATTTTTTATGAATATGTTCTCCTACTATTAGAACTGAATACTACTTGGTGAAGTTTTCGGCGTTCTTATTTTTAACCAGCCCGACCCTTTAGATGTTTACTGCTCTGCTTCATTTACTTCCTGTTTTACTACAGGTACAGCATAAAATCTATTTATAGCTTCGTGAAATTTATCACAACCTGTAAACACTAGCTACTAATACAAATACTAACATACATCCTAAATGTTTTTTCATATTCTATCCTTTAAAGAAAAACTTTTACTAATAACAGGATAGTCATCCCTCCGTTTGTTTTTTAGCGGAGGACAATCGAGATTTAATAATCTAAAATATATCAATTAAATACAAAAAGTAAAGCGGGATCAATCCGAAGATGCTTTATTTCCTCATAAGTTATTTTCACCTTTCCTATCTTTAATTCTAGGTTCCGTCAATTTAACATCTCCTTTAACAGGCTCTAAAAGACTTTTTCTTTTACCGCAACTACTTAGCAACATCGTTACCATTATTAATATAAAAACCACTGAAAAAGCCAATACGAAAAACTTTTTTAATCTAAGTTACTATGACTAAAGCAAAAAGTATATCGTTAAAAAAGTAGTTGAAAAAACAGATTGTTTTCGCTATCTGCTAAGTGCAGATTATATACTTGCGGGGGCAGGATTTGAACCTGCGACCTTCAGGTTATGAGCCTGACGAGCTACCAGACTGCTCCACCCCGCGCCTATTCTTATCTTTTTAACAATTATATCTTATATTATTATATCAACGATTGAATACATTGTCAAATCTTTTTATTATGCAAACCGTTTTTTGACGAGTGTTCCACTTGCGATGAAACCAAAATCATTGTATTGTTCGGGATTTTGACAGATTACTTCTTCAAGTCTCTTATTATAATGGGGATGATTATCTCAGTATCTTTTTCTTCGGCACCGGTACCCGTCATGAAAAGCTCTTCAATTTTCATTTTTATACTTCCGTCTTTCCGGCAAACTCCAAAAGCAGTAATGATAGGACTTGCTGCACATATGGCAAAGAAAAATGTAGAGCTGAAGTCAGCTGTCTGAAAAACGGCAGAAAAACACCATGTTCTCCCGCATCCTGATCTCCGACAATAGCAAGCCCTTGATTTTTCCTTAATGCTTTCACAATATTCCTAAAGGTATTTTATCACCCATTTGAAAATTAATTACATTAAATCCTTCTTTCATTCTAAGATCATTTATCATTGTGTCGACAAAATCATTAGACAACCTCACCACAATAAGCGCAACAGGATACTTTTTTGCAAACACGAGAGCCGATAATCCCTAGAGTTCCCGAAATGCACGGACATTAAAAAACCAATTCCCTGCCTTTGTCAGGCGCTCTCTTTATTATATACCTTCATCATATCAATAATTTTTCTATCTCCGCATCCAGCAAAAACATATCTACAAACACCTTTATAAACGTCTTATAAGTGTTTTTAGCTATAAAACCGACTTCCTTTTTACTCTTTTCAGGAAAAGACAAAGCGATATTCTTAATCACATCTCTTTTTCTTATGGAGATAAGATGATACACGTCAATACCGCTGTGCACTCCAAAAATTGAGCAAGAGCCCTGTGCAATAAACGGACTTGCAAAAATCCAGTATTTTTAACACACAGCATTCTGTATAATTCTGTAGTCCGGTTCTTTTAATACGAACATTTTCTTAATTTTCTTTTATAAAAATCTTTGCAAGCATGCTTTTTTTAAATTTTACAGCTTTATGCGGACACATCTCGTGACAGCAAAAGCAGCTTATGCATTTCTCTTCGTCAACATGCGGATACTGATTATCTGCCGCCCGTATCGCCCCAGCGGGACATGACCTGGCGCAAAGCATGCATTTTACGCATATTTTTTCATTTATGTCAGCTCTTACCCATAAAAATTTTCCAAAAATACGTATTAAGAATTTCGGAAACAAATCCAGCTTTCTCACAGACGGGAATTTAAAATTTTTTAAATTAAAACTTTCAGGTCTTTCACCTGAAACTTCAACTGTTTTGAGAATATCTTTTGTTATTTTTAAATTTCTCAATATGTCGCTGTTTGATATGTCATAACTCAACTCGTTTAACAGATACGCGTCAAGAACGGCAGTATCTTGGGAAGCAGCAATTAAATACGTTTTTCTAACCTCGCCAGCGCTCGGACCGTTTCCTTCCATAGAAAGAATGCCATCGATAAGAGTAAATCTTATTTTATCTTTGAAAAACAAATAAATATTCGTAAGCAAATCTGCAAAATCTTTGTTTTTAGAAGCATATTTATGATATTCCACTTTCATAAGTCCCGGAACTAATCCGTAAAGATTTTTTACACCTGCTGAAAAACTCATCAACGCGTGTGTTTTTAACTTCGGCAGATTAATTATTCCGTCGCAGTCCAGAACGGCATTTGAGAAATTAACTTTTTTTATACTCTTATCGTTAATGTCAAATCCTTTTGAACCGGAAGCTTCAAAATTTACAAGTTCAACATTTTCTTCCCTACAAATTCTTTCCATCTGCGTAATTTCCCATAAGTTTTTTATGTTTCTTATAGCACCGCACGGACTGTCGCCGACCACAGGCACAGCTCCCGCTTCTTTTACAAGTTTTATAACAGCTCTTACGATTTCAGGATGTGTTGTTACTGCTTTGGAAGGATCTTTTGGACTTAAAAGATTTGGTTTGATAAGAATTTTCTCCGACGGATTTACAAAAGCAGATATGCAGCCCAACAACCTGACCGCTTCTCTGACAGTATTATCAGCTTTACCGTAATCATCACATTTTATAAGACTTATCTTTGTCACCGACATAAAATTCCTGATATATAACAATCATATTTTTTTGTCATGCTGAAAAAGCAAAACAACCTGCAAATCACTGAAGTATATGAAAAAACCAAAGCTTTCAAAAATTCACAGCTTCAACACGCTCTAATTTAAAATGAAAGACAGCGATAAAAAACATAATGACAGGCGGTTT
>LQAB01016382.1_pt1 | contig 12348 bp, 16 predicted proteins | sample 654521 | NCBI WGS metagenome assembly LQAB01 (sample SAMN00762031, study PRJNA78659) | termite gut metagenome | isolation source: bacterial endosymbionts found in Trichonympha flagellates filtered from... | host: Zootermopsis nevadensis | place: USA: Mt. Pinos, Los Padres National Forest, CA ... | reverse complement strand
GCATTGCGGTTGTAACCATCGCTTGTATATACGCCGTAAACAAATACTATGCCACTCCATTGGACATTGACAGTATATTGCCAATAGATCATCAGTGGCAAACAATGACTGCACAGCAACAATTTGCATGGGCGGCAGAATACTTTGGAATAAACTATAATCAAAACGCACTACTGCTTGAAGAGTACGAAGAACCACCAAAACAACCAAAGTCAATTGAATGTCCAAGAATGTAAGCACAAATTGCAATGTTGCTTACAAGCTCTGGTATAAATAGAGCACAGCATGTTATATCCCAAAGCAAGACTTTTCTTGCTGCAAGGAGAACATGGCAACCCCCTGAAGTAGAGCCAAAGACGACAATAAGCCATGAAGCATTAAAGAATGCTCTTATTTGCCGCAACAACTCAAGCCATCGGCGCGTATCTATTACGCGAAAGAAAAGATTAATCATTGTTGTGTCATAGCGACAATTAAAGGTTCAAAAACAATCATAAAAAAGATAATTTCTACTTATTTAATATTTGCCTTTATGTTAATGACTTTCAGCGGTTGTGAAAGGATAAAGAATAGTCTTTGACTTGTAAATCCTGCAAATGTTGAGAATCCTGAGATCCCTGAAAACTCTAAGAAGTCAGACCCCGGCGCGTGCCCCAGCCAGAGGAAGAGCTGACTAATCAATCTAACAAAAGCTACGAGCCTCCTGAATGTGATCTAGGAGGCACACACAATGTTAGAAAAGCACAAATCATATTCTTTGCCACTTTAGCAGCAACTTTAGCTGCTTGGATATCACAAATCTATTATGTATATGAAGAAATACCAATGCCTCCAGTATTAGACTATTTGGCAGCTAATGTAGCTCTAGTTGGAATCCCTGCTGCTATTGGAGCAGGCATTAATGCGTATAAGGCAACTGTTAGTAAAAGTAAAAAAAGGAAATCCGAGTGAAAAAGATAGCCAAAAAGATAAGTAAAAAGGAATTGTATTGCCACTAAGTATTATAAGTGGCAATGCAAATGTAGGTTAAAGAGTTTGTATACTAAGTGTTAAAAAATGGAGTTATGAAAAGACTATTTATATTATTCCTTATATAATAATCAAGCCTTAATGACATAGTTTTCATAAGCCTTCGTTAACTCTTCTTCGTACATGTTAATTCGCCTTTATCCATTTGGATGAGCTAAATATACTTTACTAGAGCCATGATTATTTAGATTTTGCTGTACTTTAGCTGCAGCGTCAACTCCTTCTTGTCCTTTAGATTGAGCAGCATTGATTCTGTCATTTTGTCTACTAAGGGCTAGTGTATTTTCATCTACTTGTTGTTTAGTTGGTTTGTAGACAGTGTCTCTAAAGCTCTCAAAATTTTTTTTGTTATTGTTTATGCCCTGTTCACAATTATCAACTCTTGAAGCAACTGAATGCCCTTTGTAAAAGAAGTAGCCAGCTGAAGCTAGAAAGGCAACTCCTATGGTAGAAGCTAGGGTACCTGTGTTAATCCAAGACATCCAACCATCTTCACTTAAACGCCAGTTCCATCATCCATCAGACTTAGCTTTTAAAGCTGCCAGCTCCGCTTTAATCTCTGCTAAATCTGCATTGATTTCAGGATGAACAAAGTTCTTTATCTGCCCGCATCCTGTTAACATTAAACCAATCATAAGCATTGCTATTATTTTTTGCAGCTTGCACTACTCCTATTGACAGTAGTCTTTTTGGCTTTCTTTTCAACTGTCTTCTTACTTACTTTACTAGTGCTTTTCTTTGCTCCTCTTGCCATTAAAGTCCTTGAAATATCGCCTTGTTTATCAATAAAGTAAAGATAGCCAGGTTCTCTGTTCAACCTTAATTTTCTCACTTTTTCTGCTATTGTAGTCTCCTTGAACTTTCGATAATTTTTAATACGCATAATATATATACTATAATAAAAAAGATCATGAGTTTAGCTTTATTTTCTAATATTAATTTTAGTGAGATAGCTTCAAATCCTGATTTCAAAGAAGACAAAGTTCGGGAAGTTATAATTTTGCCTATCTTATCAAAGCTTGGGTATGTCCAAGAACACATTATTTGTAGCAAAACCTTTAAACACCCTTTTCTTAAAATAGGAAGTAAAAAGCGTCCCATAACCCTTGTACCTGATTACATTTTAAAAGTAAAAAATAGCTATGCTTGGGTATTAGAGGCAAAGGCTCCAAATCAAGATGTTTTGAATAGCGATAATTTAGAACAAGCTTATAGTTATGCTGTTCACCCTGAAGTGAAAAGTCCTTACTTTGCGATTTGCAACGGGTTAGAGTTTTCACTTTTTAGGACTTTCTCAACAAGACAACCTGTTTTGTATTTTAAAATTGAAAACATAAATGAGAACTGGGTAAAACTGATGAATCTACTATCTCCCGCAAACTTTCAAACAGGAAAAAGTTTTGTCTATGAACCCAAAGAAGTTGTTGCAGGAGATGAAAATCGATTTGATTATAACAACAGACCTCTGCTTGGTGAAATAAAGGTAAGAAAGAGAGCCGCAAAAAGACATTATGGCGTTCACGGATATTTTACGAGACAGAGTTGGGACGTTGTAGCCAAATATATAAAAAACTACAGTAAGCCCGGTGATTTAGTGCTCGACCCTTTTGGTGGTACCGGTGTCACTGCCATTGAAGCCTTGATGAACGGAAGGAAAGCAATAAATATAGATTTAAATCCAATGGCAGTGTTTATGATTAAGTCGTTGGTTGCAGTTGTTAAACAGTCGGATTTAGCGAAAGCTTTTGAAGAGGTTAAGCTTGAGTACATCAGTAAAGAACCAAAAACACAAGAAGACATTGAAAGGATTTTAAAAGAGTGTCCGGGACCAAAAAAAATCCCGCTACCAAGAGGCTCGGGCATTGACACTGTCGATAAATTATTCAGCCCAATACAAGCGGCAAAGCTGGCATTGCTAAAGGCAATAATAAAGAAACAAAAGAATGATGATATAAGAAATTCACTGCTACTGATGTTCTCAGGTATGGTCACCAAAGTTAATTTAACTTATCATACTTCAAGCTATGTGAAATCGGAACACGGTGGTGGTCCCTCTGTATTTCGGTATTATGGATATAGAATAGCCCCAGTTCCTACAAACGTAGATTTTGTTAAATCTCTTGAACTTCGCTATAAAGGTATAAGCGCCGCAAAAAAAGAAATGGAATATTTTGTAAACGATAGGACAATTCACAACCTTCAAAATATAAAAGGTACAGCAGTAAACCTATCTTTTATAAGAGATGAGAGTGTTGACTACATATATACAGATCCGCCATACGGCAAAAAAATACTTTATCTAGATTTATCCGTGATGTGGTGCGCTTGGCTTGACCTAGAAGTATCCGAGAAAGACTATGAACAGGAAGCGATTGAAGGTGGCTCGCGTCACAAGAGTAAAGACGATTATAAAAATCTCATGGCCCAAAGCATAAAAGAAATGTATAGAGTTTTAAAATTTGACAGGTGGTTATCATTTGTATTTGCCCATAAAGACCCTGAATTTTGGCATCTTATAATTGATACGGCGGAAAGATGTGGCTTTGAGTATGTTGGAGCAGTACCTCAGAAAAATGGACAGCCAAGTTTTAAAAAGTGGAAAAATCCCCATACAGTTTTGTCAGGACAATTGATTATAAACTTTCACAAAGTAAAAAATCCAAAAACAATTTTAAAAGCTAATTTGGGTATGGATATATCCGATATAATTATGCAAACTATAGAGGGGATAATTGCAAAAAACAATGGTGCAACTTTAGAGCAGATAAATGACGAGTTAATTATTAAGGGACTGGAGCTTGGGTTTCTTGATTTGTTAAAGAAGAGATATTCAGATCTTACGCCTTTTCTTTGTGAAAGTTTTGACTATGATAAAGAAACGAAAATTTTTAGCATAAGAAAAAATACGAAGTTCCAAACACATATAGATTTGAACCTTCGTATTAAGTATTATTTAATCAGTTATTTACGGAGAATGGAAAGAGAAAAGAAAACGCCAGGTTTTGATGATATTGTTTTAGCAATAATGCCGCTTTTGAAAAATGGTATAACACCTGAAAAGCAGACAATTCTAAGCGTGCTGGAAGATATAGGGCAGCGCGTCGGCAAAGCGTGCTGGAAGATAAAACAGGAAGGTCAGTTGTTGATGAACTTAACCACTTAAGCGAGCCTTGTAGGAATTGACGTTGGCATGACTAAAGATAAACCTGTGTGGTAGTTAGAGTGGCACTCGAGACAGAAAATTTGGTAACGTAATATGGTGTAAATAAGTTGAGTAAAACAAATTGTATTACCTCTTATTTACAAATTATTTTCTATTTGTGCAAACGCTTTTTCAACTCTATCTTCCCATATTCTGTTAACAAGTATATTTTCTGTATTAGTTTTAAATATTTTATCTTCACCCTTTTCATCTTTTTTCAAGCACCATACTTGCTTGTCGTCATTAAGTTTCCATTTTGCGATGTAAAATTTAGGAATATAGTGATTCTTTTTTGTTTCAGCCAGTGTAATTTGACCTATGACTGTCTTTTATTTTTATATTTCGGGGATAAGAATTCCTTTTTAAAAAACTAAAAAAGCATTCTTTAGTAGTTCCTTTTGGCATTTCACTTTAATGCGTTCTTATGGGCTTTGCTCCATGACTCAGGGCGAGGCAATATTAATATTCCTGCCACCATAGAACCTATACCTCCAGCTGCTAAAATAGAATCACAGCTGAACAGTTTCTTTGAACCTGGTTCCTTTAAAAAATAAACAGCCATAAGTGCTAGCCCTACAGCAAAAACTCCAGTGCCTACGTTTGCTCTATATCTGTAAACGGAATCTCTTACACTATCTGTTTTTTCTGCTACCTGTTGCGGTATATAAACATCCTGCCCTTCAATGTCATGTTTGACAATTGATCTACATCCGCATCCTACCAGCATAACTACTACAAGAAAAAATATAAATAGCCTTTTCATCTTTCCACTCTCTTATACTTTCTGCATTATTTTCTAACGCTTAGTATACAAACTTTTTAACCTACATTTGTATTGCCACTTATAATACTTAGTGGCAATACAATTCCTTTTTCCTTATCTTTTGGGCTATCTTTTTCACTCGGATTTCCTTTTTTACTTTTACTAGCAGTTGCCTTATACGCATGAATGCCTGTTCCAATAGCAGCAGGGATTCCAACTAGAGCTACATTAGCTGCCAAATAGTCTAATACTGGAGGCATTGGTGTTCCTTCATATACATAATAGATTTGTGATATCCAAGCAGCTGAAGTTGCTGCTAAAGTGGCAAAGAATATGATTTGTGCTTTTCTAACATTGTGTGTGCCTCCTAGATCACATTCAGGAGGCTCGTAGCTTTTGTTAGATTGATTAGTCAGCTCTTCCTCTGGCTGGGGCCACGCGCCGGGGTCTGACTTCTTAGAGTTTTCAGGGCTCTCAGGATTCTCAACATTTGCAGACGATTCAAGTCCAAGACTATTCTTTATCCTTTCGCAACCGCTGAAAGTCATTAACATAAAAACAAATACTAAATAAGTAGAAATTATCTTTTTTATGATTGTTTTTGGACCTCCAATTATCGCTATGATACAACAATGACTAATCTTTTCCTTCGCGTAATAGATACGCGTCGATGGCTTGAGTTGTTGCGGCAAATAAGAGCATTCTTTAATGCTTCATGGCTTATTGTCGTCTTTGGCTCTACTTCAGGGGGTTGCCATGTTCTCCTTGCAGCAAGAAAAGTCTTGCTTTGGGATATAACATGCTGTGCTCTATTATTTATACCAGAGCTTGTAAGCAACATTGCAATTTGTGCTTACATTCTTGGACATTCAATTGACTCTGGTTGTTTTGGTGGTTTTTCGTACTCTTCAAGCAGTAGTGCGTTTTGATTATAGTTTATTCCAAAGTATTCTGCCGCCCATGCAAATTGTTGCTGTGCAGTCATTGTTTGCCACTGATGATCTATTGGCAATGTACTGTCAATGTCCAATGGAGTGGCATAGTATTTGTTTACGGCGTATATATAAGCGATGGTTACAACCGCAATGCCTGCTAAAGCCTTGTAATTGGGGCCATGCTTGACTAAAAGAGGCTCTTTCACAATTATTTTGTGTGCATCTGGTGAAACGTTAGATGATTGTTTACCATTTTTATTGATTGAGCCTTTCGCAGAGCCCTATGCAGCATGAAGTAATTAGCACAATTCCAAAAACGCTGCCCACTATAATTAAACCCGTTTTAGTGGCCGCTTTCTGAAGAGTAAAATAACTACTTACCGCAAAGTGAAGTGCATCCCCTACTGTATAATGTTCCGATGGTTTTGCCTGTGCAGTATCCTTTACATCAGAATTATTGGGCAATAAACTTGGTGCTTTATGAAATTCACTGCAACCTAAAAACGCTAACATAAACACTAATACAAAAACTAATGTCTTTTTCATTAATCCTTCTTTGTTTTTATATATCTTTCCCAACATTCAGAGCACTTTCATCACACTTTGGCTTATATACTTTACCTTTTCCAGAGCCAAATTCCCTTTCAAGATAATCACCAATAACATCACTTAATGTACCTCTTGATACGTCCAAATATGCTTTGCATCAATAGATCATCTCCCTCTTTTTTACTGGCACTGGTGTTGGATGATAATTTACGAAGCAGTATTATAGTGTTCTTACCACTATAGAACCAACAGCAGCTTTTATAATAAAATGGTCATTGTACAGCCTGTCATCAGTATAAGCTGCTACCATTCCCCCTATAATCATTTCAGTGCTGAGTATATTATGCCATATCTGTTGACGAAATAGCATTGGGATCACCTATAATTTTTATATACCAGGTTTAATACTCTCCAACCGCTTGCGGTTCAATCAATAATGACGGGCAGGAAATATGGTAAAATATATAATGTAATTCGCATATGAAAGAGCCGAAATCTGAATATGATAAAAAGAAAAGTAATGAGATTAGATATTGAAAAAGGAGTTAAAAATGGAAACCGCGGAAATCATACCCCTCTTGCTGCGAGAATTAGAGGTATTTGCCGCCAAGTAGTTGATAACACAATATGGTTGTAGTGAAGAAGTAGTTAAGTTAATACAAGATTGCAAAATACAAATATTTGATAGATTAACAGGTTTAAAAAAAAGCCCAGATTGTCAAAAAGAGACGGAAGTTTAAGGAAGCCAAAATAGAAAGATAAAGACAGTTTGGATGTCAAAGAGGTGAAAACGGAATAAAAAGCATAGGAAAACTATGCGTAAAAAAAGAGCCTCATAAAAATCTGAGGCCCAAAGTATTATACCTAGTATTTGATATGCAATATGCTAAATGCTAACTGACAGCTTTTAGCTACACGAATGCTTGAATTCTTCTTTATTAATAGATAATTTTATTTAATAAGTAATATCTCCGTTTGAAAAAATAGGATAATTCAAACAAAAATCAAAAGTTGCCGCTGGTCTTGTCTTATTCCAGTGTCGGCCTATTTTAAAGTATCCTTAAAAAACGTATCTCCACAATTTACTTCTCCAAAAATAAATGATATTATGTTTTATAGTTAATATTAATATCGTTTATTTTTGGAGATATGTATGCGTATCTATAGAAAAGCAAATTTCAAAAACATTATGCACAAATTATTAAGTTATCATGTGCACAATGATGCTAATATCATGCAGCAAAAAGCCTTTAATGCCTATTTCAGAGGCTGTCAAGCAGGATACTGTGGAGTATAATGTTCCACAGCCAATTAGCTTGAAAAAACTTGCTTGGGTCTACGTGATTGAAATTACGTGCTTAGCGTCATACTATATATACCAGGATAGAAAGATTTCTGCCGAGATAAAAGCCTTACGTATTAGAGAAACTATACTCAAAGCATTCAATAATTTTGGTATTTTTGTACCTGTACCTGTAAAAGATAAACCAGGGCCACAGCAACCTCAATAATCACCGCAAAGATATATTGGGAACAAATAAAGCAATAATGAAAAAACTGATAATCATATATATAATATCTGCCTTTGTATTAACGTCCTTTACAGGCTGCGATAAATTCAATGAAGTTATAAACGGATTGACTCATAAAGAAAATGAAATAGTTCAAAAATTCAATCAAGAAGTTCAGGAATTAAAGCAAGAATTAAAATCAGAGAAAGTAAAAACTTGGTGGAATACAGTTTGGGATTTTGAAGTTGAAGATTACAAGTGGGTAAACACGAAGTCTATAACGGTTATCGCTGTTGTTTTTTTGGTTATAAACATTGCTTATTTATCAGCACAAGTGTATAATCTTAAAAATACTACAGCGCTTTTAGAAAGAGCTATTTCAAATGCCCTCCCACGAGAGGGGTCAACACTTATAAAATTATGAAAAAAACTGATAGCAACATGTATCTATCGTCTTTACTTATCTCTTCAACGCACATTATGACTGGGGAGGCACAAGCAAAATGAAAAAAACAATAAGTTTAATATTAGCGATATTTCTATTACTTAGTGGCTGTGGTAAAAGCAGTAAGCTTATAAGCCCAGTAGATCCAGCAGGAACACAAACACCAATAGAACCAGAGATTACGACTCCAAGCGAAAGTGAAACGAAAAACGAGGAGACTACAGAACAAAAATCTGCAACAAACTATTGGGGCTATGCGTGGATTACAACAGAAGTAATAGCCGCAACAGCAGCAATAGTAGGAGTGGTATATGTCATATATAAGTTTGCAGATATGCTAGAAAATGCTAATAAAGAAACCCAAGCAGATAACAATATGCTTTTTACACCACAGCGAGATCAACAACAACCAATCATAGATCAAACACAAATAAATGATTTTAGAAGCGATATTTCTCCTAGTTCAAGTTTGACAAGAGGTTTTGAAGATCAAGATTGGGATTCAGTAGAAGAAGAGTATGTTCCAGAAGTAGCAGGTAATAAAGCTGAAAAAAACAGAATAGGCAGCACAGATAACGGAATGGGACTTGGGCACAAAAAAGAGGCAGCGGACGAATCTACAAGGTTTACAACAGAGGGCCTGTTTGAAGATTTAAATCGTCCTCAACCAAAACCACACAAAAAAGATTCAGTTGGTGGATATCACAGTTCAGAAGAATGGGACGTAAGCACAGACAGCGGCGGCAAAAAAGTAATTACAGATACTGATTTTTTTAATTTAAATAATGAAGAAGATGAACTTGAACCTATTATTGAAACAACAGAAATCCCGATATTTACACCTGATATGATGCCTAGAAATGAAGAACAAGTTGCTGTGCAAAAAGCAGCTTTACCAGACCCGTTTTATGATTCACCACAGATGACTACATACACATATCCACCGAACAGGAAAGATGGTAGTGTATTAACGGTTTGGGCTGGACATTGGGATTTAAACGATAGTGGTGATCTCATATACATACCACCAGGATCCTATACACTCAAGAAAGAAGAATTTGAAGAACTAAAAAACTTTAACAACAAATGAAAGCAACGATTGCATTAACAATATTAGCAGTATTTTTTGTAGCAGGATGCAAGAAAGAAAAAGGTTGGTTAATCAAAATCAATGAAAAAAGTATTTGTAGTTTTTATTTTTGCTGTATTAATGTTTAGCGGTTGCGACAAATGAAAATTTTAGGAGCGTCAGTTTTAGCTACTGCTGCAGTATATACTGGGGTATAGTACCATAAATATCGCAATTTATTAGAAACAAATAATGCTGACGATTCTGGAAAAAAAGGTTTTCTAAGCTGGATGTCTAAGAAATATAAATTTGAATCCGAAGGCTAAGATTTAGGCTTTGAATTAGAACAAAAATGAAAAATGAGTCTGAGCTATATAAAAATACAGACCTACGGTGCTCGAAGCATTTGAGCAAAAATACGACTTCTCACCATATTTAGATTCAGTTGAGTATCAAAAATGTCAGTTGGAGCTTCGGTGTCAGCGGCTGCTAAGTCAGCTAAAACTAGATGCGAATGAGAATCCACAGTTATTGCAATGACACTGTAATAACAATTTAAAAAAAGATATAAGAATGAAAGACTATTTGTATTCAAAATATCCAAAAGTAATTGCATATACCGAAACAAGTTCGCCAAGACAGGTAGAAAGGTTTAGACAAAAAGCAGACGAAGACTTCTATGACTTAACAGAAACCGAAAGAAAACAACTAAGGCGAAGCCAATTTGCTTTTGGCACAATCTATCCATATACGTTTGACGGATTGGCTTATATTGCAACACACCATAAAGAACTATCTAAAAAATATGACAGAGAAATTATTACAGATGCAGGCGAATTCTTTTATGAAATTAATTTGCCGTTGAATGATTTTATTCATTATTGTTTGTCGAATTGGACTGGTAGTAAGAAATATTTTAAAAATGAGCTTCGTAGATATGCTGCAGGTTTAAAAACTGATGAGTGTAAGTTCTTTCGTTGTATTCCAATTGCAAGAGGCCAATATTTGACTATGCAGCCTTTAAAGATAGGTTTTTTATATAAAACTCGGTTTGAAATGACAGCACTTGAAGCACAAAGATTAAAGCAGATAGATAGATTTAATGATGAAGCTAAGATTTTTCAAAATATAGTGATACATATTACAAAACCTTTTCTTAATCCGATTTTGCATAAAAGTGCCGGACGTGGCTGGTTCTTTATCCCTAGTGCTTTGCAGGCAAAGATAGATGCTCATTTGGAGCTTAATCCTAATATTAAATTAACTTCGTTATTTTTACGTAAGTATTATTTATATCTTAACACTCTTGACAGCTCAAAAAATAAATTGTCTATGATTATAAATGCAGTTGACTTATGGGAGCATATATCTCCCTCTGAGATAAAAATAACTGATGGAAAATATAAATATATAGATAATTGGGAAGTAGCAAAGGCAAAGCTTAAGTCTGCCCATCAGTTTTTTCAAAGCTTAAAAAATTCTGGCGGTTTAGCAGGTTCAAAACTCCAACCAGCTACTGATACTAAATTCCCAGATGGATTATTTGCTTATAAAAAAACTCAGCAATATAAAATCTGTTATAGCCGTTCAGATGAAATCTGGATTGCTGCTGAACATTCTCGTTCTTTCTATAATCATAGAACTAAGCCCGCATAACATCTAAAAAGTATTCCGATCTTCCACGCCTCCCCTCATAATTGCTCCTCTGGAATATCTGGTGCTGTTATTAAAGACTTTACGTTGTTGCATGATGTTAGCATTATACATGCTGCTTAGTAGTATATAGTAAGCATGATCTGTTTCATTTTCTAAGCCCTATTGAACTAAACTATACTTCTATTTAAGGAATATCTCCTTTTGAAGAAATAGGACAATTAAAACTAAAAAAATGAAAAGAATAATATCCGTATATATAATATTTGCGTTGTTTATACTAATGTCCCTCATTGGTTGTGGTAAATTCCGTGAAATAATGAATAAACAACAGTCTCATGATCTATTAACAAAAGTAAGAAAAGACCATGAAGGGATGGATTGGGGAGACTTTAACCAAGATAAACGTTGGATAGAACAGAGCGGTGAAAATTATACGTTTTATATTAAGGATAAATGTTATAAAGCTGCTCAGCAAGAGATAGATAGCATAAACCAAAAATGGATTGAGTATTATTATATGAAAGATCCTGATGTGAGTTTAGAGCAAAGAAATGAAATGTGTGAACACATTCTCAAAATCGTAGAGGAGGCCCAAATTCCCGAAGAGCTTCTGCTAAAATCCATGCGAGCCTTTTTAAAATCTTCTTAACTTATAAAAAAGGCGAAAGTTTATGAAAGGTAAGACATAATGAGAAAATTAACAATCATATACATAATATTTGTCTTTGTATTAACGTCCTTTACGGGCTGCACTAAGTTCCGAGAAACAACAAGGGACTTTCAAAAGCCGCCTCAGCATTCAGATTCCTCAGATGCCGCACCAATAGTTAATAATAAAGAAAGCTGGAGCGAGTGGACATCTAGACAGTGGAATGAAAACAGTCAGAAATGGATAGTTGGTACAGTTGTAGCTGTAGCAGCTGTCGCAGCAGCTGTTGTTATATACAAAAAGTTGTGGCACAAGAAAGAGGAACTGCAAGAAGAAGTTTCTATAGAGACGACACAAGCGACACAAGTTGAGAATCAAAATTTAAACAATCATGAAAATAACATCCCCAATAATATTGATAACGGTGCTGGGCAAGTAGAAGTAGAAGAAAACCAAGTAGATCAAACACAAGTAAATGATTTTGGAAGAAGCGATATTCCTACTAGTTCAAGATTGACAAGAGATTTTGAAGAGCAAGAT
>LQAB01018638.1_pt1 | contig 12452 bp, 13 predicted proteins | sample 654521 | NCBI WGS metagenome assembly LQAB01 (sample SAMN00762031, study PRJNA78659) | termite gut metagenome | isolation source: bacterial endosymbionts found in Trichonympha flagellates filtered from... | host: Zootermopsis nevadensis | place: USA: Mt. Pinos, Los Padres National Forest, CA ... | reverse complement strand
GCGAACAATCTTTCATTTTCAGCGACACTTTACATTTTTTATCTATAGTTTTAAATACTCTTATAAAAATATCGACGCCGCAAAGAATTCCGGGGCTATTTGCAATTAACACCGCTTTAGCCTGTTTATCTTTTGGGATAAATTCTTTAGTGGTAATATCGTTAAAAACACCATCTTCTTTCATTGCAAGATTAATAAGACTGTCTGTATTACTCACCATGTCCTCCTTTATATATATAATACTGCTTTAAAATTCAAACAGCCGTATTGTTTTCAAGTACGAACAATTCTTTTCCCTTTTTACTACTTCTTTTTTATTTTCTACCCCTGTGAAGCCACAACCACAAAAATTGCAAGAATAACATCTATACTCGCACCGGTTAAAGTACCCCGATATGCGCCTTCAGCCGCTTTTGTCTCTCTACTAGCCCCTTATACCGAGACCTATCTCAATACAGCTCCGCCAATCAGAAGCGATCCCCACAAAGTAATGCCAAGACAAACCGAACTGATAATTAAAATATTCAACGTTCTATTTGGATCAACGGACGTAGATACAGTTGTTGTCTCTGCTTTGGATTCTTTATAGATTTGCGCAACATTATCCGCGTGAGCAACAGAAATAAACATAAAAAAACAACCAACAAGACCACAAATTACCTTTTTCATTTTATAAAACACTTAAGTCTCCTTTTTAATGCACAAATACTCCCGTCCAGTCACAGTACTTTTACGTTGCTGAGCGGGACTTTTATCTTGTGTCCACCAGCACATTGCCTTGCCGATTCCTCGTCTTTAAACGCTATTGCAGATGACTTCGTCCAGTCTTATCGGGGGGGGCAAGACCTCGCACTAGCAAACGATCTTTCCCTTTCCTCTTCGCCCTTTCTCTTTTTCGTTATTATCTGCTTCCTATGTCTCTACGGCGCTCCTAAATTCATCAAGGTTCTCGTCATTCCGAGCGACTTGCCCACACCTATTTCTCTTGCTGCCCGCTGTTATGAGTTTAGATTAAGAGCAGAATAACAAACATCGCAGTCCGGAGTCAGAACAGCCGCAAGACGTAAAAAAAATCCTCAAATGCAATCGCCTGTGGCACAAAAAAGCATAAACGCTAAAGACAAAAGCCTTATTTCAAGAACTTAGGTTTCCAATATGTATATGCCGGCGTTGACGGATCTGTTTCTTCAACTTGAGACAAATCCTGCCGCGAAAAAAAATCATACTTCGGTTCTTTATTTTTTATTAAAGCTTCAGACTCAGCAGTCTCAAAACCTGTAGCAATAATGGTAATTTTAACTTTATCGTCAAGTCTGTTGTCTATGGTATGCCCGAAAAAAACATGCCCGTCAATACCGTAGCTTTTAATATCTTCAAATATTTCCTGCAGCATCAAAGCGGGGGCAGTAGAATTTATCGTTACATTGACAAGCATCTTTTTGGCTTTTGAAATATCATAACTGTCAAGAAGAGGACTTGTCACCGCTTTTCTTACAGCCTCTTTAACGTTGGAACTCGTACTTTCGCCTATGCCTATCAACGCAGTGCCTGAATTACTCAAAATATTTTTTACATCAGCAAAATCCCTGTTGATTTCGCCGGTAACGGTTATGACGTCAGTAATCGCTTGGATACTCTGTCTTAGAACATCGTCGATAATTTGATAAAAAGCATCGAGAGCGACTCTTTCGTTTATAACATTAAAAACTTTTTCATTTGGAATAACGATTAAAGCGTCCGTATATTCTTTAAGATTTTTAATTCCTTCTTCAGCCTGCGCCATTCTCACATTGCCCTCATGCTCAAAGGGCTTTGTGACAACGCCTATAGTAAGTATCCCTTCTTCTTTTGCAAACTTTGCAACTATCGGAGCAACTCCCGTTCCTGTTCCCCCGCCCATTCCCGCTGTAACAAAAACCATATCTGCGCCCACAAGCCTCCCTTTGATTTCTTCCTCGCTTTCTTTTGCCGCCTGTCTGCCGACTTCCGGGTTTCCGCCGACGCCAAGACCTTTTGTTATTTTCTCGCCGATCTGAAGTACGTCCGGAGCTGAAGATTTAAGCAAAACCTGCGCATCGGTATTAATAGCTACAAATTCGACGTTGCCGACATTTGCAGCAATCATTCTGTTAACAGCATTGCATCCGCCGCCTCCAATGCCCAGAATCTTTATCACCGCATGTTGTCCCGCGTTTGTTTCTTTTGTAGGCAATCCTATTTTTACGCTCATCTTAAAAAGCTTCCTCAAACCATCTTGCTATTTTTGATACTATGCCGTTTCCCGCCGACTTCTTATTCACATAACCTTTTGAACTTAAGAAATTAGAAGCTATCGCCCCTATCCCCGCTGTATAAGACGGATTTAGCAGTATTTCATCCGGACCCTTAACCTTATCGGAATTAGGTATTCCGTTTCTTGCGGAGCAGTTAAACGCTTTTTCAAAAGCTTCGGCAAGACCGTAAAGACTGCTGCCGCCTCCCGTAAGAATTATTCCGCCAGACAAAAATTCGTTCCCATAATTATTTTTTTCCATAACTTCCTTTATTTCATATAGAATTCTGTCGATTCTCGGCGTAATTATACCGTTTACAAGCTCGAGTCTGTCACATTTTCTTGCCTTTCTGCCGTCCGCTCCGTTATATTCAAATTCTTCATTTTTAAAATCACTGCAGACAAAAGCCGCTCCATACATTTCTTTAACTCCTTTTGAAACGGAGTAAGTCGCTCTCAGCTTATGTCCAATATCTCTTGTAATATAATCCGATCCGTCAGGAATTTCATCAGTATGTTTGATTATGCCGTCGACATAGTGGACAAGTCCCGTTGTAAGCCCGCCGAAATCAATTACAAGACAGCTTAATTCTTTTTCTTCTCTTGTAACCAAAATATCGCTTGCAGCCAGATATCCGTAAACTCTATCGTCATATTTTACTCCTACAGAATTCATAGCTTTCGTTATATTCCTTATATTGCTGCTTGAAGCTATAAAAGCGTGCACGTCAACTTCAATATATGTTCCCTCCATGCCAATAGGATTCTGTATGCCCCTTTGCTGGTTTAATATGTACTCGCGAGGAACTGTTTGAAGTATTTCCTGATCGGAATTTATTTTTATCTGTTTTCTTGCGCTCTCCAAAGCATTTTCAACTGTTTCCTGCGTAATTTCCTTATTCGAATAGTTTATATTCGCAACGCCTTTTGAGGTTTTTGACTTTATAAAACTGCCGCGCATGGCAACAATCACATTTTCTATCTGACTGCCTACAGTTTTTTCAGTTTCTTCAAAAGCCTTGCCTATAGACAACGCCGCTTCCTGTATATTGATAACAGCACCCGCTTTAATGCCATCGCATGGAACACATACCGCACCTAAAACTTTGACGACTCTTGCATCTTCATCGCGTATTCCAGCAACACAGCATATCTGACTGCTACCGATATCAAGACCTGATATAAGCGCTTGTTTTGCCATTGTTTAAATCCTTAAAGAAAGTACTAATCCAGCTTTTTCCCTTACGTTCCAAATTACGGGCTGGACCATATCGATCTGCCGCATCACGCTCTTTATTTTCGTCCACAAGAATATGTGATAAAACACAACTCATTCTGCAAAAGGTTTCACCGTCGCCCTTCCAAAACAGTAAAGAGCCATATCTACATATTCAATCTGTTTGTATTTTGACATCGCATCGGCGTAAATTTTTTGAAATTTATTGAATTTATGCGATAAAACATCCTGTCCTCCATCGCCCCAGAAAATCACTGTATTGCTGCGCGTAACAAAAATTATATCGCCGGTACCGCTGAATTTTATCTCGGAAACGTCACTTAGAAAATCACCGCACACAGGCTTAAAACTTTTAACAAAACTCAAAAGCTTTTTTCTCTCGACATCAGATCTATAAAAAAGTTTAGGCACTTTCGCTGCGCCCATAAAACCGCGCAAAGGAAAAAGACTATCGTCAAAATCTATGCCGAATACTGCATCGCCGCGCATTACAAGCGCTTCCGGAGTTCTCTCATAAAGTTTGATTTTCACTTTCTGCCAAGACCTGTTGATTATAATGTTTTTCAATTCTGGTTTCAATCTTTTTATTTCATCTTCAGCTTTTGACAAATTGATTTTTAATAGATTATCGCCTGTCTTAAAGGGGAGCAATTCTTTTATTTCGGTTTTTGTGACATTTTTTGTCCCAACAACTTCTATATCTTTGACAATTATCTTGTCGGATTCGTAAACAAGATTCATCAGTTTTTTGCTGCCTGAATAAACCAAAAAAGCAAAAAAAACAAACAATGCAACATAGAAAAACAACTTAACACTTTTTCTACCTTTATTTCGCGAATTTGAATGATTGCTAGCTCCAGAGACGCGTCTATAAATATAGCGTTTCTTTTTTGCCATCTTATAATGCGCTCTCAGTTATTTTTAATACCAAACTTTCAAAATTATATCCTGCAACCCTGCCTTCGTCGGGAACCAAAGAAGTCTTCGTCATTCCGGGAATAGTATTATTTTCAAGAATCCATACTTTATCTTTTTTATCCACAATCATATCAACGCGACATACCGCTCTGCATTTAAAAATTTCATACACTTTTTCAGCGTAATCCTGTACCGTTTCGTAAGCCTCTTCGCTTATCCCCGCAGGAATTATATGCTGCGAACCGCCTTTTTGATATTTAGACTTAAAATCATAAAATTCTCCTTTGGGAACTATTTCCACAGCGGGCAACGCTTTGCCGTTTAGAACTCCCACTGTCACTTCTTTACCTTCTATAAACTGCTCAATAAGAGCTTCGCCGCCATATTTAAATACCTCTTTCACAGCGCCAGCAAACTCTGAAGGGTTTTTTACTATTGTCACACCTATTGTGGATCCCTGTGAAACCGGTTTTACAACTACGGGATATTTTTTTATTTCCGGCGCGGTCCTAAATTTCTTCAATATTTTCCATTCAGGCGTCAAAATACCTGCATATTTGAATATCTTCTTTGAAATATCTTTATCTATAGAAGCAGCACTTGCAAAAACACCGCTGCCCGTATAAGGAATGCCCAATATTTCAAGCATACCTTGAATTGTTCCGTCTTCGCCCATCGGACCGTGCAAAGCTATATACGCAACATCTATTTTTTCTTTTTTAATTTCTCCGGCAATATTTCTGTTTACATCAATGCCACACACATTCAATTTCAATTTCCTAAATGCGTTTAAAACAGCTTTGCCGGATTTAATTGAAATTTCTCTCTCGCTTGAAAGACCGCCGTACAAAACACCTATTCTTTTGTTACTCAACTTTGCCAAAATATCAGAATCTGTCATTTTATTATCTTTATCTCCGTTTCGAGACTTATATCGAATTTCTCTTTTATTTTTTCTTTTACTAAATCGATCAGAGCTAAAACGTCTTCTGCAAAAGCACCGCCCGTATTTACTATAAAATTTCCGTGAAGCTCCGAAATCTGCGCCTTTCCCGCACATTTTCCTTTTAAGTCGGCTTCTTCAATAAGTTTTCCAACGCTAAATCCGTCAGGGTTTTTAAATATGCTGCCGGCATTAGGCATATTTAGAGGCTGCGTTTCTAAACGTTTTTGCATATTTTCAGAAATTTCTTCTAAGCTATCCTTTTTAATATCTTTTTTCAAGGAAAATATGGCTTTTGAAATGATACAGTTTTCAAATCCGCTTTTTCTGTAGCCGAAGACAGCTTTTTCCCTATTTATAAGTTCTTTTTTTAAATTTTTATAAACCTCCACGCTTTTTACAACGCTACTTATCCATTTATCCCGCCTCCCCGCATTTCCGTAAACCGCCCCACCGACCGTCCCTAAAATTCCCGCCGCGCACTCAAGACCCGTCAAACCATTTTCGCAAGCAGTCTTTAAAACATCTGAAAGCAACGCCCCGCCACCGCATAAAATTTCATCCCCCGAAACAGAAATTTCTTTAAAATCCCCAGTAAGCCGAACGATTGTTCCTCCATAACCCTCGTCAGAGAAAAGAATATTTGTTCCTCCGCCCAAAATATAAAATCTGCCATCTGAAATAATTTTTAAAAATTCCGATAAAGCTGGTTCGTTCGGAATTTCAATAAAAAAATCAGCCGGTCCGCCGATTTTAAAGGAACAATGCATGGAAAGCGGTTCACCTTTTAAGACTCTACATCCTAAAGAAGATAAGGTTTCAATCAAATCAGAGTTAATAACTCCTCTCCTTTTTTCCAGACGTCTCCCGCTCCTAAAGTTAAAACTATATCTCCAACAGAAAGGTCTTTAGAAAACTCTTCTAAATCCGAAAATTTTGTCGCTTTGCATTTATTGCTTACAAGGCTTTCCAGTATCAAATCTGAAGTTACTCCATCTATAGGCTGCTCCCCCGCAGAATAAACATCTAATACTTTTACAAAATCAGCATCTGAAAAACTTCTGCCGAATTCACTAAAAAGCTGTTTTGTTCTCGTGTATCTGTGCGGCTGGAACAAAACAACGAGTCTGCGTTCGGGCCAAAAATGTTTTATAGCTCTTAAAGTGACGACAACTTCGGTCGGATGATGACCGTAATCGTCTATAACCACCACTCCGTTCTTTTCGCCTTTTATTTCAAGACGCCTGCTGACGCCGTCAAATTTATTTATCGTATCTGCAATTGAACTAAACGGTATGCCAAGCCTCAACCCGACCCCTATTGCTGCAAGAGAATTTGATACGTTGTGCTTACCCGGAATTTTCATACAGACGCTGCCGGATTTTTTCCCCATATAAAAAACGTCAAAACTCATACGATTTTTTAATACTTTCATATTTAAAGCTTTAATATCCGGATTTCCCGCAAGTCCGTAAGTGACGTATCTTCTTGTAATTTTGGGAATTATTTTTCTAACGATTTCGTTGTCCGAACAAATTATTGCAGCACCATAAAAAGGAATGCAGTTAATATGTTTAACAAAAGCTTCTTTAAGGTTTTCCATATTGCCGTAATAATCTAAATGGTCGTTATCTATATTTGTCACAACCGTAATAGCGGGCGAAAGTTTTAAAAAAGAACCGTCGGATTCGTCTGCCTCCACAACGATATAATTGCCGCTGCCCAATTTTGCGTTTGTTTTAAGATTTTTAAGTCTGCCGCCGATAACGATTGTGGGATCAAGTCCGCCATTGTAAAGAACAAGAGAAGTAAGCGAGGTAGTCGTCGTTTTACCGTGAGTTCCAGTTATTGTCACGGCATATTTCAGTCTTGCAAGTTCAGCAAGCATTTCTATACGCGGAATTATAGGAATTTTTTTTTTAATGCAGCGACAATTTCAGGATTATTCCTGCTTATCGCAGTAGAAGTGACGACAACCTCAGCAGATTTTATATTTTCACAACTATGCCCGATATAAATTTTTGCACCTATTGTTCTGAGATGCTCGGTAACATCCGTTTTCTTTAAATCAGAACCTGAAACGCTATGTCCCAAATTTATTAAAACTTCGGCTATTCCGGACATTCCGGATCCGCCTATGCCTACGAAATGTATATTTTGATTTTCTCGAAACATTTATTTTTCTTCTGTCGTCATTTTATAACCACCAATTTAAACAGATTCACTTTGTTCAGGACAGCATTTTGCATTCTACGCCGATTTTACATTACGCTACTTATCAGCCCACGCAATACCTCAGCGTAATTTTTATTTTTAACGTTTCATATTTTATGTTTTTCATTTTGCATTCTATTTCTGTTGTTTTTTCGAAAATCTGTAAGAAATTTTTCCGTTGTCCTTTACCACATATAGAATCCATTAAGGTCATTGATATATTCCATTGTGTACTGGTTTGTATTTGCGAGACTTCGAAATAAAGATACCGCTACCAGCCTCCAAACGCTCGGCGAAGTTATCTACAAATGCTTGAAAAATCTCTTTGCTGCTTACTATATCGAAAACGGTACTTACTGTCTCTGCCTTTGCTGTCCATTAACACTGTACACCTCTTTCCTCGCGCCACCAATATAACTGCCTTTGCCAAAACCACTCCAACAAAATACATATTATCTTTTTCATATTCATATTCTTCATCTTTTTACTTCTTTCCGTAATATTCAGCAGAAACCGTCGCAGTCAAGCCACCGCGTATTCCAAACTCCATATTCACGCACATTTCTTTGGGTTTCACTGTTTTCACTAAATCGCTTAAAATATTGTTTACAACGCTTTCGTGCACCATGCCAACCATTCTATAACTCTGTAAATACAATTTTAAAGATTTAAATTCCACGACGCTTTTGGCTGGAGTATAATTTATGACGACATATGCAAAATCAGGAAGACCCGTCCACGGACAAAGACAGGTAAACTCCCCGGTTTCAATACGAACATTTATATCCTTTCCGGCATATTCGTAAGGCATCGTTTCAAGCACAGATGGCGTAACTTTGTTAAAAACAGGAAAATTGTTTTTCATAAAAACCCCGTCAAATATTATTTTACGACAAACTAAAGCCGCGTTCGCTATAAATATTGTAAATTTTTGTATAGTTGTTTGTCTTGTATATTTTCTCTTATATATACTCTATTTTAACCAAATCATCTTTAATAAATTCCTTAAAACTGTCCGAAATTTCATTCAAATCCATCACGGCGTGAGAAGTTATATTTCTGTTCTCCTAATACCCGTACCAATCCTCGGGATTTTTAATAAGATTATACTTAAATGTCATACGGAATAAATTTCTTCTTGTAACTACTTCCATCTCAGGATTAAAATACAAAACAATACAACGCCGCATAATCTTCCAAGAAAGCTCATAAGTTTTGTATTACGCCTGCACGAAAAAATCTTTTTTCCGGCAGATTTATTTTACCAATCATCAGTTTGTCAGAAATTTCAACAGCCTGTTCCAAAGACTCAACCACTTTTTTAAAACTTGATAAATCAAGTTTTAAAAAATCCTCTAACTTAATTTACCATCTTATTTTGCCGATACGTTCCACAGCTTCTTTAATTCTCGGCACGCTCACAGTAAGGGCAAATCTGACATAGCCTTCGCCACTTTTTCCCATACCGTTGCCCGGAGTGCATATTATAGCAGCCTCTTCAAGAAGTTTTGAAACAGTCTGCGACGATGTATAACCTTTAGGAACTTTTGTCCAGACATAAAAAGATGCTTTGGGCAGATTTACTTCCCAGCCCAATTTTTGCAGACCTCCGACTAAAGCATCTCTGCGTTCCTTATATATCTTTCTGGCATCTTCAACGCACTTCTGAGAAGACGTAAGCGCTGTAATCGCTGCTTCCTGAACCGCCTGAAAAACACCGGAATCATAGTTGTCTTTCACTTTTTCAATACCAGCAACTACATCTCTATTGCCGCTAACACAGCCTATACGCCAACCAGTCATATTATAAGTTTTTGAAAGCGAATGAAACTCTACCCCAACTTCTTTAGCTCCCGGAATTTCAAGAAAGCTCAACGGTTTCTCATTTTCATCATAATATATTTCAGAATATGCAGCATCCGACACAACAATTATATTATTCTTTTTTGCAAATTCTATGAGTTCCAGATAAAATTTTTCCGGAGCAGTTGCTGCAGTGGGATTATTAGGATAATTTATAAAAACCATTTTTGCTTTTTTAAGGACATCTGCAGGAACTGCATCTAAATCAGGCAAAAAATCGTTCCTTTCAAGCAAAGGCATAAAGTACGGAATACCGTCGGTAAAAATCGTGCCTGTATTATACACGGGGTAACCCGGTTCGGGTATCAAAACTACATCTCCCGGATTTATAAACCCCAGATGCATGTGTCCTATACCCTCCTTTGAACCTATAAGCGCACAGATTTCATCAGGGCTTAAATCAACTTTAAATCTTTTTTTGTACCACTCCGCAATGGCTTTCCTGTAAGAAAGCAGGCCCATCCCGAATGGATATTGATGGTTTGCAGGTTTTGTCACGGATTCCTGCATGGATTTTATTATATGATTAGGCGTAGGCAAATCCGGATCCCCAACACCCAAAGATATTATATCCGCCCCGCGTTTGATTGCTTCTTTCTTTTTTCTGTCTATTTCAATAAAAAGATAGGGAGGCAGTTTTTTCAATTTTTCACTATAACGAATTTCCATTTTTTCAGTTCTCCTTACGAGATTCATAATCTGCATTAAATTTTTTGTTGTTATAGTCAAACTCCATCAAAAATTTATTTCAAAGAAAGCACATCTGCCATATCATACAACCCGGGTTTTTGTCCTACTGCCCACTTAGCCGCTCTAACTGCACCTGCCGCAAAAGTATCTCTTGAATGAGCTCTGTGAGTCAATTCAATTCTTTCTCCATGTCCTGCAAAATATATCGTATGGTCTCCGAAAACATCTCCAGCTCTTACGGAGTGCATCCCGACTTCATCTTTCTTTCTCACCACATCAGAAGAATGTCTGCCGTAAATACCAACATCGCCAATATTCTTTCCTATAGAAACCGACGCAATTTCTGCGAGTTTTACTGCTGTTCCAGACGGCGAATCCTTCTTTTTATTGTGATGCAGCTCAACTATCTCAATATCATAATCGGGAATTTTTTTTGCAACAGACTCAACGAGTTCAAATAAAACATTTACGCCTGCAGACATATTAGGTGAAAAAACAATAGGAACACTTTTTGATATTTCCGATATTTTCTTTCTCTGCTCTTCATTAAACCCCGTTGTTCCTATAACTACGGGCACTTTATATTTTTCTGCGGCTTCTAAATTCCTTAAAGCGCTTTCAGGATTTGTAAAATCTATTAAAACATCTGTTTCAGATAAAAATTTTTCTAAATCTACGACAGAAGATACGACTGGATCACCTGTACCTATCGCTTTGCTTCCGTCATATTCCAAAGCACCCGCAATTTTAACATTTTCATCCGATTTTGCTATCGCAAGTATTGCCTGTCCCATTCTTCCAGCAGCCCCGCAAACTGTTATCTTCATTTGAACCCCCCCTTATATCTCTATAAATAAACCATAATGACCCGTCTGTTTCCCATCTTGAGAAGTTGCAATAGCGCAGTCAGATACATATCTTCCCGCTTAAAAGTAAAAAAACATAGACAGGGGCAATATTCTACTTTATACCCCCATTTATTCTTAAAGAACTGCTTTCCGATAAATAATTGAAAATTTCTGGTACAGCAAGACAAGCATAAGAGAACATCGTTTGCTTAACTTTTTATTTTAACAAACCAAAATCTTTCAATGCTTTCTCAAGTTTTATTCTGTTCAGCTCTTCCATTTCGCACATCGGAAGCCTTAGATCTGCCCTGCACATGCCAAGCAGCGAAGCAGCAGTTTTTACCGGTATAGGATTTGTCTCTAAAAACATTGATTTTACTAAAGGCAGCAGTTTATAATGGATTTTCACCGCTTCTTTAAAATCACCTTTTTCAAAAGTTTTTACAAGAGATACAACTTCAGTGGGAACAATGTTAGATAAAACCGAAATAACTCCAATCCCAGATATCGATAATAAAGGGAGAGTAAGAGCATCATCTCCTGAAAGAAGTTCTATATCAGGCACTAAATATTTTATAGCACTCATTTGATTCAAAGATCCTGACGCTTCTTTAACACCTACAATATTTTTGCAGTCCTTAAAAAGTTTTGCTATTGTCGCAGGTTCAATATTTACGGAAGTTCTTCCGGCAATATTGTAAAGTACAATCGGAATATCCACCGTATCCGCTATAGTCTTAAAATGCAGATACAAACCTTTCTGCGTAGGTTTATTATAATACGGCGAAACTACTAATGCCCCGTCGCAACCCACTCTCTTTGCAGTTCGTGTGAAGTGTATTGCTTCATCCGTAGAATTAGATCCGGTTCCCGCAAGAACTTTCATTTTTCCTTTCGCTTTTTCAACGCAAAATTCTATGACTTCTTCGTGTTCTTCGCAGGATAACGTAGGTGATTCACCTGTAGTTCCGCACGGAACAATTCCATCAACTCCCTTTTTGTGCTGATTTTCAATCAGTTTTTCAAAGGCATCAAAATCAACTTTGTCATCTTTAAACGGCGTAATTAACGCGGTATATACTCCCGAAAACATATCCCCCCCATGAGACGCTTCGCGTCAGTTTTGAGTTTGAAGTGCAAAAAAGAGCGTAAAGCACTAAGTCAACAACAAAAGATTAACGCTGTTATCAACTCGCTGTCCAAACTCCAAACTTGCTATCAAAACCGTACTCTTCACACTTCGCTTTGTATTTTAACTGTTCCTTTAAACGTTATAAGAGCAGGTCCTTCAAGCACAACATTGCTTATTTTATCATTTGAATTTTTTAAAGAAACCAATAACTTGTCTCCGCCTCTTGCAATCACTTTAACCGGAGACTCCGCAAAACCTTTAAGAACAGAAATGATTCCAGAAGCAATTATGCCGGTGCCGCAGGCTAAAGTCTCATCCTCAACGCCTCTTCATAA
>LQAB01010137.1_pt1 | contig 12976 bp, 6 predicted proteins | sample 654521 | NCBI WGS metagenome assembly LQAB01 (sample SAMN00762031, study PRJNA78659) | termite gut metagenome | isolation source: bacterial endosymbionts found in Trichonympha flagellates filtered from... | host: Zootermopsis nevadensis | place: USA: Mt. Pinos, Los Padres National Forest, CA ... | reverse complement strand
CGATATGGGCGCCCAGAGCCACTCCCACCGCCTGAACTGTGCTCATGAGCCCGGCGTTAACGAAGCCAACTAACATGACTGTGGTAGCTGAAGAACTTTGAATGACGGCTGTGACTCCCACACCTGAAAGGAAGGCTAGAATTCGGTTAGTGGACACAGCTCCTAGAATCGCCTTCATTCGCTCCCCAGCTAAACGCTGAAGAGATTCCGACATGGCCGTCATGCCATAAATAAGCATACCTAGACCACCGATACTGTGAAAAAAAACGAATTGCCAATCCATAAATTAAACCCTCTTTGTTAGTTCGAAACCCCGATTTGGTAATATTCGAAGCCTAGTTTTTTTAGTGACAAAGTTTTGTACTGATTGCGTCCATCAAGAATGATTGGAGTTTTCATTCGGTTTTTTATTTCTAGGAAATCTGGACTGCGGAATTCCTTCCATTCGGTGATCAGGATTAGTGCATCGGCATCAGTTAAGGCGCTGTATTTACTTTTAGCGTATCGTAGAGTTTCACTAGGGGGGAGTTCTTTGGCTCCGACCGTTAGGGCCTTTGGGTCATAAACCGTCACTCGGCTTCCTAGAGCCAGAAGTTCCCGAATTATGGTCAGGGCTGGGGCTTCACGGATGTCGTCAGTGTTGGGTTTGAAGGCTAGCCCCCAGATGGCAAAGTTGAGGCCGCTGAGATTCGGCCCGAAGCGCCGGATTATTTTTTTTACTAATACTAGTTTTTGGCGCTGGTTAATTTGCTCCACTTCCTGAAGCAGACCAGCTTTAAGACCGTGGTTGGTAGCGGTTTTGATAAGAGCTTTGATATCTTTGGGAAAACAGCTGCCTCCGTAACCACAGCCGGCGAATAGAAAGCTGTAACCAATGCGGTTGTCGCTGCCCACCCCCAGGCGAACCTTATTTATGTCCGCTCCCACCGCTTCGCAGATCTCGGCCATTTCGTTCATAAAGGAAATACGGGTGGCCAGCATGGCGTTGGCCGCGTATTTGGTCATCTCGGCGCTGGCCACATCCATAACTAGAAAACGGTCACTGGTGCGGACGAAGGAGCTATAAAGTTCTTTCATCAGTTCGGCTCCTGCTTCGTCGGGCGTGCCGATTATTACCCGGTCCGGGCTCATGCAGTCGGTAATAGCCGAGCCCTCTTTTAAAAATTCGGGGTTGGAGAGTACTCGGTAATTATGATTACAGCCACGTCGGGCTAGTTCTTGACCGATTATATTTTTGACCTTTATAGCGGTGCCAACCGGCACGGTAGATTTGTTTACTATGACCATATTTCGATTTAGGGTTCGGCCTATTGTCGCGGCTACGTCTAAGACCTGGCTGAGGTCGGAACTCCCGTCTTCGCCCGTTGGGGTGCCTACAGCGATGAAGCAGAGATCAGAAAGCGCTAGAGCTTCGGCTAGGCTGTTAGTGAAGTGGAGAACTCCGGCCTTAATATTGTTGCGAATCATCTCTGACAGTCCCGGTTCGTAAATGGGCACCTGCCCTTGGTTGAGAGCCTCTATCTTGATGATGTCCTTATCCACACAATAAACAGTATTACCCATTTCTGCGAAACAGGCCCCTGTTACTAGGCCTACATAACCGGAGCCGATTATGGTTATTTTCATAATTTAAATCTTTAAATAACCTTTTATTACAAAGTAAAAAACAAATATTTCATTGAATTATATTGTAAGGCACTTCTTATGTCAAGCTCCGCCCGGAATAAGAGCCGGTGCGCAATTTACCCATCTTGAATTCAGGTAATTTACAGCCTTTTAAAAAAAGTGCTTGTCAGTTTAATCATGCATTTGTCAGCAAGAATTTCATAATTAGACTATTTTTTTGTTCACTACACAAGTCTAAAATCGTATTTAGTCGATCCTTAAATTAGTATTAATATTTAGATCCTTTCAACTATTTTGCGACCTCGATAATCTAGATTACAAAACCCTAAATCTGGGGTATAGTTCAAAATTATGGCTATTTATTGGATTGTATCGTCAAGGGTGTTACCATCGTATAGGTTTCGATCAAAATCTTTAATAGTTACAATTACGCTGTTAGCTCTAGTCACTGTTATTGAAGCTTTCGAATCGAACTTATATATATTTTTATGCTTTTTACTCTTGGCTATGTAGAGTATTTGTGACTCGTATAAAGGGTGCGGCCCATTGAAAGGTTTTTTCTACAAAATATTGAAAGTAGGGATTGTATAAAAACTTTCGAACAATTTAATCATCACTCAAATCTTCAAGTTGTTTTTATAATTAACAACCCGAATACTAAACGAATATTTTGGTTGGACGTCTCTGGTCGGAACAGTACTTTTAAGGTTCTTGCTCTAAGAGATTTCATGATATTTTTCCGTTTAGTTGCGAGTAAGCATTTCAAGAATTAATCCGCCTCAGTAAATTTCTCTTGAACAAAATATCTTACTTTGATTGAAGGAGAGGGTATTTTGATTGAGGGTTAAGGTAAATTTTGGACTATATGATTGAATTTATACTATAATTAATATAATTAATCAATTTAAGAATAAGTTTATTAATATATTTTTAAGGACTGATTGTTTATTCAATAATTGACCTAAATGCAGTTGAATAATTATTTTAAGGTTTTGTCCATAATTTTGTGGAGTTAATTCTCTGACGTTGCCGCGTAACTTATTAAGGTTTCTCCCTCACATACTAGCGGCTTTTCCTAAAATAGTATTCCAGAAAAATAAACTCTTTTCAGCTACTCGGCAGTTTTTTATGCGGGTCTTGTTAGAGTGTAGTTTTAGGTTGTTTTCGTCTACTCAAATTTTCACTAACGATATTGCTTCTTCCGCTTCTAGTTATTTCTACTCATCCTACGGTTGATGAATGGTATTTACCTGTCTTTAAGGATTCAGATAATTTTCTGAAGTAGATATTGGCTTGGCAACTAAAGGTATTTACTGTTTACCTATATATTATCAGTCCCACTGTTGTTGTTCCGTATCTTTTCCAGGGTCGCTTTCCGGGACACTTTAATCAATTAAATTGAACTACTTACTTCTTTTAACATCGTTACCCAGAGCCTCCAACCCTCAAGGGGGTCCATATTTCTTCTTTCGTTCTCATGCTTCTGACCTTATTTAGCCACTTCGGTACTTCCAACTTGGCTTGCTCTATATTAGCTCTTTAAATTTATTCCCTTGCCCTCCTTCTTTGGACGCAGCTTTATTATCTGCGGTTGTTTCGGATTATTTCTGTTTTCCTATATTACGAGGGTTCTGATTTTTGCTAGCTTCACTTGTACACCGGAGGGTATCCTCGCTTAATACTTCATACCTTTAGAATATTCCACCTCCAAACATAGCATGCGTTCAGATATTGCTTTTTCCCGTCACAGTATTCAGCGTATCCAATCCCAGATTTTGGTAGACTTTATTCCTTTAGAGTATAAGTTACTTTTCCAGGCCTTGTCATGAATTCGGATATTCACCGTTACACACCGCTGAAATAGGTTCGTTATTATGTGGACTATTCTTTCACTTATAATTACTCTTCACTTCACCTTTCGATGATTCAGCTATTTTCAATTATAAAGTATGTGAGTTTACTCTGATATAGATTTATACCATACTTAAATATGGAGCCCTCATAGGTGTAAGGATTCTTATTTTCGTCGGAATGACGGGGGAAAGACCTATTTTGAGATCCGTCTTAAAGACGGTGAAGGGTTAATACAAATCCGGATTCTTTAGCCTATTTTTTGGTTTTAGATACATAGGCTTTATTTATAACAGGGGGCTCTTATCTTTTTCTAGCCTATAGGTTACATAGTTGCTATGTCTGCACATTATACTTTTCATAAGGAAGTCACAATCAAGAATTTTTATGATGACCTTTAAAGCTGGTCCAAACGCAAAATACTACATCGCAAATTAATTAGTAGCTAGAAATTCGGAATTAAATAATTTTCGTTCTATTCTGGTAGTTATAAGTATATGCATGGTGATTATTCCAGTCGTAGTCTAAAAGATCGTACTAAATAAAGCCACGAAGACAGCACTATCCAGGTATGCTTTCTTATGAAGTTGTTTTATGCGTAACTTTGATGGTTATGAAGACGCCATAGATGTTATCAGAGTAAAAAATTATGAAAAAACTAAGGGAGCGACGACCGAAGAATAGGTAAAATATTTTTAATGATAGAAGGCGAAAATTCGTCGAAAAATATGGAATTAGCGTTATTAGTGATATAAATAATGCGATTTGCTTCTATCTTGGCGGTAGATGGTAAAAAATGGATCAAAACTCTGTAAAAAAGGAAGGAGGCTTGTTTAATCCCGCTAGCTAAAGGACTAAAAGTAAAAAAATGAGATGTTCTCATTTTTTTATTGCTTTTTTAGCTGAGGGATGCTATTTTAAAAAAAATATGAATTGTAATTGACTTTGGCCGGCTCAGGCTCGGCGGAGTTTGGTTAATAGTGGCGCTTTGGTTAAATGTGGTTTTGTTCGCTGGTTTTTTTCCATAGGTAGACGACGTTTGTTTAGTTCCCGCTTCTTTTCCCACGACCTTTTTGAATTCTTTCCTGAATTTTTAATAAAAATTTATCTCTTGCGGCTGGGTTCCTACCCTTCCGTGGCGGTGAGGTTGTTTTTTGCTTATCGACTAGATTCTTTCGGCCTTCAGACCGGAACCTAGAGACCCTGTTTGGCGCGGGGTAATATTGCGTAATGGAGATGTTTCTTATGGTGAAAACGATTTATGTCGGCAATTTGCCTTTTAGTGCAACCTCAACAGAAGTGGGCGATATTTTTGCTCAATACGGTACCGTCCACTCAGTTAATCTTATCAATGATCGGGAAACTGGCCGTCCCCGTGGCTTCGGTTTCGTAGAAATGGATGATGAACAGGCCCAAGCGGCTATCACTGCCTTGAATGGCAAGGAAATTGGGGGTCGTAACCTCCGTATCAATGAAGCTCGCGGTCGCGAAGATCGGGGGGATCGCGAACGTCGTCCTCGCCGTGAATACTAGGCTCGACCGCTGGCCGACCCTCTTCTCCAGGGGAGAATATTAGGGGGCGAAGCGAAGAGTTTCAGGCGGAAAAACAAGGTTGTGGTTAAGCCCGGCCTTGTTTTTTCTGTTTAAAAAGTTATACTAAAAAATTGTTCGCGAAGCCGTGGGCTATTTTAGGTTTAACCGGAAGGTTATTTTTTGATGTTGAATACTCGAAACTTTTCTATAGTGGCCCATATTGATCACGGTAAATCGACTCTAGCCGACCGCCTGATTCAGGAATCCGGATTGGTCGGGGAACATCAGTTTCGCGATCAGATTTTGGATAGTATGGATTTGGAGCGGGAGCGGGGCATAACCATTAAAAGTAGCGCCGTCACTCTTCCGGTTCTGGGGTCGGGCGGGCAGAAGTATACCTTCAATCTCATCGACACGCCAGGCCATGTGGATTTTTCTTATGAAGTCTCGCGAGCTCTGGCCTCATGTGAGGGGGTGTTACTTCTGGTAGATGCGGCCCAGGGGGTTGAGGCTCAGACCCTAGCCAATTTGTATGCGGCTTTGGAACAAAATTTAGCCATCATCCCGGTTATTAATAAAATTGATTTGCCCGCTGCCGACATTGAAGCGGTTAAAGAGCAGATCGGGCGTGATCTGGGCTTGGATCCGGAGGAAGCAGTTCTGTGTTCAGCTAAAACCGGCCAGGGCCTGGCTGACGTTTTTAAGGCGATCATCGAGCGGGTGCCACCGCCAAAGGGGGATCCTGACGCTCCGCTGAAGGCCTTAATCTTTGACGCTCACTACGATATCTTCCGGGGCACCATTGTGGCTGTGCGGATTATTGATGGCTGCCTGGCGGCTGGAGATACTATTTTATTTATGGCTAGCGCGGTTGAGCACAGGGTGGAAGAAGTTGGCCTATTTCGCTTAAACCACGAGCCGGCTAGGGAACTAGCGGCTGGTCAGGTGGGTTATATCATTGCCGGTCTTAAGACCGTGGCGGATGTGGCTATTGGCGATACTATAACTAGGGTGGACTACCCGGCAGCGGAAGCTCTGGCTGGGTTTAAGGAAGTTTTGCCGGTAGTCTTCTCTTCTATTTACCCGGTGGCGGCCGACGACTTTCTGGCTTTGGCTGAGGCCCTAGAAAAATATAAACTTAACGATGCGGCTTTGAGCTATCAGAAAGACAGCTCGGCTGCTCTGGGTCTAGGATTTCGCTGCGGTTTCCTGGGGCTTCTGCATCTGGAAATAGTTCAGGAAAGATTAGAGAGAGAATACGATCAGTCTATTATCATGACCGCTCCTTCGGTGCGCTATAAATTTAGTTTAAAGGATCATAAGGATCAGGCGGAATTAATTATAGATAACCCTCAGGATTACCCTGATCCTATGACTATTGATACAGCTTTTGAGCCGTATATCCGGGCATCCATTATGGCTCCGGAGCGTTATATTGGTGTAATTATGAAATTGGGGTTGGATCGGCGTGGGGAAAATTCCCAGATGAATTATCCTATCCCGGGCCGGGTAGAAATAACTTTTGAACTACCCTTGGCGGAGGTTATTTATGATTTTTATGATCGCCTAAAAAGCCTGACACAGGGTTATGGTAGTTTCGATTATGAGATGCTTGACTACCGGGTTGGCGATTTAGCTAAGGTGGATATTTTACTAAACGGGGAAAAGGTGGATGCCCTGTCGGTTATTGTCCACCGAGAGCGGGCTCGGTCTCGGGCACTAAATATGTGTGAGCGCCTGAAGGATGAACTACCGCGCCAGCAGTTTAAAATAGCAATTCAAGGGGCTATCGGCGGTCAGATCATCGCCCGTACTACGGTTAGCGCCTTTCGCAAAGATGTTACTGCTAAATGTTACGGCGGCGATATCAGTCGTAAACGTAAGCTTCTAGAAAAACAGAAGAAGGGTAAAAAACGCATGAAGATGGTCGGCCAGATTGAGGTGCCTCAGAGTGCTTTCATAGCTGTTTTAAAGACAGGTGATGGCTGAATGGCTTCTTTTCCATCAATTAATATAGTGCCCTTAGGGGGGTTAGGTGAAATAGGGCTCAATTGCTTGGCTTTGGAATACGAAGGTTGCATTCTAATTATTGATGCCGGTCTCATGTTTCCCGATACCGCAACTATGCCTGGTGTGGATCTAATTATTCCAGATTTTACCTGGTTGAAGGAAAGAGCGAATCAGGTTAGCGGTCTGATTCTGACTCACGGTCATGAAGATCATATCGGGGCCAGCGGGTTCCTCTTGCGGGAACTAGGCCAGGACTTACCCGTTTACGGTACCCGATTAACTCTGGCTCTGGCCCGCGAACGACTTAACCAAGCTCGTCTAAACGAGCCGCGTCTAGTTGAAATAGCTCCCCGACAAAAGTTAGTTGTGGGTCCTTTTGATCTCGAATTTATCGCTGTGAACCATAGTATTATTGATGGTGTGGCCGTAGCTTTGAATACCTCTCTGGGAGCGATCATCCATACTGGCGATTTTAAGATCGACCAGGTAGGAGGTAGTGAAGATCGTATTGATCTCTTCAAGTTTGCTGAATATGGTGAGCGCGGTGTTCTAGCCCTTCTGTCTGATTCTACCAATGCGGATTTATCCGGTTCAACTGAAAGCGAAAATGTGGTAGGGCGTACGTTAGAAAAAATTTTTCGCGAAGCGACGGGTCGGGTCATTCTGACATGTTTTGCCTCTTCTCTGGCTCGTATCCGGGGTGTTATCCGGGCGGCTAGGGCCGTGGGCCGCAAGGTGGTTTTTGATGGTCGGGGTATGGTAAATGTCGTTAAAATGGCTAAGAGTCTCGGTTACTTACATATAGATGACGAAGATCAGTCCACGCTTAGGGCAGCGGGTGATTTGGCCGACGACGAGGTAGTTATAGTGGCCACTGGTAGTCAGGGTGAACCTATGAGCGCCATTTATCGCATGGCTCACGGCGATCATCGTCAGGTTTCCATTCGCGAGGGAGATACGGTCATTATCTCGGCCCGTTTTATCCCTGGCCATGAAAAAGCCATTACTGGCCTTATCGACCTCTTCTATCGCCAGGGGGCTCAGGTGGTAGACGGACGGGCTATGAAGGTTCATGCTTCTGGTCACGGCCAGGCTGAGGAATTGAAGCTCATGTTGAATTTAACCCGACCTTACTATTTGGTACCGATTCACGGCGAAACCCGTAAGCTTATTCGTCATGCTGAATTGGCCAGAAATTTAGGTTGGTCTGAAGACCAGATTTTTGTTCTAGGAAATGGGCAGCCCCTGACCATAAATAGGGAGGGGGCTTCTCTTATGGAACCGGTCCCTAGCGGCCGTAAACTAGTGGATGGTAACCGCCTTGGGGAACCTGAAGACCCAGTTTTGCAAAGCCGTTTGCGTCTGGCTGGTGGCGGTTTGGTGGTGGTTATTGTTATTTTAACCGTCGAAGGTGAACTTTTAACTAGCCCTCGGGTGGCTATTCGTGGTGTTCACTATGAAAACGATTTGGATTTGAGCCTTGAAGCCACAGCTGTAACTGTGTCTGCCGTAACCGCCTGGAAACGGGGAAGCTCCGCCAGCAACTCTTTGGATGGTGAAACTCTGGCCGCTCTTATTCAAAAGGAAGTACGTCAGCTTTTCCGCCATTCCATTAGTTGTCGCCCCAGCGTCTGGCCCCAGGTTATTTTTATTTCTCCGGCGGCCTTGCCGGCTTGAATGAGTGAGAAATATGGCTAAAGAACTTATAGTTTTTCTAAATTTTAAATTTGAGGTAAGCCGGGTTAGTATTAAATCGTTGAATGAGGATAATTTAGTCGAGGTACCCCGCTTTATTATCAACTGGCGGGATTACTTGACTGCTTTGAGTACGTTGGCAATCAACTGCGGTTCAGATACTGATCCCAGATATGAGGAGTATCTTAAATATCGGCCCGACGAAACGCTTTTTCAAAAGCTAGTCACTTTCCAGGCCGAGCTTCGGGCGCTTCTGAGCGGGGTTGTGCGAACCGGGGTTCTACCCGATGAGTCTTGGCGACGAATTTTGAATGAAACTAATGGTTTACCCATGTTTGTCGAATCTTTAGGCGGGGGTGAACTTTCGCCAGGTCGCTCGGGGGAGGTAAAATTCAAATATGTCGATGCTGCGGGCGATTATAACTTGCATCTGCTCATTTTAGTTCGTTCTTTAATTTTGAGCGGACGCCTTTTTGATCTGGCCCAAGATGAAGAGGATTGCTTTTATCTACGGGAACCCCGCCCCGAAGTTGCAAAGCGATTTGTGGCTGAACCTGGCTTAGTTCAGACTTTAACGATGGAGGTGGCGGAAAAATTACCGGCCACTTTGGCCATTGAAGCAGCAGAAAAATTACCGGGTGCTTTAGAAGCCTTGATTCGGGAAAAGCTGCCGGAGGCGTTAGCTCTTAAAGTCGAAGCTGAATTCCCTGTCGCTTTGAACCGGGAATTAGAAGATCGTCTGCCCGAATATCTTAATGCGGCGGTGGAAGAACGGATTCCGGAAATTCTGGCGGCTAAGGTAGAGACCAAATTGCCCATTGCTCTAGCCGTCAATGTGGAAACTCGGTTACCCTACGCTCTGGCTTCGGCCGTGGACGAAAGGTTGCCGGAGGCGCTAGGTCGTGAAGTGGCCGAGCGGCTTCCTCGCGCTCTGGCCGCGGAAGTTAAACAGAAACTTCCCGATGCCTTGACTAAGGCGGTGCAGACCCGTTTGCCGGAGGCTATGGAACAGGAGATAGCAGCTCGGCTGCCGGAGGCTATGGGCCCGGCTCTGCGTGATCGTTTCCCCATTGCTCTATCCGAAAAAATAGAGGCCGAGTTTCCAGCCGCCCTGGCCGAACGACTGGCGGAGACTTTGCCGGAGCTTTTAGAAGATAGGATAGCCGTGGAACTGCCGGTCTTGTTGAATGCTCGGGTGGCGGAAAAAATTCCGGAGGCCTTAGCTGCGGCCGTAGCTGATCGTTTCTCAGAAGCCCTAGCTCGGGAAGTGTCAGCTAAATTGCCAGAAGCCCTAGCTTTGCAGGTTGAAGATCGCTTGCCTGAAGCCTTGGATCGGGCGGTAGCCGAACGCTTACCCGAGGCCTTAGCCGAAGAGATGGCTCGGAAATTACCCGAAACCTTGGAATCAGAAGTTCGGGCGCGTCTGCCGGAACTTCTGAATGCGGCTCTGGAGGCGGAAAAACCCGGAGCCTTAGCTGCTTTGGAAGAAGATCGGGCTGTGATCATGGCCGCGGCAGTGGAAACTGCTCTACCGGCGGCTCTGGCTGAGGCGGTGGGAAGTCGCTTAACGGAGGCCTTAGACTCGGAAGTGGCTCGGCATCTACCAGAAGCTTTGGAAGATACTTTGTTAGTTGAAGTGGCCGCCCGCTTGCCGGAAGCCTTGGCCCGAGCGGTGGAAGAACGCTTGCCGGAAGCCTTAGCCCGAGCGGTGGAAGAACGCTTGCCGGAAGCTTCGGCCGGTGAATTAGAAGTTCGTTCACCAGAGGTGCTGTCACTGACCGTGGAGACCGCCCGGGAGATTCAGTCCGTCGCTACCATAGCCGAGGGCAGTGGGTCGGCGGCTAAACTAGGTGCGCCGCCGCCCGCTTCTAGTGACAGTGACCCTAGTTTCGTAGCTGAAGCGAAAGAAGAAGATTATGAAAATAACAAGATCGTTCAATTGGTTACTTTAATTTCAGAGGATGCACATGGCGATGAGGCGGGCGTAGATGGAGTTTTAAAAAATGTGATGGCTCCTGGTCAGGCCGATACTGTTGCTGTTACTGTTGCTAACTATGATGACGACGAGCCTTTGTTGCTCACGGAATTGATCTCTGTGGTGGAACCGTCTCGGCTTGACAATGATAGCGATGACGATAGTGACGAGCCTACTATGGATTTATTGCTTCCAGTTAAACTTGATTCTAATCTTGTCTGTGCCACTCCTGCCGCCGTGGTTGGGCCGACTTCGGGAGGCTTGGAAAATCTGAATAATGAGCCTGGACCTCAACTGGAGCTCGAAACTGATGAACCTCTAGTTCTGCGGCGGTCGTCCTCCGGCAAATCCACTCGGCTGGCGCCGTTGGAGTGTCGCCTAGCTACTTTTGAACAGCGACATAAACGTTTTCCGGCCGGTCCTAAATAATATTAAGCTTTCGGAGACTTTCTGGCTTTGGCTAACGGTGGTTAAGGATACATAAAAAATAAGCATGTAGTTTACTTTTTTAGCTATACTATATCCTGTCCGAACTTGAGGGTGGCGGATTTAGATAAAAGATGATGCGACTATATGAAAAAGTTCATAGTTTCGTTTGCTCTAGACGGTTTAATCAGAGTGTGTTTTAACTTTTAAAAGGATTGCCTAGAAAGTTTCGGGTTGTAGATCAGCAAAAAATTTTTTGAAAATTGGTTTAATTTTGTAAAAAAAATTAGGCAGGAAACGGCCGGGGCCAAATATTTTCTGCCTGTAGTACAGAACACCGCGAAAAAGGGATTAAGCTAAGGAAGTACCGGTTCTTTTTCAGAACTATTATTGTAATAATGGGTAAGCTTCCGTTATTTATGAATGATAATGCTGAGATTGAGAAGGCTTATAACTGCCCTATTTTAAAAAACTATTGTTTTCGAAGGTTAAAAATGACCATATATTGTACCTTGAAGTTAGTAAGAGCCGTGCTATACATTAGGTAAAAAGGTGAAGATGGTTTGATTTAAAAGGAAAATAAGCTTGGTATGGCTCTCCCTATTGAATCCTTTATCTAGTACCATAACAATAAAGATGAGAGGCACTACCGAGTTGATAAAAGAGAACGTATAACGTTTCTTAGAGTTGACAAGCGGCCATTATATTTTAACCTTAATACTCAAAGTTAAGGGCGGTTTTTGGAGATGAGATATTGAAGAGGCTCTCTTTAAGCGTTACAAGCTTGAAAGGGGCATATTAGTTAAAGAATAAAGAGTGCTTATTTTTTTGTGTACCCGATGGTTAATCGCTAGTTGCCAACTTGGTTTAACCTGGGTATAATATTAACATTAAATATAACGCTGGCTTCAATCTCTCGCTAATAATCTCTAGATTTACCCAGTGCTTAGTCCGCCGGCGGTTAGGATAAAATCCCAGTGCTTATTTACGATCTCATATGCTCCCGGGGACATCACTTTGAAGGCTGGTTCAAAAGTCTTGAAGATTTATCGTCTCAGTTGTCTCGGAATTTTTTAACCTGCCCTATCTGTAGTGACGGCCAAATTTCCCGGCGACCTTCCACTTTTGGCCTGGTTAAAACTAATCGGCCGGAGCCACCTTTCCCCGCTCCAATCTCATCAGGAATCCCGGGAGAGCTACCCCCTCTCTTAGAAATGTTTAAAAAACTGGCCGATTTTTCCAGCCGGTTGGAGCGGGAGTTTGACGATGTTGGTTCGGACTTCACCGCCGAGGCTTTGAAAATGCATTACGGGGTCTCCGAGCGGCGTAATATTCGTGGCCTTTCCACTGAACCGCAAGAGGCTCTGCTTCGTGAGGAAGGGGTAGATTTTTTTAAGGTGCCTGTACTTACCAATAAAAAATTTTCTTCTACTAATTGATTGACTTAATTTTTTCAGGTTTATGACATGTGACAAAAAAATCAGGATTACCCGTTCAGCGGGTGGTCTGCTTCTCTCTATAATAGGTTAGTACGGTAGTGACTGAGGGGTTCGTTGAATAGGCTGCTAAGTGCATCATGTTTACAGGCGTGCCCCCTAAAGGGGTTATTTTTTTGTCTTTACTTACCAACTTAGCTGTAAACAAGTTAATGTATTTCTTTAATTGTTAGTTGGTCAACCGTTAGGTTTTCCCGTAATTAACCTCTGTTGTGTTCCACATAAGTATGTGGGTATGCTCATGACGATACTCAGTCTCTATTATTTCTAAATCTTTTCTTTCAAACAGTGTACGCAATGTTTTTCCAACATCAGCCTTGATCTTCCCATAGATTATTTACCTACAATATTTTGAGGTAAATGT
>LQAB01017590.1_pt1 | contig 12994 bp, 20 predicted proteins | sample 654521 | NCBI WGS metagenome assembly LQAB01 (sample SAMN00762031, study PRJNA78659) | termite gut metagenome | isolation source: bacterial endosymbionts found in Trichonympha flagellates filtered from... | host: Zootermopsis nevadensis | place: USA: Mt. Pinos, Los Padres National Forest, CA ... | reverse complement strand
AGAATCAAGTAGTAGGGAATGAAGTAGTAGAGAATGAGAATCAAGTAGTAGAGAATGAGAATCCCCTAGAGAATGAGAATCCCCTAGGGAATGAGAATCAAATAGTAGGGAATGAAGTAGTAGAGAATGAGAATCAAGTAGTAGAGAATGAGAATCAAGTAGTAGGGAATGAAGTAGTAGAGAATGAGAATCAAGTAGAGGATCAGTCAGAATGAAAAAGATTCTGGGTCTGTTGCTATAATAGCGACAATGGAAAAAATGATGAAAAAGAAAGCCCAAAAAGATAAGTAAAAAGGAATTGCATTGCCACATATTATTATATGTGGCAATGCAAATTTAGGTTAAAAAGTTTGTATACTAAGCGTTAAAAATGGAGTTATGAAAAGACTATTTATATTATTCCTTGTAGCAATTATGTTGGCAGGATGCGGACGTAGATCAATTTTCAAACAGAACATTGAAGATTCAGGAACAGAAGTAAACAAATCAGAATGCTCAACATGTGATGATCCACTTGATAGTCCCATTTATCCGCTTATTTATGTATCTGTCGGAAGCTGTGCTGCTTTCATCGGATATAAAACCTCTAACTACATAGCTGTTGTCGCTGGACTTCTTATATTTGGTACTGGAGTGATTGATTGTGGAATTAAGATGCACGGTTGGATCACTAATGCTCCACAAAATGAGCTTCAAAGACTAGTGGAAGCGAAGAATAGGAAGATGATCCATATGGCAAAAAGCACATAAGAAAGCATTAAAGTGAAATGTCAAAAAGGAACTCCTAAAGAATGCTTTCTTAGTTTTTTAAAAGGAATTCTTATCCCCGAAATATAAAAATAAAAGATAGATATAGGTCAAAATACACTTTCGCCTCACAGTGATATACTTTTAGTTATATGAAGATGTATTTGTATGAATAAAACAATTGAAAAAGCAATATTTTATTATTATTAATTGCAGGATGTGGTAAAGGGAAGGACCCTTATAGGGCCGCTTGCTAAATAATAACAAGCCTGCAGCTCCCTGCTCTGCATCAAAATATGCAACTAATGCAGATTTAGCAGAGATTAAAGCGGAGCTGGCAGCTTTAAAAACTAAGTCTGATGGATGGTGGAACTGAGAGCTAGGTAAAGAGATTTTTAATCAAAAAATCCCTATTGACTTTTCTTAAGAAATATGCTTTAATATTGTTGTTAACAAGCAATGTAAAACAGTGTGAGTTAGGCGGCTCCTTTGATTGGGGTTTTGTAAAATTTTTTTTTGTTATTATATAAGACAACAATAAAAAACATTTATTGTGTAAAATATATAAAAGGAATTAAAGGAATAAATGGGAAAAAAAATTCTGTATAAAGAAAATCGGCCTGCCGCTGAGCTAAAAGAAAATATTGGAGTGTACCTAGACACCAATATATATGAAAGGCTCAAAATTGCTGCCAAAAATGAGGATTTGCCGATGTCATGTTTAATCAGAAGGTTAATAGTGAAGGCTGAAAAAGAGGATAAAGGTTATGAAAGTTTGCAGTATAAAGAAGCATTATGTAGGAGTTAGAGTACATCAAAATTTAAAAAGGTATCTGGAAAAGAGAGCTGAAAGAGAAGGATCAACGATTAATAAGATTCTGAATGACTTGATTATGAAAAAGTACGGAACTTTATAAAATCAAGAAGAATATAAACTAACTTCAGGATAATAAATAAGGTGTAAGGAGGAGAGATTATGGAGGATATAAATCCTTTAAAGAAGGATCCTGCAGGAATTAATGCTTGCAAAGCTTTAAAAAGGGCTCAATATGATGAGAATGGTTGGATAAAATCAGCTCATGATTTTCATTACAATAATGTATTTCTTTCTAAAAGAGTGGCAATGGAAAAATACAAAGAATACCTAGATCGAATCTCCTTTATTAAGATAGACTATTTAGAAATTCATAGAGAAGACTATAGTGAAAATGGTTGGCTTTTCATTCGTAAGTGTGAAAAAGATTTAAGGCTTGTTTTTGAAATGTCTCAGAAAGATAACAGGTTAACGAAGGAAGAAAAACAAGAAGTAGTAGATTATATTGCAAAGAGATATACATTTGTCCTGTCTGCTAAGAATTTTGAGTGAAAAACCTGTCTTGCAAAGCGGGTGGAAGTAATGTGCAAAGATTTTCAAAGATAGATTTGATAAAAAAACCTTATTGAGATGAAGAGATGTGGTAAAGGAGCAAGGATTGGGTAAATTGAAAAAGGCAAAGAAAGAAAACAATGAGGAACTAATAAAATTTACTGCTGACGTTTTAGAGGTTTATGATAAACACGGAATGAATGGGCATATAGTATGGAAAAAATAAAAGGAACTACTAAAGAATGCTTTTTAGTTTTTTAAAAAGGAATTCTTATCCCCGAAATATAAAAATAAAAGATATGTATAGGTCAAAAAACAGAAAAGGCTAAGAATGAAAAAAACGATCAGTTTAATATTAGGGATGTTTTTAATATTACTTACTGGTTGTGGTAAAAGCAAGCAGCTTGTAAGCCCATTGGATCCTCCAGCAGGGACACAGAGCGGAAGTGAAACGCAAAGTGAGGAGACTACAGAAAAGCAGCAAGAAGAAACAAAATCTTCATGGCTACAATGGGGACCTACTAAGTTTGTGGCTAAGTGGACATTGATAGCAGCAACTGCATATGGCTATACAAATTAACAAGGTACGCAATAGGTGAAGAAGAATGGAATAGAATTATGAATCCACCACACAAGGTGAACAACAACCAGCTGGACAACAAAACCAAACTAGGAGGAATAGACGGGATAGGGCTCTGTTTGATAAAAGGCGAAGGGATTGATAATTCGATAAGAAACGAAAAAAAAGCACTGGATGCAAGGCTAAACGGCACGGTACCTGAGCTATATCCAAATATTTCACCAAGAGAAGAAGGGCAACCAACGAGACTAGCAAGTAAAAATGGGAACATTGTAAGAATAGATCATGAAGCCCAGTACAAAGCAAAGTGGGAAGCTTATAAAAAAGAACATTATCCAGCACGTTTTTTAGTTAGGTGAAGATGGATTTGTAGCAAAACCTAAACTTATCAAAAATTCAAGGAGAGAATAATGGCAGAGAAAGTAAGGAAATTAAAGCTTGAAAGAGAACCTGGCTATCTTTACTTTATTGATAAACAAGGCGATATTTCAAGGACTTTAATGGCAAGAGGAGCAAAGAAAAGCACTAGTAAAGCAAGTAAGAAGAAAGTTGAAAAGAAAGCCAAAAAAACTACTGTAAATAGGAGTGTAAGATGCAAAAAATAATAGCAATGCTTATGATTGGTTTAATGCTTGTGGGATGTGGTAAATGCAAAGACCTTATAAGCCCGTCAGCTTCAGTTAATGATAACAAGCCTGCCGCTAATGCTGCTGCTGCTGCTGCTAATGCAGCTTTGACAGCTCAGAACACTAAAGGTTGGTGGAATTGGCGTTTAAGACAAGATGGTTGGATGTCTTGGATTAGCTCAAAGACAATAGCAACTGCCTCTGCTGTGTTAATTGTATCTGTAGCTGGATACCATATGTTATTCAATAAAGCTTCTGCTGCTAGTGGTGGGAAGGGTAGTCCAAAAGGTAGTCCTGCTGGTGGTGGTGGTCCAGCAACAAAGTAATCTAAAAGGTACTCCAGGCAATACTTTACCAAGTTAAAGAAGAATTAACATGTACGAAGAAATGAGACTGAAAAAGATTGAGGACATACAGATGCTCATCTCTATGTCCTCGTATGATATGGCTTTTAAATATATTGCACTTATTGTACATAAATTAACAACATTATGTAAAACATATCACATAAAATCTACATATCATAAAAATCTAATAACAATCTCACCAAAAAACACGCCATAAATCAATGGAATCCGAATTTTGTGTTTCCATTGATTTATTGGAACACGTGGCATTCTCTAACTTAGAAGAAGCCCAGAATAAAAGGGAAAATGTATGAAACATGTAGAACTAGACATTGCTTTGAAAGCAGCCAAAGCACATTCGGAAGGCAGTTTAACTGACAAGATGCTGATTGAAATTGCAGATAAGGCAGAACTAGACGGAGCAAACAAAAATCCAGACCTTATGATTGACATTGCAAAACATTATGGCCTGCCGATAGGCGGATACCTTATGAGTTATTCCGAGTATACACGAGATTATCGGCGGGATAGAATAGAAGCACTTGAAGAGGAAAATGCAGAGGAGATTGCAAGGGCAATAAAAGAAGGCGTAAAACCTGATAACGACAAATTGGCTAAAAACATAAGAGAAATTGAAATTCTTAAAAACAAAAAAGACGCAGAGATGGTAAATGCGGGAAAAAGCTTGCGAAAAGACCTAAAAAAGATTGAATCCGAAGCAAAAGAGTCTGTGATAAAAACTGGTTTTAGCAAACTTGATGAGAAACTTGGAGGGGGACTTCGCAACGGCAGATTATATGGATTGGGAGGAATAAGCAGCTTAGGAAAAACAACCTTAGTCTTAAATATTGTAGAAAATATTGCGACTGATGAAAAAGACAAAGAAGGCAACATTACAAAAGCAGGCAGGGATGTTTTGATATTCTCGCTAGAGATGGCTAGAACCGAGTTATTGGCAAAGATATTATCAAAGAGAACATTTGAACCAGTACTCAAAAAATACCCGAACGAAAACGACTTTAAGAAATTGGAAAAAGAAGCAGTATCCTTAATTGATTTATATAATGCAAACTACAAGCAAGAGAAAGCAGCAAAAATTAATGAGTTCACAAACAAATACTTGGAAGAAACCGCTCCAAGATTAAACATTATGGAAGGGATTGGCAATATAACAGTTGCTACAGTGCGGAATACGGTTGAAATGTTTATTGAGAAAAAGGGACAAAAACTTAAACCAGTAGTTATTATTGATTTCCTGCAGATATTATCTCCTTTAAATGAAAGGTCAACAGATAAACAAATCGTGGATAGAAACATTTCAGAGCTTAAAAGATTAACAAGAGACCTAGATGTAGCAGTGATAGTCATATCGTCGTTTAATCGTCAAAGTTATGCAGATGAAGTGTCTTTTGAAAGCTTCAAGGAAAGCGGCTCTGTGGAATACAGCGTAGATGTCTTGATTGGATTACAACTATTTATTAAAGAACGGGAGAAATGGAACAGAAACACGCCACAGACAGAAAAAAGGCAAGCAATTGACGAAGCCAAAAGGAAAAATCCTAGAGAAGTTGAACTTGTTATTCTAAAGAACAGGATTTATAAGACAGGTCAGAGCGTATTTTTCAAGTATTATCCAACCTATGACTATTTTACCGATGATGGTTATGAAGATCTTTCCGCAGAACTTGAAAAACCTGCATATAACTTCCCAAACAAGAATAGCGACGAAATATACGAAGGAGCGCTTTGATGAAGTATCCAAAAGATCTTGCAAATAATGAAATAATGCCTAAAAGAAAATATATAGAAACTCCAAACCTCGTAGAAAATTTCATGAATGAAAAAAGCATAGATATTAACATTCTTGAGAGAAATGCTTTCTCAATTAGAGGATATGGTATAGAGCCTGTACTTGATTGTTCAGCTTATGTTTTTACAAACCACTATTACAAAAAGGCAAGAGATGTAAACGGCAAAGAATATGATATTATCGGTAGAAAAAATGATTCCAGAGAAACTCACTATCTGATAATTATGAAAATGGAGACTTTCCAGAATTATGCATACGGAGGACATAAGGAAGTCATAAGACAGGAAAAGACAAATCTAAGCAAACTTGCGAAATACGGGCTGGGAAAAAAGGTTTTTTTACTCAAAGATGGAAGCTCCTACTATACCGATCTTTTAAGAATAAGTTTTTGGAATAAAATTGATGCATATAGAGAAAAAATACTGCATTTCCAACCTGAACAAATTGCAAACGAAGCAAGAAGATACAGCAATTTGACAGGCGGACGTATAAAAGGCAAAAATGATTACATTATCATTGAGATATTCAAGCCTTTGTTTCATTGTCTGCTTGAAAAAAATAAAAAAGGCGGTACTGGCAAAAATTTTATTCAGGTTCCTCCTTCAATTTATGCAGAATTGCTTATGATGAAAAAAGAACTAGAAGACGATAATGAATTTAAAGTATATGATAAATACGGAGCCGACTATGAAATAGCTGCCAAAGAAGCCCGTTTAATTTATTTTTACCTTGCCAAACAAGATAACCGATCAGGTAATTACATGCACATTAACGTGTTGGATTTAGCTTTATCATGCTTTCCGTCATTTGTAAGACAGACTCAAGACAATAAACTAGACTTTAGACATGAGAAAGGATTTGATATAGAATCCAAACTTAAAAAAGCAATTATACTCCTTAATAGGCTTGGTTTAAAAAACAAAATGAACGAAGGACAATTTATTCCAATAAAACTTGATGAAAACACTAAGCGGCACCGAAAAGACAAAAATGTGGTTAGCATAAAAGTACAGCGACCAATTAATAAAATAGCAATATCTTCGCCAAAAAAAATCGCATAAACACAAATAAACAATTGCATTTTTTCGTCTAGACTAGGGAATAATGTTGTTTAAAAACCAAATTTCCAACGTTAAAAACCAAATTTCCAACGTTAAAAACCAAATTTCCAACGTTAAAAACCAAATTTCCAACGTTAAAACCAGTATTCCTAAAGGAACGATTTCCTAAATATATCTAAATATATCTAAAGGGCAAGGCAGAAATTGCCCTTGCCTTGCCTTAAAGACTAAAACGACAACGACAACGACAACGACAACGACAACAAAGTATAGAATAAAACATCTTAATTTCTTTTCCATTAAAAGCAAAACGCCGTTTTTCTATGGGAATTAGAGGTGTTTTGCTTACATATGTACTGTGTTTGTGAAATGGTGCCGATCTGTGGCATGCCAGAAATGATTGAAAATTAGATGATAAATGCATAATTTGGCATGATGAAAAAGTGTCGGTGCAACGGCTCGTAGCGAGTGGTGCGGCGGGACGGGCGGCCAACAAGGGAGAACAAGAGAAATGTTAGATGAGAAAGCAACGCTTGAAAATATAACTTATAAGAATGGCAAAGTGTACTCTAAGAAAGATCACCAGAAAGCAATAGAAAACCTTACAAAGGGACGAATAATATCGGCACAACGGAGAAAGGCAGAGCCAACAGTATCCAAGATCGCTAGGAATTTAAGATATTACATGAAGGGAGAAGGTAAAAAGATCTTTAAACAACCAATTCCTTTAAAAGTGGCTTTAAAGTATGGTTATAGTAAAGATGAAAAACGTCTTAGGTGGTTCCGTTTAGTTCAAGAGCAGATGGCGGAAAGAGTTATAAATCCTGAAAGTCGTTCATATTCTGCATTTTCAGTAGTATTGAGAATAGATAATTGGCTTATGAAGCAAAGCCAGGAAAAATGGGAACATTGTAAAAATAGATCATGTAGAACGGTACAAAGCAAAGTGGGAAGCTTATAAACAAGAACATTATCCAGATCCAGCAGATCTTTTTAGTTAGATGAAGATGTATTTGTAGCAAAACCTAAACTTATCGGAACTAAAGGAGACAATAATGGCAGAAAAGGTAAGGAAACTAAAACTGGAAAGAGAACCTGGCTATCTTTACTTTATTGATAAACAAGGCGATATTTCAAGGACTTTAATGGCAAGAGGAGCAAAGAAAAGCACTAGTAAAGCAAGTAAGAAGAAAGTTGAAAAGAAAGCCAAAAAAACTACTGTAAATAGGAGTGTAAGATGCAAAAAATAATAAGCATGTTATTGATTGGTTTAATGTTAACAGGATGCGGGCAGATAAAGAACTTTATTCATCCTGAAACAAAGGTTGATCCTAAAATCAATGCAGATTTAGCAGAGATTAAAGCGGAGCTGGCAGCTTTAAAAGCTAAGAACACTGAAGGTTGGTGGAACTGGCGTTTAAGTGAAGATGGTTGGATGTCTTGGGTTAGTGTAAAAACGATAGCAGTGGCTTCAGCTTCTGTATTAGTTCTGTCTTCAGCTGGATATATGATGTACAAGGGATATCAGTACGGAAAAGCAGGAGAGATAGCTAATGAAGCTGTTAAAAATATCGGTACCTACGACACTAAGATTGGAAAGAACACTCAAGACAATGAAACGAACGGGAAAGCTATTGAGCAAATTCAGGAACAAATAAATAAAACTAGAAAGCATTTTGAAAAGCGTTGCAATGTAAATCATAATAACATCGAGGGTCTTAATACTAAGGTAGACGCTCATATTGCAGCGAAAGCTGCTACAGTCCATCAATGAAAGACAGTGAAGAGGATTATCTTCGGTGGAATTACCTATGAAAGGAAGAAATACAGGAAAGATGGGAAAGGAGATTTAAGCGTAGAAAGGCAAATGGAAAGATGGAAGCGAAAAAGAAATCAAGAAAATGTTGATTAATCAATGAGAAAAATATTGGTAGGTTTTATTTTTGCTGTATTGATGTTTGTTATGTTGAGTTCTTGTAGTAAAGTTTATACATCTAGGTTTATTACTGGAGATCAATTTAAAGATGCTATTAGATCTGAAGTTAATATTTCTTTATCTGAGATTGTTTCTCAGCTTAATTCTCGTCCAAAAGCTGAAAGCCACTTAAAAGAATATTTTATCGGTGCAGGAGTAGCAACAGCAATAGCAGCTGGGATTTATTTTTTTGTAATAAGACCGAAGTGGAATTATGCAGAGGAAGATGGAGTTATGAAAAGACTATTTATATTATTCCTTGTAGTAATTATGTTGGCTGGATGCGGACGTAGATCAATTGTCAAACATGATATTGAAGGGCAGTATGTTTATATAATGCAACAGACAGAAGAAAAAACAAATAGTGTAGTAGATTTCGTTGAACGGGATATTGAAAGGCAAGATCTTCACATAATACAACAGATAGAAGATGTAAGAGAAGCAATGTTAGTTGCCGATGATGTCACTATAATATACGGCATTGGGATGATTGCGGGAGGAGTAGCAGTTATTTGGGCTAATGCAACGCAGTTCGGCGGAGCCCATTGGATTACAGAAGTTGGTCTTTATTCAATTCAAGTAGGAGTGTGGGCAGTAGTAGGCCCAATCTTGATAAAAGCACGTGAGAAAGCATTAGAGTGGGAAATGTCAAAAAGGAACTCCTAAAGAATGCTTTTTAGTTTTTTAAAAAGGAATTCTTATCCCCGAAATATAAAAATAAAAGATATGTATAGGTCAAAATACAGAATAGGTGAAAAATGAAAAAACTAATAGCAACATGTATCGTCTTTGCTTGTCTCTTAACACCTTTAAAATGGTAATTAGTATGAAGGAGATAGCGTGAACGTTAGTGTTTGGAAATATCTTATTGGTACTGGAATGACAACGACAATAGCCATTGCAATAATGGCAACAGCTAAAGATTTTGATGGAGGACTCCTTGGCACTATTTTTTTCTTTGGTGGAATAGCAATAGCAGGGGTAATAGTAGCGGGAATTTCTTCTTGGCAACAACGTTGTCATAATGATTTTGTAAAAGCTCAGGGAATCGAAACTGCTTGTGTGGAAAAGGTTCTGGATTTTTATTGTAATAACGTGTCCAACTGGCTCAAGATCGGGCATTTAAAAAATATCAATGGTATCTGTCAGAAATCACTAACTTTTTAATTAAATACCCTAAATATAAGAACTTTCGTAATGATTTAAAATTTGTTTTTGAAATGTCTCAGGACGATAGCAGATTAACTCCGAAGAAAAAGCAAGAGATAGCGAATGAATTTACAAGTAATTATAAAAAGGCAATAAAAATGAAAAGACAGCGGTCATATTATATACATATGTCGCTTTAGAAAACATATATTATACAGTTCCTTTGCAATATTTTTACTTTCTTGTCCAACCAAATATTGTGCAATTTATTTTATTAAGACGTATTAAGAATTAACTTAAGTCATTTCTGGGGGATTTTCTGTAAAAAACTTTAACATCCCTGTTGCAGAATCGTCTATTTGGTTAACAGTTGTTTCTCCATTACCAGATAAATGATACCAGCCTAATGCTGTTTCTATAGGAATGATTCTGTACTGAGCGGTAGAATAGAACTTATTTAGAAAATCAATTAGTGATTGGTATGTAGCTCCTTTACTGTAATATTCTTTATTTAAAGTTTTTTCCATTAAATCTTTTGTCTTTTGAAATTTTATTTGTGAGTATAAATTGGAATAGATTGAACAGATGCCTTCATCAAATCCTATTACAAAACAAGCCTTATCTGTGTCATTTAGCTCTATCCAAAAATTTCCGTTACAGTGGTTGTTAGTTCTTTCTGAATCAGAAAAAAGGCTTGTTTGAAATAACAACAATACCAAAATGCTTAAAACAACTTTTCTCATGATTCTTTCCTTTAATCAGTTGTAAAATTTTGATTATTTCACCAGAAAACAAAGTAAAAATATACTCAGGAACACTAACATTCCATTATATTATACAATATTTATGCTGGTTAGAGCTTATCAAAACTTCAAGGCAAGGAAATTAAAACTGGAAAGGGAACCTGGTTATCTTTACTTTATTGATAAACAAGGCGATATTTCAAGGACTTTAATGGCAAGAGGAGCAAAGAAAAGCACTGGTAAAGCAAGTAAGAAGAAAGTTGAAAAGAAAGGCAAAAAGACGACTGTCAAAAGGATTACAAGATGCAAAAAATAATAAGCATGTTATTGATTGCTTTAATGTTAACAGGATGCGGGCAAATAAAGAACTTTATTCATTCTGAAATCAATGCAGATTTAGCAGAGATTAAAGCGGAGCTGGCAGCTTTAAAAGCTAAGTCTGATGGATGGTGGAACTGGGAGCTAGGCAAAGATGGATGGAAGTCCTGGATATTCACAAAGACCATAGGAATTACAGTTGGGACGTTGCTTGTAAGCCAGCGCACTTTGGACCCTTAGGAAAAACCATGAGAACTCTGAGGGGCTAAAAAGTGTTAACAACAGGATTAACACTGTGAACAGAAATATTGATGATCATATACTAAAGAGCTTACAACCTAATCTTAACCAGAACGCTCAACCTAACATTCTAGGTCTAGGACTAGAACAGCCTGGAGCTTAGTAAGGTGGTCCGCAAAGGACACATGGTGGCAACGAGAATAAAGAATAATGATTAAAGGAGATACATGTACGACGAAGAGTTAACGAAGGCTTATGAAAAAACTATGTCATTAAGGTTTGATTATTATATAATGAGTCTGAAAAAGATTGAGGACATAGAGATGAGCATCTGTATGTCCTCGTATGATATGATTTTGGGAATGTATTGTATTATTAACTAAAATCATTATATAAAACATATCATATAAAATCTATGAATCTCAATCAAAAAACTAATTAATATAATATATATATTCACGCTGTAATGAATAAAAAGTTATTTAATGTAAACTAAACGGCTAGGAGGTTAAATATAATATCTGATTGAATATGTTTAACGAAAAGAATAATCTCCATATATATAAGTCTCATGGTCTATTAACAAAAGTAAGAAAAGACCATTGTGAGTTTAGAGCAAAGAAAGGAAATGTGTGAACACATTCTCAAAGCCGTAAAGAAGCACGAGAATCCCCAAGAGCTTTTGGTAAAATCTGTGAGAGCCTTTTTAAAGTTTTCTAGTAAAGAATTAAGTTAACTTATAAAAAAGGCGAAAAGTTTATAAAAGGTAGGATATAATGAGAAAATTAACAATCATATACATAATATTTGCCTTTGTATTAACGGCCTCTACGGGCTGCACTAAGTTCCGAGAAACAACAAGGGACTTTCAAAAGCCGCCTCAGTATTCAGATTCCTCAGATGCCGCACCAATAGTTAATAATAAAGAAAGCTGGAGTGAATGGACATCTAGGCAGTGGAACGAAAACCGCGTAAAATGGATAGTTGGTACAGTTACAGCTGTAGCATTTGTCGCAGCAGTTGTTGTTATTTATAGAAAATGGTGGTGCAAGGAAGAGAATCCCCTAGGGAATGAGAATCAAATAGTAGGGAATGAGAATCAAGTAGTAGGGAATGAAGTAGTAGAGAATGAGAATCCCCTAGGGAATGAGAATCAAATAGTAGGGAATGAGAATCAAATAGTAGGGAATGAAGTAGTAGAGAATGAGAATCAAGTAGTAGAGAATGAGAATCAAGTAGTAGAGAATGAGAATCAAGTAGTAGAGAATGAGAATCAAGTAGTAGAGAATGAAGTAGTAGAGAATGAGAATCAAGTAGTAGAGAATGAGAATCAAATAGTAGGGAATGAAGTAGTAGAGAATGAGAATCCCCTAGAGAATGAGAATCAAGTAGTAGGGAATGAAGTAGTAGAGAATGAGAATCAAGTAGTAGAGAATGAGAATCAAGTAGTAGGGAATGATCAAGTAGTAGAGAATGAGAATCAAGTAGTAGAGAATGAGAATCCCCTAGGGAATGAGAATCAAGTAGTAGAGAATGAGAATCCCCTAGAGAATGAGAATCAAGTAGTAGAGAATGAGAATCCACTAGAGAATGAGAATCAAGTAGTAGGGAATGAGAATCAAGTAGTAGAGAATGAGAATCCCCTAGAGAATGAGAATCAAGTAGTAGAGAATGAGAATCCCCTAGAGAATGAGAATCAAGTAGTAGAGAATGAGAATCCCCTAGGGAATGAGAATCAAGTAGTAGGGAATGAGAATCAAGTAGAGGATCAGTCAGAATGAAAAAGATTCTGGGTCTGTTGCTATAATAGTGACAATGGAAAAAATGATGAAAAAGAAAGCCCAAAAAGATAAGTAAAAAGGAATTGCATTGCCACATATTATTATATGTGGCAATGCAAATTTAGGTTAAAAAGTTTGTATACTAAGCGTTAAAATGGAGTTATGAAAAGACTATTTATATTATTCCTTGTAGCATTTATGTTGGCAGGGTTGCGGACGTAGATCAATTCTTCAAACAGAACATTGGAGAT
>LQAB01000808.1_pt1 | contig 13013 bp, 6 predicted proteins | sample 654521 | NCBI WGS metagenome assembly LQAB01 (sample SAMN00762031, study PRJNA78659) | termite gut metagenome | isolation source: bacterial endosymbionts found in Trichonympha flagellates filtered from... | host: Zootermopsis nevadensis | place: USA: Mt. Pinos, Los Padres National Forest, CA ... | reverse complement strand
TTTACAGGTCAGAAATGCCCGATTGGCTGTTTTTTTTAAAGAGGTTCAGGGCGCTCTAGCCCAGCTTGAGGAATACGATATCACCCATATCAAACGCGAATTAAACCGGGCGGCCGATAATCTGGCCTCGGCCGCCGCCCATCGGGGTTAAACTAAATAATCGATAAATTAACAATTTTTTAATGATTTTAAGATAACTAAATAAAGATCGGACGTTTCCGGCGGCGGCCCTGATAGAAAGGACCGACCCCAACCGGAGAAGGGGCGGGCCGGATGACCGCTGGGTGCATTTTTGCACCAAGAGGAAAGTCCGGGCTCCACAGGGCGGAATGCTGGGCAATTCCCAGCGGGGGTAACCCCGGGCAAGCGCAACAGAGAGAAGACCGCCGCGAAACTCCTGGTTTCGCAGTAAGGGTGAAAGGGTGAGGTAAGAGCTCACCGGCCGGGCGGGCGACCGTCCGGGCCAGGCAAGCCCCGTTCGGAGCAAAACCAAATAGGGCGGCAATAAGATGGCCCGTCTTGCCGCCGGGTAGGTTGCTAGAGCCGTGGAGTAATTCACGGCCTAGATGAATGGTCATCACCCCCGATTTACCGGGGGCACAGAACCCGGCTTACAGGCCCCCCCAACTTCAACCCTTGGCCGCGAACCCTTTCCGGGGCCGTCGCCGGAAACGTCAATTTTTTAAGGAACTAATGCCGAGTTCTGAAATTTCAGTAATAATAGTAGCCGGGGGCCAAGGTTCCCGCTTCGGGGGCGAACGCCCCAAACAACTCGCGCTTCTAGCCGGCCGGCCGGTTCTAACCCACACGTTGGCTATCTTTGAAGCAATGCCGCAAATTGGAGAAATAGTTCTAGTTCTACCCGGTAACTGGCTCAAAACCATTAAAGACGAAGCGGTTCTACCCTATAACTTTAAAAAAGTTTTTAGCGTCCCTGGCGGAGCTATCCGCGCTGAATCGACTCGACGGGGCTTTAAGGCTAGCTGCGGCAAACTAGTATTAGTTCACGACGGCATGCGCCCTCTGGTAACCCCGAATCTGATTAGGGCCGTGATCGCGGCGGCTCAAGAACGGGGGGCGGCCCTGGCGGCTGTACCGGTTCGCGATACCCTAAAAAAGGTGGCGGACGGTCTGACCTGCCAAACTATAGATCGCTCAACTTTTTGGCAGGCCCAAACTCCCCAAGGGTTTCACCGTAAAATTCTATTACAGGCTCTAGCCAACACCGGGATCGAAACCGCCACCGACGATTCCGCCCTTCTAGAACCCTTAGGCAAAAACGCAGCAGTGGTTCTGGGCTCGGCCCGTAATTTCAAGATTACCACCCGGGAGGATTTATCCATGGCCGAAGCTCTTTTATCGGCCGCGACTCTCGTCCGCACTGGTCACGGCTATGACTTTCACCGCCTGCAACTCGGTCGACCCCTTTTTTTAGGTTGCCTTTATATCCCCTCTGAATACGGACTTTTGGGCCATTCCGACGCAGATGTTCTAGCTCACGCTTTGGGCGACGCTCTCTTAGGCGCCGCCGGCCTGACCGATCTCGGCCAGCACTTTCCCGACAACGACCCCAGATGGGTCGGGATCTCCGGGACCGATCTCCTAGCCGAAATTATGGCCAAAGTCAGAACCGCAGGCCTAGAACTTATGAATGCCGACCTGACTTTAATTGGTGAAAAACCAAAAATTGCCCCATATCGCGAACGAATGTCCACCGCCATAGCCCAGGCTCTGCGGGTGCCAATAACTACCATCAACGTTAAAGCTACCACCACCGAAGGGTTGGGCCCTACCAGCCAAGGTCAAGCTCTAGCCGCTCTGGCCACAGCCACTCTGCGTGTAAATCCTTTTATGAATGAACCACTCTACAAATAAATTCCATTTAATTAAATAAAACTAACTAATTTATTTACCGTAGATCTAAGCTATTTTTATTTTTTTTAAAAACCTCTTATCCTCTATTTTAAAGTTACCGTTTAACCATAAGAAATTTAATCACCATAAATAATTTGCTAAAATTACCACCCTAGAAGACAATTAATACGATTCTTGTGCCCTCTCTCCTATAACTGTTAATAATAATACTTTAGCTCGCGTCCGTTGAGCGCTCTCCTTATTTAATCTCTTTTTATACTCCCTAAAAACTGTTTTTTAGCTTTATAAAAATATATAATTTTAAGCCGCTTTTAGCCAAATTCCAGACCGGCATAACCTTAACCGCCTGTAGCTCTAGTTTAAGCGTGGCTTCGGAAGCTAAATAGATGAAGACAACCACAGAGAAAAAGACAGAAATAATGGCCGCCGATGAATCTAATAACATTCCACCCAACCGAACCTACCAGCTGGCTAATGCCGGCCGAGAAGATTTATTATTGCTAGAAATCTGAAACAGCGATTATTCTGGGGACGATTATTAGATTGAGTTAAGCTTATGAATGACCAAGAGTCAGAAGTAACCATTCTGCTAGACAGTTTTAACGAAGCCGTATTTTTAGTGAATTAACTAGACTCCCTGGCCGCCCGGACTCACCACCCCCACTGGTGGCTATAAGTTTCAAACTATGGTTCTACTAACGATACCCTAAAAATATTGAAAGTTCATTATAGGCGCTGAGGCTTGAACAAAATATAACCGCTCAGGTTATTATTAAATAAAATATAATTATATATTAACATAAAAATATGTTATATTGTGATCATAAAATCAAGGAAACTATAAGATACAACATTTTAAGCTCTTTACTGTATAGATAAACTGGAATGCTCACTTAAGGTTTTGCGCGGTGAGAATGCTCTACTATGAACAACGATTACTACCTTACAGGATAAAGTTACCGAACTAGAAACTAAACTAACTGGAACTCGAAAAAATTTCAACAACCCATCAAAGCCACCATTATTTAATATCACCAATACCTCAGCTATTTTGTAAAGAGGCTAGCCGCCCGCTGACCGAAAGACCGGTGATGTAGGTAGCTAGAAAAGCGAAAGAATAATCGGGAATAATCCTATTTTCAGTCAGGTAGAAGCAGATCCACCCACCTTTCGCCATTGGGAGGCATATTCGGCCAAAAAAGTGACTGAATTTACGATACTAATCAATATCGGGCCAAGACTAATCCAGCCGGCCAGGTTTTACCAGACGACCGAGAGACCAACACCCAGGTACTCGCCACCGGGTAAAGACGGAACTGAGCAACTAATAAAAATTAACCCAATAAGCTTTCCAGCGGCGGTGATAGGATACTTTTTGAAGACAATCTGAAGCTCAACCTTCAAATTCCTCGACCGCCCAGAAAGCAGCGACCGCTTTTTGAAAATGGAACAGAAAATCCCACGCCAAACTATACCAGAAGCAGAAAACTGGACCAGTCCCAAAATTCAGGCTAACTTCGAATCGAAAACGGTGCTCCAGCCAGTTGGCGGTCAACCTTTTTTTAGCCGCCCAAATTAGACTTCCATCTAAAGTCAACCTTATCTAATCGCTAAACTTAATGGTCAATTCCATTCCCCAATCCTTTACTTTAATATCAGTGCTACGAATATACCAAGGTTAAGTCTTAAGGCGCAGAATAGGGCAGGCCTGAATAAGATCACTTAAAGGCAGTTCGCCGTCGCGAATAACTCTGGGGACACCTAGACTGACATCGATTATTGTGGTAGGCGGGCCACCCAGAGTAAGACCGGCATCAATAATCAGATCAATCTGATCACCGAAATAATCTAAAACTTCATCAGGAGTTATAGGAGGGGGTGAACCAGACGGGTTGGCGCTGGTTCCGGTCAGGCCGCGATCAACCTGACGAATCAAGCTGCGAACCAGCGTAAGCCCTTCCAGGCGCAGGGCCACAGTACGAGCCGGCCCCACCAGGACCGGGTGAAGTCCGTTCTGAGCCAGGAATAAAAGAGTTAGGGGACCAGGCCAGAAACGCTTGATCAAACCCTTGGCTTCCTCAGGTATTTCCCGAGCATAACAGAAGACCCGGGGTTCCTGATCCAGAAGAATCAAAACAGGTTTGCTCTTTCGTTCCCACCCACCCTTAAGATCTATTATTTTTTCCATAGCTCTAGGCTGATCTACCAGAACCATTAAAGCATAGAAGGTCTGAGTTGGCCCGGCTACCAGGCCACCGTCCAAAAGAACACGGGCCGCCGGGGCTAAATCAGCAAAAGTAACCTGGCGGGGATCTATAACTAAACGCTGAGGCAACTTATCTCCTTAATTTTAAAAAGCGGCCTGAGGGCTACTACTTTTTTATTATATCAGAATATTTTACTTAACATCAATTCTATCTTGAGGATCGGTCTGTATAAAAAATAAGCACTCTTAGTACTTGAACTTAAGGCGCTACTTTCAACCTGAGCGCGCCTGTATATAGCCTGACCAGGAGCTGCCCCGATTAAAAACCAAAATTGACCCCTAGACTTTTTTATTTTATCCCAAACCAATCCCGTTGACGAGTGATCTAGCAACCCAGATCGTCCACTCTTTCATTTAAAACAGGTCTAACCGAATAACTGATAAACTTTATTTCTAAGGTTAGGCTAGAAAGAAAAACTCAGTTTTTTTCCAGACCCAGGCGAAGTTAATAGCGGCTATTTAAATCAAACCTTCCATCAAAAGAGCCAGAATAATATTCCCATTAGGTTATCAATAATTAGGGCTAAAGCTAGCTATGCTCCAAAAATTTAATTTCTAATAACCGGCTTTAATTAAAAAGCGTTTCCAGGCTTAACCAAGGTAACCCGCCATAAATTACGAGTACCCCGTCTTTTATCTTTTCAACCACTGGTCTTAAGAGATTTATCATAGCTATAAACCACCACAGCAACTATCCATACAACTTAGCGATAACCCCTATCGGTACTTTACGCCGCACCCACCAAGTAGCCGAAATATTTATCACTACTAATTTCATACTCTAGGTCACATCATCTATTATACTCTTGATTTTACCGTACCCATTCATAAATTTAATCCTAATCGAGACCGTTATTTGATAACTTGGTGGACCACCCGTTAAGAATTTAGACCTATTAGTTGTCGCAAAAACTAGATACGATATGATATTTTCAGGATCAAATACTAAAAAAACCCTCGAAGGGAAAGGGCTTAATGATTTTACCCGCACTTAAGATGGTTATCATTCACGTAACCCCCACCCCCGGCTCAAGTTTACACCCTGATCTACTAACACTCTTAACACTCTCATCTTCCGTCCTACGGAAATAATTTCAGAACAGTTAATGACTCGAAACACGAACATATTCTAACCTTTCGAGCCCGGAGGAATAATATTGAAAATATCTTCCTCTTTCTCCCGATATTCCAATAATATCTCATACTAACGATCCACAAACTCATGACGCAAACCCTTAACCATTCTTATCTCCGCTACCGTCTCCAAACGTAACTAACCCTTTAACAACATGTCAAAGTAATCAGGACTACCCGCTTAGCAGGTTATATACTTAACCCCTATACGGAGTTAATACAGCACCGCCTGAGGAAACACTGAATAATTTAGTAACTACATATATTCACAGACCTACCCCTAAAATGGTTATTTATTTTTGCCCTTGTTTACCGACTTAACCGTAAAAGGGGCAATTTATTTCTTCAACATCATTTGGTCAACCGTTAAATCTTCCCATGATTAACTCCTAAATATGTTCCATTATCTTTTTCGTATTCTTACCTCCAGATAATATACTGTACTTTAACAATATCTTCATAAATATATGAACATGATTATAATCAGGATAGAACTCAGCCTCTATTACTTCCAGCCCTTTCCTTCCACATAAATTACGCTATATTTTACTCACATCGGCCTTAAGTTTCTCATAGATCACTTGCCTACGGTACTTCAGCATAAATACTATATGATATCTACATTCCTACCTCGTATATGCTAAAACTACTCTCGTTCACTCAAATAATCTCCTTATGTCTTCTTAATGCAGTTGGTAAACCTTCACTGTTTGAACAACTAGAAGCTTCTTTAACTTAAAGCTAAAGTTAAAGAAAGCCTACTACCAGCATAGTTAGTAATTTTTTAAGCTTAAGCTCATAAATAAAAAATATATTAAATTGCAAATATTTTTTAACAATTTTAACTTCCCTTTTAAAGTGCTAACGATTGAGGCCAAAACCGACCTACCACTTACAACAACCCTAATGGCGCCACCCCTTTACCCCCAAAATACTTTTATTTCAATGCTTAATTATAGTAGTTTAACTCTAATTTAAGCCCTAAGCTAGGCGCAAGAGAACAGATATAGTGGAAATATCGGCACTACAAGCTTAAAAGTAGTCCCTAGCCCTCAAGAACTAAGAGCGCTTATTTTTTTGTACCCCCTTGAAGACCAGATAAAAATAGATTAGCGTCCGCTTCTTTGCCGATAAAGCAAAAAAATAAAATCTACAGTTTTAATCTAACTATTAGCTTTACTTACAACCTAAAATCTAGGGAAATATTTTACCTACATTGAAAATGTAAGAGCAAAAGCTTTGAAAATTATCTTTTATTCTTTTGTAGCTAGAAATATATTTTTGGTTCCGTTAATCTTCTGCCTCCACAAATTTAAAGCGTTCTTATTAACTGCTTCATGGTCATCTTCTTATATATATTATTATCCAACAACGCTAAGTTAATTATGAATATTTTTGTTAAAGCAATAAAGCTTATAAACGCCTTTTGTTTTGCATATTTTCCTAACTGTGTACCCGTAAGCGCCAAAGTACAAGATGACATTTCAATTTTAAGGATTCTTTTTCCACATCTTTAGTTCGATATATACTTATCGCTTCTTTTTACGTCTGAAATATCGTTGCTGCTTATAACTAACTAGCGGCAATCGCCAATACCAACTCAATAACATCATTACAAATACTTACAATATAACCAGAGTCGCCTTATCTATTTTTATATCTTGAGCTACTCCGCATGTTCCTCAGTTCTCGCACATTTTTTAGAATTAGCTTCCGCTTCAGCCCGCAGAAAGACTAAGCGTAAATATAATTTTCTTCACTTTTATATAACGCTTTTACCATACTGAAATAAATACAAGTAAAAACCTTATATCCGCTATCCAAGATTCTATTTTTTTTTATAGCCGCTTTAAATCCTCCCACACAATAATGATATTACACACGCTATCTATATATTTTCGTTCAATAATTACCTATTTTCAGGTAAATGATGCGATGAACGAAATTAGTATAATAATTTTCTTAATCTTATCATCACCAAATAAAACCATAACGTTTTTAGTGCTGAAAAATCCTTTATCCATCACTATCAATACGGGACTCTCACATATAACACAGTTAAACTTATTGAATATAATCCTCAATGTGCTTACGTTTTTAAAATCTCGCTATATACCATTTGATATATCAGTAAACGTAAGATCTTACCCAACAACAAATATATATTTATTTGCGGCAAGCCCTTATAGTCGCGGTTGTAGCCCTATTCGACCTCGTCAACCAATTCGGAATATGAAAAAATCGAAGTGCTGTCCAACGCCGGCTACTCTTTTTTACAACGGTAAGAGTACTACCGGTCGATGGACAATACGATCGTATTAGATAACCATTCGTCGCAATATACAAAAAATTAACGGATAAAAAAAGATGCCAGGCTACGGTGAATTTCTCTAGCCAAAAATCCATCAGGGCCAATGTTAGCAATTCCATAAAACTAAAGCTAGTGGTTATAGTTTGCAATAACTGAAATGGACCAAAGCCTATGTTTCTTGAACCCCTGACATCGTCAACCGAGAACGTTTTTTGAATTACTGAAAAAGTAACTGACGTTCCAGCTTAACGCATAAGCTCTATATACTTAGGCTCGTGCATGTGGAAACCTGTAACAGAATTAACTTTGCCTATAGGTACTTTTTTATTGTCAGATTTGCCGCTAATATTTTGAAAAGAAGTATCTTCCACAAGGTATATTTACTTCCCAGATTTCTGTTCAATTATGTAAAGCTTATACAGGCTTTTTATATGTAAAATAATTAACCTACAAAAGACTGTATTGTCACTACGATCTAAGTAGACAATTAGAAATAATTTAATACCTAAAATACTTGAATAACTTTCCACACCTTAAAAAGCCTGTCTGTAAAAAGTCCTCAAGAATTTAAATTACAATATAAAGCGGCTGAATAATTAAACAACTCGTCAGGCTTCGTGAAACTCTTTCTTGAGATAACTATCTAACCGTTTACGTTATAAGTACTAGTAGGTACTACAACTTCATAATTTATTGACCTTTCCTGGCGTATTTCCGAGGCCTAGTTGACTAATTCAGTGACACGAGCAATTAAACGTGAACGGTCGGAAAACTTTACCACATCTATTTTAAAACTCTCTTCCGAACGAGTGGTCCTAAGAAGGTATCAAAGGTATTAATTAGTTTTCATTTAGCGCACTCATCACCAATCAATTTTATCTCATCATTCAATAAAGGAGTCAAAGAGTTATCTATTTCCATAATTAGCCTCTTCCGAATACTTAATAATTTTTCTGGACTCTAGCATGGTTCAGTTAACTTGATAAAATATTATTTCTTCCGCTCGGCGCTATAGGGCCAAGTTTTCTTTACGACCGATAAAAACAACTCCGCCTTCATTCTAGTCTGCGACGATCAAATCGAAGTTAAGAAAGACTATTTCTTCAATTTCGTATCCAAGCCCCAGGGCCAAACCGGAACAACCTATTTCCAATACTAGTTCGGCTAAAACCATATAGGCCGGATTAACTAAATTATTTTCACCCCATTAGGGCTGGCCTCTAACCACCTAATTATTTCAACCAAGACATTGCAGGATATTTTTTCTGCCACCGTAATTCTAGACGAAACCCAGAACGGAGGCTCCAGATAAAAATTCGTTGCGGCGGCTAACCTATTTTTAAATCGATTCCCACTGGGGTTACATTATACATTAAATGATCGTCAGCTCTCCATCACCACTATATATTTGTGTTCCAGAACTAAGAAGCTAAATTTTTATTACTTTTAAAGACCCCCACATTATTTAAAATCCACATCGATCCTTACTGAAAGAGATTTAAAAAAAAATGATTCCTCCCGATATTTTTATTATGAACTACCCCAGCCTGAGAGAATAAGCCCTATTCCCTTTACTTCGAGTAAAAGTTTAAAAAAAGACTAGGGCGATAAATAATTATTGTAAAAAATAAGCCAAAAACTAAAATCAAACTACCAGAATATTTTCCCTACTTGGTACTCTGCAGGGGTTATGCTATAATAAAAAATTAAATTTAAAGATGCCATTATCTTTTAAGGTTACAAAATATATGGATTATCTTGAACATTTTAATCTAACTGACCGCCCTTTTAAAAATACCTATGACGGCCGCTTTTTCTATAGAACGACGGCGGCTAGACAAATTTTTCAAAACCTTAAAGCCGAAACTACCCCGCCTCTACTTCATTTAAAAGGCTGGCACAAAGTAGGTAAAACCTCGATTTTGCACCGCCTGACCGACGAACTTAAAAAAACTGTTAAAGTGGCCCTCATTTTGAATCCCCACCTTACTCTAGCAGAGATGCTGCGCCAAACTCTCACCGATTTTGGCCAAAGCCACAAAATTTCCCCCAAAACCCCGGAAAAGGAACTATTAAGTTATTATCAAAACGAAGTTTCCAGTTTTCTAGCCAAGGGCTTAAAGGTACTTCTAGCCGTGGACAATGTAGACGAATTACCACCAGCCAGATTGGCAGATCTTTATAGTCTAATCAAACTAGAACCTAAATGGCAGGGGCAGGTGAGACTACTTTTATGTGGAACTCCCGAACGCCCCTGGCCAGTGGTTCCGAATATGTTAATCGAACTCAAAGAATTGGAGCTACCACCTTTAAATGAAAGCGAAGTAGAAGAATATCTGACTGCTCGATTGAAGGTAACCGGGGCTAACAGTCTCTTTAGCCGGGCGGCGATCAAAGCTTTGGGTGAATACAGCGAAGGGCGGCCGGAATTTATCAATAGACTGGCCGAACGTGCTCTTATCGTCGCGTGGTCATCCAAGCAATGGAAAGTAGAGAAAGCTCAGGTCAAGATAGCTAGAGCCAGCCTAAAGGCCCCCCAAAATATCAACTACGACTCTCTAGCCGAAACCGCCTCAAATGACGTTCCCCGACCCAGCCAGCCCACCAAAAAAAAGCAGCATTCCAGGAAGGGGGGCTGGCTTATTTTAGGTGCGACCCTGGCCCTCGGAGTCATATGCTGGAGCCGATCAGATAAAGCCCCACTTCCGCTCCCATCGCCAGAGCTAGCAGAAGAGACCGCCCCTAATCTAATTCCCAGTCCTTTGATGATCCCACCTGATGAAGATTTAACCATAGTAACCGACGGAACAGCGGCCCCGCAACTCCCCGCTCTACCCTCCCAGCTTCTGACTCTACCCCAAGGCAGTCTAGTTCTGGTAGTGGATCAGACAACTAACACTGGTCGCCTATGGCAAGGCGACGCCCAGAAGACCAGTCTCAAAGCCGAAATCACCACCCCCGTCTTCAAAACTAGCGGCCTTTATGTATTCGGCCGGCCTAGAAGTAATAATCCCTTCATTTTTCAATACCCACCAGCACGAAATCTACCGCTAGCTGAAGCGGAGGCCCTCTGGCCCCGCTTGATTACTCTTTTACCCCAAAATATTCTACCGGTCATAGTCGCACCGGGCACTATCCTTAACACTTCCAAAGATCTAAAAATTACGGCCGCCATCAAAACAAAAATCAAAGCCTGGGTTCAAGCTCAACAATACCGCCTCCCCGATACACTGGCCTCCCTCTATGCCTCTTCTTTCCAGTTTTTTGAGCTCAGTAAGTCCCCTCGCCATATCGATCGTGAAGACTTTCGCCAGGCCCTGAACTCAGAAGCTCGCACCTCCGGCGAGGTCAAACTAACCACCTCCCAGCCCCTGATTATACGAGACCCAAAAAAAAATCACCTGGTCTGGGCTATTTTCAACATAAAATACGAATCCAAATTACGCAACGACCTAGGTCTAAGAGTACTGATTTTTGAAAAACCACTAATGGGGCAAAATAACTGGCTCATTAGGGCCGAACTGTGGCTACCGGAAAAAAGCCTCAAGAGGAACTAATGGCTACCCGGTCTAAAATAAGAAACTGGCGGCCACCCTGGAAACGTAACCTAATCACTAGCTTTATGATGGGGTTCACCTCCGGGGTACCCTTACTAGTGATGCTGACTCTAGTTCAGGCTTGGTTAGCCGAAGCCGGAATTGATCTCAAAACTATCGGGACTCTGACCCTAACAAGTCTACCCCGCAGTTTAAAATTTACCTGGTCTTTCTGGATGGATTCCTATGATCCACCCTGCTTCGCCACTTTGGGTCGCCGACGAGGCTGGCTTTTACTTAGCCAGTCGGCGGTAACGACTGGCTTACTGACCTTATCTTTATTTAAACCAACTGATATTTTAGCTATTTGCATCTTAGGTTTCTTTATCACCCTCGCTTCTGCCACTCAAGATGTAGTGGTAGACGCCTATCGCCGGGAAGACTTGGCCGACGACGAATTAATCGCCGGTTCGGCTGCCTATATCTGGGGTTATCGTCTGGGGATGCTAACCGTGGGTGGCGGTGGTCTAATAGCCGCTGAGCCGGTAGGCCTGCCTCTAGTCTACCGACTGGTGGCTCTATTGATGCTAGCCGGCCCTTTGACCCTAATCTTCAGCCCGGAACCGGATCTAACTCGGCCCGGCCCGGCCCGATTATGTGAAGTAATAGTTCAGCCTATAGTAATTTTTTTTAGACGCCCATCTGCGATAATAATTTTACTTTTCATTTTTTTCTACAAATTTGGCGACCAACTGGCCACTACTCTCAATACGGTCTATTACCTTGAACTAGGTTACAATAAGCAGACCATTGGCACGGTAAGCAAAATTTTCGGTTTCCTGGCCACTCTGACCGGAGTAGCCGGGGGGGCTTGGATCGGGGTACGTCTGGGGCTGAAAAAAAGTTTATGGCTTTTTGGTCTGTTGCAAATGGTCAGCACTATGGGCTTCGCTATTCTTTATTATCTACCGGTTCATCCGGCCGCCCTGGGCCTAGTAGTAAGCCAGGAAAATCTAGCCGCCGGCGCCGGCTCCACCGCCTTTGTGGCTTTCATGACTAACCAGACTACTCGTCGTTTCAGCGCCGCCCAGTATGCACTCCTGTCGTCATTTATGACTCTACCCGGTACGTTAATGTCAGCCCCAGCCGGTTATTTAGCGGAAACTCTTTCCTGGCCAGGCTTCTATTTGTTAGCCACCGCTCTAGCCCTACCTAGTTTCATCATTCTCCACTGCCTAAATCGGCGCGGAATTTTTAGTTAAGGTCTGACCTCCAGTATGCACTTTGACATTATCACCCTATTCCCTGGCATCTTCACTTCCTTTCTCTCGGAGTCGCTACTAGCCAAAGCTTTAGACCGAAAAATAATTACGATTAGTCTGAGTACACCCCGAGACTTTGCTTCGGATCGACACCGAACCTGCGATGACCGCCCCTACGGCGGTGGACCCGGTATGATTCTAACCCCGGAACCCCTAGCCAGAGCAATTGAGACAGCTTCAGTCGGCGACCCTCCACCCTGGCGTATTTATCTAAGCCCCTCGGGCAGCCGGCTGACCCAGAGTAAAGTCAAGGAACTCAAGGCTAAAAAAAGGCTGCTCTTGATTTGTGGCCGCTATGAAGGACTGGATCAGCGGATTATCGATTTATTAGTAGATGAAGAAATATCCATTGGTGATTATGTAGTGAACGGAGGAGAAATACCAGCTATGGTCATAATTGAAGCCGTAGCTCGCCTTGTCCCCGGTTTTATGGGCCAGGAAAGGTCCGCTGATGAAGAAAGTCATGAGGCGGGCCTTCTGGAATATCCCCACTATACCCGGCCGCAGGAATTTCGCGGTCTAAAAGCCCCGGAAGTCCTACTCAGCGGTAACCACCGAGAAGTAACCGC
>LQAB01008864.1_pt1 | contig 13107 bp, 9 predicted proteins | sample 654521 | NCBI WGS metagenome assembly LQAB01 (sample SAMN00762031, study PRJNA78659) | termite gut metagenome | isolation source: bacterial endosymbionts found in Trichonympha flagellates filtered from... | host: Zootermopsis nevadensis | place: USA: Mt. Pinos, Los Padres National Forest, CA ... | reverse complement strand
AATATTATACATACAGATATTATTTTTTTCATTGCCATTTTATCGGAGGGAGGAGCGATAAAGATTTTATTTTTCATTTTTATTTTAGACATCATTTTTAATCACTGTTTTTGTCTTTATTATTTTCTGATTTTTCAACGTCTCTGACGCCTTTTTTATCACCGTTAAAAGGGATTTCCGTGAGACGTCCACTAAGCAGGATTTTAACAGATTTCCAAATTTGTTTTAAAATAATCGTTAACATTTTTTTTGTTTTATTTAACATTTCAAGCAAACTGCTTTTGACCTGTCTTTCAACGCCTTTTTGGTCGTCGTTTCTCTTTCAATACCTCAAAACAGCCAATTATTACCGTAATATATACCAAGCTAACTATACTTTATCTTTTTAGGCGGTACTTTACTGCCTTTTTTTACGTTAACGCTTCCAGCTAACAGCAAAAACAACCTTTTGACCTGTCTTTTAATACCTTTTCGGCTATGCGATTTCGCGAATAACTGCCAAAGTTATGTCAGTTATCATAATACACATCAAGTATGTGTATTTTTTAGCCACTTTGAAGCTGTTTTTTACAGTTTTGTAAAGTTTAAAACTGTGTTTTTATTTGCATTTTTTTTTAGGTTTACTGAAGCCACCCAACATATTGGAAAATGAAGCCACCCAACATATTGGAAAACAAGGAAGCACAATGCCAATGCTATTCAAGTTGTCTTAATACATTTTTACAAAAGTCCGCCACCTGACATTATGTACATCAAGTAGGTACATAATGTTTATTTCAATTTCCTTATTTTTCGCCAATTTTATTTTTTGCTTTTAAATAGTTGCGATGCAACTTTTGCACGCTGACGATGTCAGCTCTTATCGGCGTTGCCGATTTTCTTGACGCTTTCTTTTTTCCAAAGGTATCGGCTTCTTTTTACTTGCCGTTTTACTTTTTAAGGAACTATCCTTTTTAACTGCCGTTTTATTCTTTTGGGATATCGGCTTCTTTTTACTTGCCGTTTTACTTTTTAAGGAACTGTCCTTTTTAACTGCCGTTTTATTCTTTTGGGATATCGGCTTCTTTTTATCAACCATTTTCATTTTTAAGAAACTATCCTTTTACGAGATTTTTACTTCTAGATAATTATTACATTTTTTTATTTTTTAGTTGGCAGATTTTTGCTTTTTACGCCTTATTTTTTTTATTTTATTTTAGGCTTTTTAGCATATCTACTGACCCACCTACCATAATGCACATCAAGTAGGTACATTATGCTGATGCGATTTCGTCTGAATATCCTCACTGCTTTTTTTTGCTTTTAAGTAGTTGCGATGCAACCTTTTTTTACAAGCTTTTTACTTTTTTAAAGCTATCCGCTTTTTTACTTTTTGCTGGCATTTTTTGACAAAATGTTCACCACCTAGCCTTATGCACATCAAGTAGGTGCATAAGGGCTATTCCAATTTTACTCATTTTTCGTCAACTTTATTTAATTTTTAGAGTTTTTTGCGACTACTGATACAGCAATATGATGCTTTTTAAGCCTCAATATTGCCATTTTAAGCGTTTTTTAGAAGTTTTTGGATATTTATACCATAGAAGCGTCATTATGCGTTTAAAACGCAATTTTAGAGGCTTGCTTCTATTTTTTGCCGTTTTTTTGGAATTTAAGGAAATAGAGATTTAAAGACACGGCATTCGCAACAATGCACAAGCATAGCTATTACCAACTGGCACAGCTTTTTTACGCTTGTTTTAACGTTGGTTGCTTATTAAGACAACAGATTTTTTTGTTTTTTTTGAAAGACAAAACAGGTTTTAGACAACGATATGATTTTAGATTAGTTGTATTGCTTAAGTTTTAAAGATTTAAAGGCAACTCCTCAAGGATTTAACTTCCTTGAGAGAAAAAGAGAGAATTTAAGAGAGAAAAGATTTTTTCTTTCTCTTTTTAACTCCGTTTACTCTTACTGACGTTGACCAATCTTTTGATTACTATCCGACACTTCGTTAACGCCTGCATTCCTCAACAGTATCCGTTTAACTGGTTATCAATCCTCAAATACTTCCTCGAGACAATCTGTAAGCAGAATTTTAGAGGAACAGACTGCAACATAAAATTACATAAAAAAAAAAGAAAAGGCAACAAAACGCCTCTAATTCGTCTCGTTGCCTTTTCTTTTTTTAATCTGTTTAAAGATGCGGATATATTCAGTAAACAAAGATTTAATTCTTTTATTCCAAATCACGCACTATAATAATATAGTGCAGTATAGTTATTCTAACAGTTTCCGCAAACCCTTTCAAGAGCGTTTTTGCAATTGTATTCACAGCCTACACATAATTTACATTTTTTATTCTTTTTTTAAAGGCTTCCAAGAGAGCATACCAAAATTTTTAGGTTCTCGGAGGAGGGGGGGAAATAAGATTATTGTTTACTATTATTTTTCCCTTTTAGCAAATAATCATAATAGTCTTTTCTCACATTCATTAATTGGGCAACCAAACTGTTTCTGTGATCTATTACTATCTGATGCGTTCCATAACCACGAATATCCTTAGGGTTAAACAGCTCTAATTCCCGTTCCAAGATTTCTTTTATTTCCCGTTCAGCCAGTTCAAAGATTTCTTCATTACTTCTTACTTTTAACAAACGATTATAATAGTCTCCCTTCACATCTATTAATTTGCCAATCAAACTGTTTCTTTGATCTATTATTGCCTGAAGCGTCTCAACATCATAACTATCCTTAGGGTCAAACAACTTTAATTCCCGTTCCAATATTTCTATTTTTTCCCTTTCAGACCGTTCCAAGATTTTTTCTTCCGTTAAATCTTTATTTGAGGTGCTTAACGGTTCAAAGGTCTGAACAGGTTTAGTCTCCTGAGCAACTAACGCAGGCTCAACTTTTTCAGACTGGCTATTAACTTCAGACGAAGCAGAAGTATCAGGCTGGCTAACAGTCTCAGACGAAATAGAAGGTTCAGGCTGGTTAACAACCTCAGACGGAGTGGAAGTTTCAGACTGATTTAATCCAAATGCAGGACTACTCTTTAATTTTCCACAACCTGTAAAAGACGTCAGCAGAAAGCCAAATATTATATATACAGATATTGTCTTTTTCATTTTTATTCTTTCTTCCTTAATTGAAATTTATAATCTGCAGGTATATACTCATAAGAAAGATTTATATCATAACTTTTAGCAACGCACCAAACATTAAACTGCCGTATAAAGTCTTGAAGCGATGGCGGAATTTCACGGGCAAGCCAATACATAAACATTCTCGCCTTGTCGGCGTAATCGGTGCCAAGCATATAATAATAACAGTCCAAAATTATTTTACGGACTTCATTAAACTTACAATCAGCCGTATGACTTACATAGCTTATTAAATTAAGAGTATATGTGGCAAATGAGGAATACTTTTTAATCTCAATATAACGAGACTGAACGACATTAAATAAATCTTGAGTAATGGCAGAGAGTTTATCTTTTTCTCCACGATACTTAATTAACTCAAGGAACGAATATAACACACGCATACCAATGAAAGAACGGGCAGTATCGTCAACATCCGTATCCTCATTGAAATCAATATATTCAACAATCTCAACACCGTTAGAGATTAATGCAAACAAACTTTTTTCAAAACTTTTTATCACAGCACAAAGCTGATAATATTCAGCCTCATCACGCACCAGCATCATATGTAATCCTTTCCTGTTTCATTCCAGTCAGCGGCTTTACTAAGATATTTTAAGCGTTTATAATAAGCGTTTTTTAAAGAAACCAAAGCAGATACAATCGCTTTACGCATTTCCATATTATCTCCAGCATAAATCAACTGCTTTTCATAACGTTCACGAAACTTTTTATTGCCGAATTCTAACATCAAATCCAACAATTCAGCATCAGCCATTTTAAGCAATCCAGATTTTTCCAACGCTTTATTAAACTCATTTTTTTTAGCAGCTCCAACCTGTTTAATACGGTGTTCATATTTAAGTGTCTGCGATAAATTTTGTGCCAATTCTTTGGCAGTTGCTTTCTTTTTATTTTTGATTTCTTTAGGTTTTTTAAGTCCGTCAAGAGCAATTTTCTGGCGGTAGTATTTATTAGCCGTGACACTGCCAGAGGGGATAAACTTGTTATTATGTTCGGGATTTTTGAACTGCTTTCCAGTGCTGTCCTCAAAGTCATAATAATAGCGGAACTTATCAAAAGGGGTTTGAACGAGGACAGGCAAATTATATACGGCATAAGCTGACGGGACAGGCACGCCGTCAATCTCGCTTTTTGAGCGACGCTCGTAATACAAGCCATCGCTTCCAAGCAACACAGGTTCAGATACAGATTTTAACCGCATAGCAATCTTTAAACCAAGACCAACGGACATACGGCGGAACGGGCGTACACGTCCAAGATTATCTATATATTCAATCTCGTTTCGTTTGCTTTGAGCTTTAACAACCTCTATCCATTCAGGAGTGTTTTTAGGTTGTTTTACATCAAGCCAGCGACCGTCTTTAACTTTATATTTTCTTAACAAAATTATGGTAGTTTATTCCGCCTTTTTGGTGGGATTGAGAAGCATACTTAATAGCATAGCGGGCATTATCTTTACTTTGGTATTCTTGTCCAATCAAATTAATATCAGCGATTTCACCTTTATTCCAAATATCGGTGAGCAGAGGCGATAAAACAGACAGATAATCTTTACCAGATTTCTGCCAAGATTTTACAATCCACGCTTGCGGAACGTTGAACAGAATTAAATGATAATGAGGACGGTGAGTTTTATCGCCGTATTCGCCAGCTGCGAAAAATCTAATTTTTTGGTTTTTACTAGCATTAAGATTATGGATTTTTTTGAGATATACAGATAAATCATTTTTGCAGAGTGAGTTATTTTCAGGTAAGAACTCGTCAGCATAAGTAAGCGTTGTAAATAAGTTGCAGTGCGTTTGGAGATTAGTTAATTTGGCTTCAAGCATACACTGTTCAGCCCATTTCTTCGCACGAGCAGACAGACATAAATCACACTTTCCGCAAGGGATAGTCAAAGGAGAATTTAATTCAATTCTTTTACCAGTTTTTTTATCTTGTTTTGTTGTAAGAATATAAGGATTTGAGCAAAGCACTTCCGTTCCGTTTCAGCATACGATATCTATGCCTATAATGTGGCTTTTTTATAAAGCCATTTAAATTCCGTTTCAGCGTACAACGACTACGCCTATAATGTGCTACTTTTTAGATTATTTTGCATCAATAACAAAATAATCTTAGACTGGCAGACTAATAAAGACAAGCTGGCCTGCAATCTGCCATTTTACCGAATTTTTAAGAGCTTGTCAAATTTCTCGTCAGTGCGTGTTTTTTGACGCACTTTTTTTAGAGCTTCATTTCATTACGCTTTTTTTGACGTTTTTTAGGATTTAAGGAAATAGAGATTTAAAGACACGGCATTCGCAACAATGCACAAGCATAGCTATTACCTACGGGCAAAGCTTCTTTACGCTTGTTTGGACGTCGGTTGCTTATTAAGTCAACAAATTTTTTTGCTTTTTTTAAAGACAAGACAGGCTAGATAACGAGATGTGTTTAGATTAATTAAACATTAACCACAATAATGCAAGAATATTTGTAGAAAGATTGAAACGAGCAACAAGAGAATTGTCATACACTTAATTACCAAAGCTTATAGATTTTACTTAAGATTTAAGGCAACTCCTCAAGGATTTAACTTCCTTGAGAGGAAAAGAGAGAACTTAAAGAGAGAAAAGATTTTTTCTTTCTCTTTTAAAACTTCGTTTACTCTTACTGACGTTGACCAATCTTTTGATTACTATCCGACACTTCGTTAACGCCTGCATTCCTCAACAGTATCCGTTTAACTGGTTATCAATCCTCAATTACTTCCTCGAGACAATCTGCAAGCAGAACTTTAGACCCAACAGACTGCGATATAAATTTACATAAAAAAAAAAGAAAAGGCAATAAAACGGGTCTAATTGCCTTATTGCCTTTTCTTTTTTTTAATCTGTTTAAAGATGCGGATACATTCAGTAAACAAAGATTTAATTCTTTTATTCCAAATCACGCACTATAATAATATAGTGCAGTATAGTTATTCTAACAGTTTCCGCAAACCCTTTCAAGTTCAACTTCAGACGGATTAAACTTTCTTATATAAAATTTGCGTAATAAATAAATTCCGAAAACTCCTATTGGCAAACAACAACTAATTTAGCGTTGCCTGCTTCTTACTTGCCATTTCTCTCTCTTTCCAACGTTGTTCATAAAATTTACATATTTCACTATTACGGACACAGTATTCTTCATAGGCGTTCCAGACTGCTGTTATTCCCCACGCTAAAAGAATGGATACTCCTGCCACTAAAACACATGCAAATTTGTCTGAAGAAGATATTCCTCGTCTCGGCTGTCCTTCATCTGGCTCTGCAATCCGTTCTCTGTAATGGGCAGGAACATAGATAAAAGGGGTAAGAGAAGAAACTGACGGATTTATCGTTTCAATCTCGCTGGAATTATCAGGCTAGTTTAATCCAGATACAGAGCTATCCTTTAACTTTCCGCAACCTGCAAAAGACGTCAGCAGGAAAGCAAATATTATATATGCAAAAAATATTCTTTTCATTTCTTCCTCTTTATCAAAACTTGTTTAAAGCAATTTATTAACACATCAAGTAATGTGTATTTTTTAGCCGTTTTGAAGCTGTTTTTTATTTACAAACATACAGCGCCTTCATAAATTTTAGACAGTCTTACTGAACCACCTAACATTATGCACATAGATGCATAATGGTTTTTACGGCAACGCCGTTGCAGTTAACAAGTTTCCTTTCCACGTTCAGCTTTCCGCTTCTCTCTTATCAGGCTCCAGAGCCTCGCCTTTGCGTTATTTTGCGATATTGTTGTTTTTATATACTTTCGTATGTTTTTGAATAAACGTGCTGTTTTAAGCCATTTATGGGGCTTCCTGACAGACACTACGATTATCTTACCGCTAAAAGGGTCAAGCTTTTTCATTTATAATAATCCTTAAACTGTATTTAGCAGATATTTGACGTTCTGTCAAAGTCCAGCAACAGTTATTTTATTTGGCAGCATCTCCGATTTTTTCTAAAAACTATCCTGATGGTTATTATGGGTATACATCAAGAAGATATATATATCAAGTCTTTTAAAGCGGAATTTTTTCCGCGTTTTTTGATTATTGTTTCTTTTTGTCTTAAAACTCTTTGATTTAGTCCTTTATCCTTTGTCTTTTACGCATTGCCTTACCTTTAAAAAAAAGGCAATGCGTATCTTAAAAGTTATTATGTACTCTTAAGATGTATTAGAAAATTCTTCATTACAAAACAAGTTGCATACTTAATGAATAAACATAGATTGAAATTTACTTATTTTTAAGCGCCGCGCTGACAAAACCTTTAAAAAGCGGATGGGCTTTCATAGGTCTTGAAGCAAACTCGGGATGAAACTGCACTCCTATAAAAAACGGATGATTTTCCATCTCGACAATTTCAGGAAGCATTTTCTTATGGTATGCACTTACCAAAAGTCCGGCTTTTTCCAATGTTTCTATAAATTCGGGATTCATTTCATACCTGTGTCTGTGTCTTTCCTCAATTTCAGTAGTTTTATATAAATTATACGCTAACGTATTTTTCTTAATTTCAGCTTTGTAATTTCCAAGCCTCATCGTATTGCCTCTGTATTTGATATTTTTCTGCTCGTCAAGAATTTTTATTACCGGGTATTTTGTATTTTCGTCAAATTCCGTAGAATTTGCATTTTTCAGTTTTGCTAAATTTCTTGATACCTCTATAACGCTGCACTGCATTCCCAAACATATCCCAAGAAACGGAATCTTATTTTCTCTTGCATAAGTTATCACCTTTATCTTACCCTCTATGCCTCTGCTGCCAAATCCGCCGGGAACCAAAACAGCATCATAATTATCCAATTTTCTAACCAAATCCTTATCTTCGGCTCCAAGATAATGCACTTCAGCTTTTGTATTTAACTCTGCCGCGGCAATATTTAAAGATTCACCAATAGATTTATAAGCATCTTTTAAATCTGCATATTTTCCTACGACGGCAATTTTAACTCTTTCATTAAATTCACCGGTAGATTTTATTTTTGTAAACCACGTTTTATCAAATTTCTTTTTAGGTCTTATGTTAAGTTTTTCTATTATCAAAGAATCGACATTTTGTCTATAGAAAGCTTCGGGAATATAATAAATCGACGGACTGTCCAACGCCTCAATCACACAATCTTCCCTCACATTACAAAAAAGCGATATTTTTTTCTTTAAAGATTCGTCAAGGCTGTGCTCCGTTCTGCATATTATCATATCGGGAAAAATTCCTATTTCTCTTAATTTGTTGACTGAATGCTGAGTAGGTTTTGTTTTTAACTCGCGCGCTCCCGCAATATACGGAACCAAAGTAACGTGTATGCTGAAAACGTCTTCCTTTTTATTTTCAAGCTGAAATTGTCTTGCGGCCTCCATAAAAGGCAAACCTTCGATATCCCCGACCGTTCCCCCGATTTCAATTATTGAAATATCACAATTATTTTTTAACGCCTCAAAACGTTTCTTTATTTCGTCGGTAATATGAGGTATTACCTGAACCGTATCCCCGTCGTAATCTCCTATTCTTTCCCTGTTGATTACAGTTTGGTAAATATCACCTGCAGTATTAGTATTTGCCCTGCTTGTATAAATGTCTAAAAATCTTTCATAAGTTCCCAAATCCAAATCCGATTCCACACCGTCTATTGTCACAAAAACCTCGCCATGCTGATAAGGATTCATTGTTCCCGGATCTACGTTTATATAAGGATCAAACTTTATCATATTGACTTTAAAGCCGTGAAGCTGCAAGAGTCTGCCTATGCTTGCGCCAGAAATACCTTTGCCTAAAGAACTCACAACTCCGCCGATAATAAAAATATACTTCGCCATTAACAAGTTTTCCTTCTATGCACTCTTTGAAATTTTTGTAGGATATTTTCCGGTAAAACACGCTACGCAGAAAACATCGCTTTTTTTATTATCTGAAGAACAAGCCTTAACAAGATTGTCTAAACTTAAAAAGTTTAGGCTGTCGACGTTCAAATATTTTTTTATCTTTTCCACCGAATTATTTGCAGCTATCAAATGTTCTTTGCTTGGAGTGTCAATCCCATAATAGCACGGGCCAATTATAGTCGGACAAGACAAGGCAAAATGTATTTTCTTTGCTCCGGCCTCTTTTAAAACATTTATTAACCTTTTTGAAGTGGTTCCTCTCACTATCGAATCGTCAATAAGTATTATTTCTTTTCCGCTTACAACTTCTCCTATCGGACGAAGCTTAAGTGTTGCAGTCAAATTTCTTAAGTTCTGCGACGGTTTTATAAAAGATCTTCCGACATAATGATTTCTTACAAAACCATTTTCAAAAAGTATTCCGGACGTCCTTGAAAATCCGAGCGCTGCAAAATAACCTGTGTCAGGAACAGGCATAACAATATCGGCTTTTATATTTTTCATTTGTTGTGCAAGATATTCTCCCATTTTTACTCTAGCTTCTTTTACAGTCTGTTCAAACATTATGCTGTCAGGTCTTGAAAAATAAACCTGTTCAAAAATACAGCTGGTTTGTCTTTTGGTCTTTTTATATATAAGAGATTTCTTAATCTGTCCGTCTTCTATGACGATAATTTCACCGGGCTTTACGTCTCTTATGTATTTGCCTCCGATAACCTCAACGGCAGCGCTTTCCGAAGATATTATATAGGAATTATCTATTTTCCCTAAAACCAAAGGTCTAAAACCGTTACTATCTCTTGCGCCTATAAGAGTTCTATCTTTAAGTATCACCAGCGAAAAAGCGCCTTCAAGTTTACGCAGTGAATTTGCAATTATATCGGTAAGACTTCCTTTAGACATTGCTATAAGATGAAGCAATATTTCGGTATCTGAAGTATGATTGAAAATCGCACCTTTTTTTAAAAGCAGTTCTTTTATTTTAGAAAAATTTGTAATGTTCCCGTTATGCGCTACAGAAATATTCCCGTGAATGCAGCTTATCTGAAAAGGTTGAGCATTTATTAAAGAGCTTTTTGAAGAAGTTGTATAGCGAACATGTCCTATGGCAACAGTCCCAGTAAGTTTATTTAATAAAATTTCTTCATTGAAAATTCTTGAGACAAGCCCCATAGCTTTAAAAGTTCTCATCTTTTCTCTGCCGCTTATCGTAATACCGGCAGATTCTTCCCCTCTATGCTGCAAAGTAAGAAGTCCCGCCGAAGCTAAAACAGCGGCATTTTCATTGTTCTCAATGCCAATTATTCCACACATAAGCAGTTGCCTCTTTTACATAAACAAAAAATAAAAATATAACCATCTGTAAGCGCTACCTGCAAGCATATATCAGGTTTATCCTGCCCCATTTTTAACTTTGAAAATTAGAGATAACTAAATCGGCAGTAACGTCATATTCAACTTATATAATACATTTAAAATAACATTAATTCAAACATTTATTACTTTCCCGGATATCTTAAGAAGCTATATTATTCTTTTGCTTCTTTTACGTCATTGCTAGAAAAAACAGATAACCTACGCCCATCAGATTGCAAAAACAATCTGCTTTTCAATTACTTTTTTTTAACAACGAAAGAGGCTTATAAGCAGGCAATAAATGCGCTGCCTAAACGGACATTTATCGGATTTCTCCGATAAATCCAGCGGTTTTTTGTCCGTTTGCGTCATTTAAGAGAAACCGTCTTTTACCGATTTAAACAGCAGCGCTGGACACTTCAGCATTCAATAAACCGGTATCAACAGATACTTCCGCTTTAATTATAAATCGAGAAATAATATTTTTACCAAAGCTATGGTTAATTTCCTCCGGCAATGAATTAAATCGTAATCCTGAATTATGCTCAGGCATAGTAAAACCCAAGTGTTTTTTTGCTCTAGTCACAGCAATATACATTAAGCTCTTTCCTCTGAAAATCTATCTATAGGAGTAATTTACAGCATTAGCAACAACGGTATTTAACGCTTTAGACAACGGAAAGGTATTATCGCCGCAACCAGCAATAAGAACATTCTCAAATTCCAAGCCTTTAACTACGTGAACTGTAGATAGCAAAACAGAATTATCAGATTTAGCAACATCAGGAAGCTCCATTAAAGATAATCGCTCAAAGACTGTCCGAAAAAACGATTAACATCCGCAACTAGTTCGTTATAGAATTCAATCTGACGAGTTTTCTGAAACTTAACCGAATACTTTTTATCCTGTTTTTTTTGATAACCAAATGGAAAACCTTTTTAGATAATCTGACATCTCGGATAATTGTCCGGAATAAATCATGAAGTGGGTAATGTCCGTCGACATCAGACTTCGACTGAAAGTCGAGAGACTTAGAAATCAAACAAGAAAGGAACTGATAAAAATTCCGTAATAAAACACGTTTTGACAAAAACCAAAAGAGATTTATCGATAACAGGAATTGACTGGTAAAGAGATATTTTAAGTTCCGAAAAGGACATATCGTTCAAAGTATTATTAATTAATTTTAACATTGCCAAAAGATTAAGAATTATAGGTTCACGCCAAAAAGAGCCGATACCTCTTGCAACGTAAGAAATGCTATATTGAATGAAAGTATCACGGCTTGAACACGTTTGGCAATAGACTATCGCAGATTTTGAATAACCAGAACCGTCGCCTGTGTCTCAAACAACCTTAGCAACAAACTCAGCTTCATCCCTTGCTAAATTTACGTCCTGAAATTCGTCGACAATATATCCTATAACATTTTGAACGAACCGCAGAATATGTGCGAAAGACGTCAACAAGCTTAAATAAACTTCCGCCAAAATTTAAAAAGTTCTGACGTTCAAAAACCTTTTCATAATCTTGATATACACGATATACAATCATAGGTTCCGCCTTTCCGCTTTACACAGGATAATTCAAAATCTTTAGGCGTCTGTAAATTATCTTTAGCTAAATTAATATACCTCTGAATAGTTCCAACAGAAACAACCTTAGAAGAGACATCAAGTGTTCGCATACATTTTTCAATCAATTTCCGTTGGCTCGTATTCGTCAATAACGCTGAACGGTTTCAAGCTGATAGATGCAGCATACCGCCGCAACATACGAATAAACCAAGAATGAATAGTAGAGCAAAATACTTTATCTCTGTATGATGCTAACAGCAGCTATAAATACGCACTTTTTCTAAACGCCACCGCAACACACTAAATTCAGCATCGACTTCAGGGAAAGAATGTTTAACAAACTTGTTCAGGCTTAACATCAGAAATAATATCAATTATTTTCTTTTTCTTAGACATAATCTAAACTTTATTCAAAACTTTATTGTTATGGAGTTCACAAGAGGACAACTGTACAGAAAAATTTCGTTCAGGCAAAAAACATAAAAAACCCGACAAAGCCCATCACTATTAGGACAATACAAACCAACGTTATTATTAAGCTATATACACCAGCTGACTCCATATTCCACTGCAAGCCAAACATTAATATGATCTGGATTTAGAAACATTAACAAAGATTCCTGCTTTTGGAGTTAAATATTTCACGATCCAGAAACTTAACATCATATCTGAGAATAAAAATCAGCAATGCCGTAGGGGGGGGTATAGATTGACAGTCAGTCAGCACAAAAGTAAACCCAAAAATCAAAAATTTTGATTTAATCATTAATCTACCCCTTCAACTTCAGTTTCGCCCTTAAGCGACTTTAATTCAACATATCCTTTAAATTTGGCAAGCTTTTCAAGGAAATTAGTGAAGATTGCCTTGCCGGCTGCAAGTACTAATTATTGTGTAATAAAAACCAAAAGAACTTAAGCTTCATTATTTTAATTTTATTACGTTGTTTAATTCGTCACATTATTTAATTCCGCGGCGTCTTTGTTTTTATTGATATAACACCAGATTATAATAGATTTTTCGCTGTGAAAAATGTTGGTTTTTTATATATAATAACAACTTGGAACGAATTGGGAAAAACTATGAAATATAGTACCGGAATTATTTACAATAAATCGAA
>LQAB01015167.1_pt1 | contig 13167 bp, 18 predicted proteins | sample 654521 | NCBI WGS metagenome assembly LQAB01 (sample SAMN00762031, study PRJNA78659) | termite gut metagenome | isolation source: bacterial endosymbionts found in Trichonympha flagellates filtered from... | host: Zootermopsis nevadensis | place: USA: Mt. Pinos, Los Padres National Forest, CA ... | reverse complement strand
AGAGTATGAAGGAGAGTGTTGATCTCTTGACTGCATATGTAGCAAAAAATCTCCCAGAGCAAAACAACAGATGGACAAAAACAGTTGGATGGTATATGTATTTTAAGAACAGTGGAGCACTGCTTAGGACGCCATTTTTGATTTGGGATAATATTGCTAGCGGACGTAATTGGTATACAGGCATATTTCTTTGAAACAAAAAAAGCCATACTTACTTATACTAGCAGCATATATAATGTTAACCTCATGCAACACAAAGCCTTTAACAACAGCTAACCGATATATTTGTCAAGTCCTTTACACACTGCACTTGCTTACGCCACCTTCAAAGGCAGCTACTTTCTTAGTGTCTATTGTTATCGTTTTGGTGCTTTTGCAGCTGGTTGCTATTCTTCAGTCTGACCTTCAACATCAAAGATTTGCCATGGGGTACCTCTACTAGAGCTTGAACTGCTTGAATCATCATTCTGATCCTGACACACATAATCAAGACCATATGCCACAGCAAACACAACCGCAATAACAACAGTTCCTATACCTAGATCTCTTACTGTCTCTTTCAATCCATACTTGTCTGAAGTTCGTCCATTAGTAGTTGTCCTATTACCGCTTGAATCTGTTTCGTTATCCAAGTTCTCATCGTTGGTTGGACTGGGACTTGGTGTTGAATTAATGACTGGGTCAGGGGGGGATGGCGGCTTGAATGGAACGAATGCATTGTTGCATCCAGATGCCATTAGCATTACCAACAAACTTGATAGAATTAGTTTCATACATATCTCCATAACATTTAATCATCCTGAGAATAATGTATATCAGATTAAAACTAACTATTCTATTGAATTAATCAACATTTTCTTGGTTTCTTTTCGCAAGCCATTTTTCCTTTCTACGCTTAAATCTCCTTTCCCATTTTTCCTGTCTTTTATCCATAAGCCAATTATCTATTCTCAATATTATTTCAATTGCAGAAAGTGAATGATTGTACACAGCTCTGTTCGCCATATCTATTTGCACTAAGAGATACCACTTAGGACGCTTTTCATCTTTACTAAGACCATACTTTAAAGCCAATTTTAAAGGAATCGGTTGATTAAAGATCTTTTGGCCTTCCCCCTTCATGTAATATCTTAGATTCCTACTGATTTTGGATATTGTTGGCTCTGCCTTTCTCCGTTGTGCCGATATTATTCGTCCCTTTGTAAGGTTTTCTATTGCTTTCTGGTGATCTTTCTTAGAGTACACTTTGCCATTCTTATAAGTTATATTTTCAAGCGTTGCTTTCTCATTTAACATTTCTCTTGTTCTCCATTGTGGGCCGCCCGCCAGGCGGCCGATAAGCCGCCATTTCAGCACTTTTTCATCATACCAAATTATGCATTTATCTGCTAATTTTCAATCATTTCTGGCATGCCACAGACGGCGGCCCAGCGACAACCAGTGCGTGTGTAAGCCAAAAGTACCTCCAATTCCCACTATTTCTTACTGCTTTTTACGGCTTTTGCTTTTAAGGGAAAAGAAATTAAGACGTTTTATTATATGCTTTGTCTTTGCTTTTGTCTTTGCTTTTTTAGGCAAGGCAAAGGCAATATCTGCCTTGCCCTTATAAGTTCTTATACAACTTACAAATACTTATAAATGATGTTATTTTTCCTATAGAGTTAGGAAGTTTTTCCTATAGAGTTAGGAAGTTTTTCCTATAGAGTTAGGAAGTTTTTCCTATAGAGTTAGGAAGTTTTTCCTATCGCAGGCGGTTTAAGATGTTCTCCGTAGAAATGATATTTGTCTTCCAAAGCTACGAAAAACTTGTGAACTGTGTCTAAAAGTGAGAGCCAATCGTATTGCCCTCCATTTATATATGTCTTCCCGTAGTTATTTTTTTTCAAGTATGAAGGATCAACATGTGCGAAAAACTCATCAGGTGTTATATTGATTGTCTTTGCAGCTCTGTTTGAACTTGCGTGGATTTTCAGATAAAGATAAGTCCTGCGTAAAACCATATAGCTTGGGAAGTTTTCTATTTTCTTTTCTAATTCTTTGTATTCTTTTTCTCCTTTTTTGCCTTCTCTTGAGAGTTTTCCCAAGTCTTTTGAGAGTTTTTCTATGTATTCTGGACGGAAAGATACTATTTTAGCTTGGAAAGCCTTCGGAACTTCAAACCACCTTTCACCATATTTCCCGATCATTAAATCTTGGAATAATAACTTTAGAGGGAAAATTTGAACACGTTCTATTGGTAGCCTTTCTGGCAGTGTTATTGTTCTTTCATCTAAAGTTCCTTTATTTATTTTTCTTATTGTTAAATTTCGCAATCTCTTTAACTTACTTGTAGGTATCGTCCCTTCATTTTTTTTAAATAAAATGAGGTGTATCGGAGCTACTCTTGCACAATAATTTTGGGATATTGGTATATACTTCATGGTTTCTTTTGGAGGAGGATCACCAGCAATATTGATTAAATCTTGAATTAATCTGTCTTTTTGTGATATATCTCCATCTAAAGCCCAGTTCAACAACTCGGCGAACGGAATGTCCATCATATAAAAAATTGCTTCTGGAATATCATCCATTTTCAAGATTTTTCTTTTATATTTTTTTTCAAGTTTTTTAAGGTTAGTTAGTAGTCCACATGTTGCGTCAAAGAGATACGGGTATGCGTTTGCAAAGGAAAACATTATTTTTGATAACTTTTCCACAGTGCTATCATCTATTTCTTTGGTTTCATCAAAAGCATATGTTGACAACCTTAATTTTTCATTTTTATGTTCAATTAATTTTTCTCTTATTTTAACCTCTTTCATTAAAGACTTACCTGTCTCTAAAACAGTCTTCCTGAAAAGTTCAACTTCTGCTAGCGGTTTGGGATAATGTATACTGGAGTCGTTGTTTATTGTTTTTTTCATTTTGGTACCTTTTGTATTCTATAGTCGTCTTTAGTAAACTCTGTGAAGTTTTCTTCATTTTTTTCTTTCCCTTCACATTCCTTATAATTTTTGTCATTATCCATTTCTCTTTTCGCTTCATACAACTCACCGCAGTTCTCATCGGTAAAATAATCATAGGCTGGATAATACTTGAAAAATACGCTCTGACCTGTCTTATAAATCCTGTTCTTTAGAATAACAAGTTCAATTTCTCTAGGATTTTTTCTTTTGGCTTCGTCAATTGCTTGCCTTTTTTCTGTCTGTGTCGTGCCTTTTTTCCACTTCTCCCGTCCTTTAATCAATAGTTGTAATCCAATCAAGACATCTACGCTGTATTCCACAGAGCCGCTTTCCTTGAAGCTTTCAAAAGACACTTCTTCTGCATAATTTTGACGATTAAATGAAGATATGGCTATCACTGCTACGTCTAAGTCTCTTGTTAATCTTTTAAGCTCTGAAATGTTTCTATCCACGATTTGTTTATCTGTTGACCTTTCATTTAAAGGAGATAATATCTGCAGGAAATCAATAATAACGACTGGTTTAAATTCTGGTCTGTTTTTCTCAATAAACATTTCAACCGTATTCCGCACTGTATCAACTGTTATATTGCCAATCCCTTCCATAATGTTTAATCTTGGAGCGGTTTCTTCCAAGTATTTGTTTTTAAACTCACTAATTTTTGCTGCTTTCTCTTGGCTATACTTTGCATTATATAAATCAATTAAGGATACTGCTTCTTTTTCCCATTTCTCAATGTCGTTTGGAGAATTTTTGAGTACTGGTTCAAATGTCCTCTTTGATAATATCTTTGCCAATAACTCGGTTCTAGCCATCTCTAGCGAGAATATCAAAACATCCCTGCCTGCTTTTGTAATGTTGCCATCTTTGTCTTTTTCATCAGTCGCAATATTTTCTACAATATTTAAGACTAAGGTTGTTTTTCCTAAGCTGCTTATTCCTCCCAATCCATATAATCTGCTGTTGCGAAGCCCACCTCCAAGTTTCTCATCAAGTTTGCTAAAGCCAGTTTTTATCACAGACTCTTTTGCTTCAGATTCAATCTTTTTTAGGTCTTTTAGTAAGCTTTTTTTAGCATTTACCATCTCTGCGTCTTTTTTGTTTTTAAGAATTTCAATTTCTCTTATGTTTTTAGCCAATTTGTCGTTATCAGGTTTTACGTCATCTTTTATTGCCCTTGCAATCTCCTCTGCATTTTCCTCTTCAAGTGCTTCTATTCTATCCCGCCGATAATCTCGTGTAAACTCGGAATAACTCATAAGGTATCCGCCTATCGGCAGGCCATAATATTTTGCAATGTCAATCATAAGGTCTGGATTTTTGTTCGCTCCGTCTAGTTCTGCCTTATCTGCAATTTCAATCAGCATCTTGTCAGTTAAACTGCCTTCCAAATGTGCTTTGGCTGCTTTCAAAGCAATGCCTAGTTCTACATGTTTCATACATTTTCCCTTTTATTCTGGGCTTCTTCTAAGTTAGAGTATAAATCAATGGAAACACAAAATTCGGATTCCATTGATTTATGGTGTGTTTTTTGGTGAGATTGTTATTAGATTTTTATGATATGTAGATTTTATGTGAGATGTTTTATATAATGAAATAAATAAGAATTTGATATCATATTTCAAAGTCATATCACACGAGGACATAGAGATTGGCGTCTGTATGTCCTCAATCTTTTTAACTCTCATTAAACACTTTCTTTCCTTATTATATAATAATTAAAAAGAGAATAATGACATAACATGTCGTTTAGATAGTTTTAACTCTTCTTCGTATATGTTATCTCCTTTATGTTAATCCACTTTAGCTGTTAGCTGCTGGGCCTGCGCCTCCTCCTGCTTCTCCTCCTCCTCCTTCTACTACCTGAGGCTGTGCAGGTGGATCCTTATGAGCGGTGTCTCTAAGATCTTCATGGTTTCTGATTTTCCTCCAAGAGGCGTCAGCTGTTGTTTTTACCGTTTTGATATCCTTACCTAGAGCTCCATTCTTATAGAACAAGTATCCCAGCGAAGCTGCAACTGCTACAGCAGTCGTTGTTATAGCGATGGTCTTCGTTGTTATCCACGATCCCCAACCTTTTTCATCTAGCTTCCAGTTCCACCAACCTTGAGTTCTTTCTGCTCTCATTTGAGCCATTTCCTCTTTTATTGATGTCATTGTCTTCTGGTCATTGATGTGCTGCAATCTAAGCTGTTTGTCCTGTGCCCCACATCCTGCAAGCATTAAACCAATCATAAGCATTGCTATTATTTTTTGCATCTTGTAATCCTTTTGACAGTAGTCTTTTTGGCTTTCTTTTCAACTGTCTTCTTACTTGATTTACTAGTGCTTTTCTTTGCACCTCTTGCCATTAAAGTCCTTGAAATATCGCCTTGTTTATCAATAAAGTAAAGATAGCCAGGTTCCCTTTCCAGTTTTAATTTCCTTACCTTTTCTGCCATTATTGTCTCCTTTAGTTCCGATAAGTTTAGGTTTTGCTACAAATACATCTTCATCTAATCAAATTTATGGTTTGGATAATGTTTTCTTTTATACTTTTCCCAATATGCTCTGTACCGTACTTCATCTTTTATTTTTACACGGTGCCCAGTTTTACTTATTAGTCTAGTTGGTTTTCCTGGAGCTGCTGCCCAATTTATATATTCTACAAGTATATTGGGGTTTCGTCCCTCTGCATCCAGTGCTATTTTTTCGTTTCTTATCGAATTATCACTTCCTTCGCCTTCATACAAACGGGACAAATAAGTTTCATCTGAACTTTCTGAATATTCAAAAAAATCGGCGTCTACTTGCTGATTGATTTCTTCGTTTTGGTGTGGGGGGATAGGTTCTTTATTGCACATATCAAATACACAATATATCAAGTATATCGTTCCTGCTGCTATTGCTGTATATCCTGCTGCTCTTACATACCACATATAATCTGTTTTCTTTTCTTCTTTCTTCTCTTCCTCGCTTTGCGGTTTACTTTCGCTCCATGTCGTTTCTTGTGTCTCTGCTGAATCTGTTGGTCTTATAAGTTTACTGCTTTTACCACAACCAGTAAGTAATAGAAACATCCCTAATATTAAACTTATCGTTTTTTTCATTCTTAGCCTATTCTGTATTTTGACCTATACATATCTTTTATTTTTATATTTCGGGGATAAGAATTCCTTTTTAAAAAACTAAAAAAGCATTCTTTAGTAGTTCCTTTTTACATTTCACTTTAATGCGTTCTTATGGGCTTTGCTCCACAATGGCAAAATCTCATTCAGCAGCATCCATATTTCTATTGTATATCCAGAAGAATAAAACATCGGGTGTTAATTTGCCTACTAATGCCAGCGTTCCTGTCGCAATTGAAAAAACACTAGCTGTTGTAATAAAATTGTTTCCGCCGAACTTATTTAGAGCTGCTACTCCTACCACAATCAGTCCAGTACCGTATATTATATTATGTCTGTTAATGCCATCTACTATTATTTTTTCTAAATAACCTTTTGACTTTTCTTTTGTCTGTTGCGGTATATGAACATCCTGCCATTTAATATCATGTTTGAGAATTGATCTACGTCCGCATCCTACCAGCATAACTACTACAAGGAATAATATAAATAGTCTTTTCATAGCTCCTTTTTTTAACGCTTAGTATACAAACTTTTTAACCTATATTTGAATTGCCACATATAATAATATGTGGCAATTCAATTCCTTTTTACTTATCTTTTTTAGGCTTATATATTTTATTCTTTCCTTAGAACTTACATATTATTTCTTTCTTGATTTTCAGGTTTTGGGATACTGCTAGGATCTCTCAAATTTTTCTCATTAGTAAACTCAAATCTCCCAATCATCCAGTTTATGAAGGTGTTTTCATGGTCATTACTATTGTGTCTAGTATTCAGTTGATTCAACCTGCGATAATCGTAAATTCTTTTCCCAAGATAAGCTATAGCAACTATACCTACTGTATAAGCTCCAAATTTCAGGCCAGTTCTCCACCAGCTCGTGGTAGCTACAACTTCAGGAGTAGCTGGGACTTTTTCACCTGCTTTCTGCGGTTCTTCTTCTTTTTTGGGAGCGTTGTTATTTGAGTTTTCTTCAAACTGTTGCGATGCGGGAGTTATCATTTGTTTTATCCTATCACATCCGCTAAAAGTCATTAACATAAAGGCAAATATTAAATAAGTAGAAATTATCTTTTTCATAGTTATCCTTGAACTTTTTCAGCTAATGAGTAATAGACTCCCTTTGCACCGTAATAAAGGCCTGAGCCTAATAAATACATTTGAGTTGCTGCACTTGCAACCAAAAGGGGAAATGGGGTTTGCGCTAGTGAACAAACTTTTACGGTTATCAGCGTTGCAGCAAGTACTATAAAGCTCTCAGTATGTGCAATGCCTGCATTCCTCCATGCTATATCTGCTTTGCTCATTGGCTGCATTACTTGCTGGCTCACTTGTTCTTGCTGCAAGTCTTTCTTTGGTATTAAAACCTGCTGTGTTTTATTACAGCTTGTAAGCAATATTGCAATTAATAGTACTGTACCTAAAACCTTGGCCATTTAATTCTTTGCCTTTTTATCACTCCCACATTTTCAACGGCAAGTGAAAATCAACTACAAGCTGATTAGTATAATCTTTAATCTGATTCACATCTTCTGCACTGAACCTCTTATCCATATTAACTACCGTTCTAAAATTTCTAAACGCTTTCAAACTCAAATTAACAAGATTAGGTCGGTTGGTAGTATTAGAAAAATAGTTATAATTATAAGCGGAAAAAGCAAAGAGCTCTTTTGCTGACTCTAAAAGACTAGTACTCGCAATCTCAGCGGTCATTGTTGCATTAGCTTCAGAAATATTAATAAGATTTAAATCAGATTCTATAGTTCCTACTACAGTTTCTATTATATAATCTAATGCAACGCATTGCTTAGTCATTTCAGCAAGTTTTTTCTCACACTCAGATATATCAATATTATTAAGATTCTGAGGAGGAATCTCTATCAGATCAGCTTGTATCCCTACATCAATTGTTTGCGGTTTCTGTTCCTTCTTGGACCACAACTTCTTATAAGCAACATAACAACCTGTAGCAATTACTGCAACACTTACTATACCGCTTATCCATTTTACGCTGCTTTTGTTCCACTGTCTAGACGTCCATTCACTCCAGCTTTCTTTATTATTAACTATTGATGCGGCATCTGAGGAATCTGAATGCTGAGGCAGCTTTTGAAAGTCCCTTGTTGTTTCTCGGAACTTAGTGCAACCCGTAAAGGACGTTAATACAAAGGCAGATATTATGTATATGATTGTTAGTTTTTTCATTTTCCCATTATTTTATAAACTGTCTTTAATTATGTTTATTGGCAATCAAAGTAATCGCTCCTAACATATATATCACTCTTTTACGGGAGTGAGTTTTGATAGTTCTATTCTTTTTTGTGCTAATTTAATATACCTATCATTGATATCATATCCTATAAAATTTCTTTTCGTCTTTAATGCAGCAACTGCTGTCGTCCCACTGCCTATAAAAGGATCAAGAATTATATCCTCTGTAAAAGAATAGAGCTGAATCAATCTATTAGGGAGCTCTAATGGGAATGGAGCAGGATGTCCAATTCGCTTAGCACTTTCAGCTTTTATAGTCCAAATTGATTTTGTCCATTCCATAAACTGTTCCTTTGCTATTGTGTTGTCTTTGGTCTTCAACTCTTTTTTTGACTTTGTTCTTCTATATTCACCTTTTGAAAAGATTAAAATATATTCATGAATATCTCTTAAAATAGGGTTAGTTGCACTTAACCAACTTCCCCAAGCAGTTGATGGACTTGCACTAGAAGCTTTATTCCATATAACTTCTCCTCTCATGTTAAATCCAATGTCTATCATCATTTTGGATATGTAATCCGAAATAGGTATATATGGTTTCCTACCTAAATTGGCAACATTAATACAAGCTCTGCCTCCATTAACTAAAACTCTATATGTTTCAGTAAAAGCTTGTTTTAATAATTCTGAATATTCATCTAATGATAAATCTTCATCATATTCTTTGGATACATTATATGGCGGAGATGTTATCATTAAGTGTAAAGAGTTATCAGGAATTTCTTTCATATTTGTACATGAACCCAAAATTATTTTATTTAAATATTTGGATGGAAAACTATTTATTTCCTGCTGAACATTTTTCTTATTATCCAAAGTTTTATACAGTTTTGAATTATAAAATTTGGAAGAATCATGATTCACTCTTCCTTTTGTCCCAAAAGAACTCGTTCTTGTACCTTCTATTTTATATTCCTGCATTACAATTCTCTTATTAGCTTTAAAAATCTTTCTGCTTTTGCCTCATCAGAATTTTCTTGATTAGATATACGGATGTATTCTCCAAGTTTTGATTTTGAAAGCATTGATGAAAAATAATTTAATTCATTACTCAGAAGTTTATCGGTGCGGTTTTGTAATATAACAAGGTTTCTAATTGTTTGAAATCCATTTCTTTCTGTCTTTTCAATATAATCACTATTTGTTGGTGTTGGATTTAATGACCAAAACCCCTGTATAACACCAGCAGTCTTAAGCAAATCTACTTTATGTTTATAATTGTTGGTTATCGGACTATTTCCCAGTATAATAATTGGTATCTTAGAAGATTTGTTGTCTGAAACTCTTATATTTATTGCCTTTCCAATAGCTTTCAACATAGAATCTGAACGTAAAAAAGAAGGCATACCTTTATGAGTTTTATAATCTCCAATAAATTCTATACTTTTATCGGATGGTGAATATTTATAGTTAAAAACTATACTCATCTTAATTTCAAAAATGAGCTTTATATTGCTGAATTTTTGTTTACTTGAATTAGTAGTACAAAATGCTAAATCGGCCTCCGATCTTTTGGCAAGACCGATTTCTTCACATTCCACATTATTTACAGCGTATAATCCAAACTTTTTGGCTATACGTTCAAAAATATCTTTAGCCCACTTCTCAGTAAATTGCCCTATCAGTGCATTTCTCGACTGTAAAGTCTTTCCTTCTGAATCATAACTTTTAGGAATATAAGCATAATAACCCGAATTCAAACTATAAAATAACTTTTCAGGTGAAGCATAATTTTCTAAGGCACTTTTAAAAAACTGCAGTTCAGATTCTTTGTTCCATAAATTCATAAATACATTACTCACTCAGTGTGAAAATTGCTCCCTGCTTTTCTACAACTTCTGCTTTGGTAAGTTTTCAGCGATAAGTTCACATTTTTGATTATAAATATGTAGTATTTCACTATATAAATTGCTCAAGAAGAGATCTTTTATTGGATATAATATACTTAGAGTTATCATAGATCGTTTGGTTAAATATTTTGACAATAATATCTATTGGTTTATTATTCAACGCTACAAATCTGTCAGCCCCTTTTGTCCCAAAAACAAGTAAGTTTGGAGTCAAAGCTATCAGCATTAGTAAACATACTTTCTCATTTTCTTTGTTCAGTATCAACACTGGACAATCTGAAGTAAGAAATTGTCCATAGTGCATATCTTTTTCTTGTATTACTTTAACATCAAAAGAAAGTTTTTTAAATTGATTATGTTCTGATCCTTCACTAAATATGCTAGCGGGAGTATGCGATGATAAAAAACAAAAATCTAATGTACTTTCTTCAAATTGTTTTACTGAGAATATTTCTTCTTTATTAGCTGTCCCATCTCTTAGCCATTCATTATATAATTCATTAAAGTTAGACTTTACTGCTTTATGAGATTCATCAACATAACGCTTGTTTCTTACTTTAAGAGTAAAAGCAAAGGATAAAAAACTCTCTAAATCTCTTTCTGACAAAGCCATTGTTTTTTCTTTAATAATCTTATTTACAACTGGAATCCAATAATTATTTTCAAATTGGGTAAACCATTTTTCTACTTCATCACTCCACAATCTGTCACCAAATATATTTCGCGGAGATGTAGTAATTATTTTAGATCTTTCTTTGTCTAAACAGCATACTTGCTTATCATTAAATTTCCATTGGGAAGTGTAAAACTGAGGAATATAGTGATTATTTTTTGTTTTAGACATAATTTTCACAGCTAGCTTTATTTAGAAAATAATACATACCCGTCCAAATTTTAAAGTACATTTAGTTTTTTATCCCTATTTCCCATTGTCTATAATAACGTTAAACGATCTTCCCATTTTTACCATAATGTGTAATTTGACCTATGACTGTCTTTTATTTTTATATTTCGGGGATAAGAATTCCTTTTTAAAAAACTAAAAAAGCATTCTTTAATAGTTCCTTTTTGACATTCTATTTCGATGCTTTCTTATATGCTTTGCTCCAATGGATCATCTTCTCATTAGCCACCTACCATAATCCTTCCAGTGTCGTATATTCTATTACGTCTATTAATACAATCCATTGACTCTTTTTCTGTAGAAATCTCCTGCCCTTTAATGTTCTGCTTAACGATTGATCTACGTCCGCATCCTGCCAACATAATTACTAATTGCTTATTCCACTAAGACTAAAGTCTCATATTCTTTCCTTAGAACTTACATATTATTTTTATTCTAATTTTGCTTATAGTTTGATTTGGTTTCTTTCATTTTTTTATATCTCTTTTAGGCGTATCCATTATGTTCAAAAGCAACCTGTGGAAGTTAAAGTTCATTTTATATTTATATTATGGTATCCATCATTATCAATACCATAATATCTAAGTTTTACTGAGTCTGATTCTATATAATCATTCCTCTCTCTAGCAACATAAGAAATCACCGAGTAGCAGTTGTTCCAATCACCTTCATAATTTACTTCCATTTTCATCTGATATAAAGTTTCCAGGAGGATAGAATCATTAGTCCACACCAACACACGTCCATAACCATCTTTTAATGATTTTGGACTATAGTTATTATAACTATGATGATATAGTTTTATTGTAAAGTAATTTGCTGTCGCCCTGCCTCCCAGTACTTCACTAAAACTTGACATTATTTTTTTTCTCCTGTCATCTTTAACAAACAACATAAAAATTCCCCCAATAAGAAAATACGCCATCGTTGGAATAAGATAAGGCCAACGCGCAGCTAAGGCTTCGCGGAAACCTTTAGTTTACATTAAACAACTTTGACTTTTATCTGAATTATCCTATTTCTTTCAAAAGAAGATGGGACCTATTAATTATATATATTACAAGGATAGATGAATAGGTTTGATTTAGTTTAATAGGGAAACGTTAACGACTTCAACTTTTCACAACCGCTAAACATTTTATTGTTTCTCTGAATTTAGTGCAGCCTGTAAACGCTAACATAAATACTAATACAAAAACTAATGTCTTTTTCACTAATTCTTCTTTGTTCTTTATTTATCTATCCCAACATTCAGAGCATTTTTATCACGCTTTGGCTTATATACTTTACCTTTTCCAGAGCCAAATTTCTTTTCAAGACAATCACCAATAACATCACTTAATGTCGTTCCCTCTTTTTTTGCTTTTGCAACTAAGACTTCTTTCCAGACAAGCGGAATGCTAATACTCATAAGTATTTTATTGCCATAATAAAGCTTCATACCTTTTCCTCTGCTTCAATCATTTTCCCAATCGCCTGTCTTACTATTGCTGACATTGACGTATATTTTATTTCTGCTTTCGCTTTTATCCTTTTATATGTTTCAAGCTTTAAATATATCCCAACTATTACTCCCGATTCAGTTTTCAGTTTTCTGCCTTGCCTTAGTGAATTCTCTTCATTCATTTTTTATCACTGCCTATTAAAGTTTTGATTGAAAATCGCTGCTGTTATTTGCTCATTGCAAGGATTGTCCAAACAATCTAAGTTATGGGCATATATCTGCGTTGTATCAATTGAAGAATGCCTTGCAAACTGTTGCACTTCTTGCAATGACGCTCCTGCCAATAAACTCAAGGTTATTGCTGTATGCCGCAGACTGTGTGCTGTTAATCTTTCACTGTCAAATCCTGCCGCTTTCATTCTTCCCTTGATAATCCATCTAATTGAACGTGTTGTGATTCTCTGCCCTACACTGCGGTTGCTACAACTTTCAAACAGCGGTCTCGGCCTTCCTTCAGCCTTTTCAACGCTATTGTCTTAGTCTCTAAACGTTAAATATTCCCTTATAGCTTCTGCTAACTCTGGCGAGATTTAACGAACTCGTCTATCTCAAGTCTGCCCTTTTCCTGAACATATAACACTTC
>LQAB01016640.1_pt1 | contig 13224 bp, 11 predicted proteins | sample 654521 | NCBI WGS metagenome assembly LQAB01 (sample SAMN00762031, study PRJNA78659) | termite gut metagenome | isolation source: bacterial endosymbionts found in Trichonympha flagellates filtered from... | host: Zootermopsis nevadensis | place: USA: Mt. Pinos, Los Padres National Forest, CA ... | reverse complement strand
GAACCGCTCTTACTAAACGTATCCCCTTAAACCGACTAGGCCGGCCGGAAGACGTGGCCGAAGCCGTAGCCTTCCTAGCTTCTGAGGAAGCCGCTTACATAACCGGCCAGACTCTACACGTAAATGGCGGACTTTATATGTAGTCCGGCTAGCAGACTTGAATATCAGATATTTTTTTATTACAATAACTGAACCTGAATCTGACCTCAACAACCGTAACTGTACAAGGAGAACAATATGTCCGACATCACCGCCCGGGTTATCAACGTCGTCGCGGAACAATTATCCGTAGATGCTACTGAAATCCGGCCCGAATCTTCTTTTCAGGACGATCTTGGAGCCGATTCCCTGGATCTGGTAGAACTCATAATGGCCATGGAAGAAGAATTCGACATCAAAATCGACGACGACGCGGCCCAGAAAATCAAAACCGTACAGAATGCGGTCAGTTTCATCAACAGCCTCTCCAAATAAGCGAAACGAAAGGCCTTTTATGACCAGATCCAACCCCCCCCGGCGGGTGGCGGTGACGGGAGCCTCATTACTGACCCCGGTGGGCAATAGTCTGACTTCGGCCTGGGCCGCTTTGGTCGCCGGCCAGAGTGGGGTGGGACCGATCACCAAATTTGATCCCACTGGCCATAAGACCGCTATTGCCGGCGAACTCAAAGACTTTAACCCGGAAAACTATCTCAATAAAAAAGCGACTAAACGGTTTGATCTATTTATTCAATATTCCGTAGTCGCTGCCAAAATGGCTCTATCCGACAGCGGTCTAAACCCGGATGCAGAACTAACCGAAAAAATGGGTTGCATCATGGGCTGCGGCCTAGGGGGCCTTTCCACTATTGAGACCAACCATGAGGTCTTACTTAAACGTGGGCCGGACCGGATTAGCCCCTTTTTTATCCCAATGATGATCGGAAATATGGGGCCGGGACAGGTGGCCATTGAGCTAGGCCTCAAAGGGCCTAACTTTCTAGTAACTACCGCTTGTTCCGCCGCAACCCACGCTATTGGCTGGGCTTTTCAGTTAATTCGCGATCAGGGCTACCCGGCCATGCTAACCGGCGGTGCCGAAGCGGTCATTACTCCTCTGGCCATAGCTGGCTTCAACGCCTTAAACGCTCTCTCCACACGCAACCACGACCCAGCCGGGGCTAGCCGCCCCTTTGACAAAGACCGCGACGGTTTCGTTATCAGCGAAGGAGCGGGGCTAATGGTATTAGAAGAATGGGAACACGCCGTTACCCGCGGGGCTGAAATCTATGCCGAAGTGGCCGGTTTTGGAGCCTCCTGTGACGCCTACCATATGACCGCGCCACCGGAAAACGGCCAAGGAGCAGTGCTAGCCATGCGGGCCGCTTTGGATGATGCAGCGGCCACGGACTTAAGCCTGGCTGACATCGGCTACATCAACGCCCACGGCACTTCTACCGGCCTGAACGACCTCATTGAAACCCGAGCCATCAAAGCCGTCTTTGGCCGCCAGGCTGAAAAACTAGCCATAAGTTCCACTAAATCTATGACCGGCCATCTTTTAGGTGCAGCCGGCGGAGTGGAAGGCGTAATCACCGCCCTAACCCTTAAAAAGGGCCTTATTCCTCCCACCATAAATCTGGATACCCCCGACCCCGAATGCGATCTAGACTATGTACCGAAAGTGGCACGCCGAGCTAACCTAACAGCAGCCATGAGCAATTCTTTTGGCTTCGGTGGCACCAATGGCTGCCTCATTTTTAAAGCTCACTCCTGTTGATCTAAAAAGGGGGAAGATTATGGAAACTTTCCTGGATGACCAGGACCTTCAGGTTAGCGCCATTATAAAAGGGGAATTGGATCGGCAGCGTCAAGGACTGGAACTTATCGCCTCGGAAAATTTTGTCTCCCGAATGGTGCTAACGGTTCTGGGTAGTGTTTTTACCAATAAATACGCCGAAGGCTACCCCAATCAACGCTACTACGCTGGCTGCAAATTCGCCGATCAAATCGAAACTCTAGCCCGAAGCCGGGCTCGTAAAATTTTCCGGGCTGAATATGCCAATGTCCAGCCCCACAGCGGTTCCTCTGCCAATATGGCCGCTTATTTCGCGGTTATGAAGCCCGGCGATACCCTTCTAGGTCTGAGTTTAGCCCACGGCGGTCACTTGACCCACGGAGCCCAGGTTAGTTTTTCCGGTCGCTTTTTCAACGTTCAGACCTACGGCGTTCATCGGGATACTGAACTTATTGACTACGATGATCTTTTGATTAAAGCTGAGCGTTATAAGCCTTCTGTCATAGTCGCTGGATCCTCGGCCTATTCCCGAATCATCGACTTCGGAAAATTTCGTCAAGCCGCAGATCTAGCCGGAGCTACCCTGATCGTGGACATGGCCCATATTGCCGGATTAATCGCCGCCGGACTCTACCCTTCGCCTCTACCGCTGGCCGACATAGTCACCAGTACCACCCATAAGACCCTACGAGGTCCCCGGGGTGGCTTGATTCTAGCCAAAAATAAACTGGCCCGCACTATCGATGCCCAAGTCTTCCCCACCCTTCAAGGTGGTCCACTGATGCATGTTATCGCAGCTAAAGCCGTGGCCTTCGGCGAGGCCCTCACAGCAGAATTTATAGACTACCAACAACAGGTACTGATCAATGCCAACCGCCTAGCCACGGGCCTGTCCGAAGCTGGCTTCCGCTTAATTTCCGGCGGCACTTCCACCCATCTTTTACTAATGGATCTCAGAAACAAGAACCTAACTGGCGCCCAGGCCGAAGCGGTTCTGGAACAAGCTGGCCTGGTCACTAATAAAAACGTTATTCCCTTCGATCCTCAGCCGTTTACCCAAACCTCTGGGCTCCGCCTCGGTACACCAGCCCTGACGACCCGAGGGTTCAAGGAACCGGAAATTGATCAGGTAGTGGAATTTATAGACGAGGCCCTACATAAACCAAATGATGACAACGGCCTAAAAAAAATTCGTCATAAGGTGGAGGCCCTGACCCAAAAATTTCCACTCTATCCAGGTTTATAATTATGACCTCGGCAACGCCGGAAACGACACTCCCTTTCCACCGCCGTCCAGACTGGGATGAATATTTTCTTGGCCTGGCTGAACTAGCGGCCGGCCGCTCCACCTGTCTACGCCGCCAGGTAGGCGCCCTACTAGTGACCGGTCGACGGGTACTAGCCACGGGTTATAACGGCCCGCCCCAGAACCTACCCCATTGCCTGGAAACTGGGTGCCTAAGAAAAAAAATGAGGATCCCCTCAGGCCAACACCATGAAATCTGCCGAGCCATACATGCCGAACAGAATACTATTTTACAGGCCGCCCAATATGGTGTGGCCATACGGCGAGCTACCCTTTACTGTACCTATCAACCCTGCGCCATCTGTACTAAATTAATTTTAAATCTAGATATCCACCGCCTAGTTCTCCGCAATACCTACCCAGATGAACTGGCTCTGGATCTTCTAAAGCAAGCCGGCTTCGCCCGAACGGAAAAAGGAAGCCCAACGAGTTTTATCATCTGGATCAAACTCTGAAGACAAAACAATAAAAAAAATGTTATACCCCTCAAACTGTGCTATTTTTTATAATCTTAATCAAAAATGGTCCTACCGCCACTACTTTTCAACTACCTAGCCTCAACCAAAATGCTAAACTTTCTGCGGAGATTCATGAGATTCCTAACCATGACCAATGTTGCGCTAAGGAGCTTTTTTCTAGAAGCCTCTTGGAATAACCAGGGACAACAGAATCTAGGCTTGGCCGCAGCTATAGACCCAGCCCTGGAGCTAATTTATGGTTCGGGTGAAGCTTTGCGCGCCGCCCGAGAAAGAGCTATCGGATTTTTTAACACCAACCCTATTTTAAGCGGTTTAGCCATAGGAATCATCATTAAAATGGAAGAAGACGTAGCCGCCGGTCGCATGACCACCGAAAACCGGATTAATATGTCTGCTAGCCTAAACCGAGCTCTAGCTACTCTAGGCGATGCTTTTTTCTGGAATTCCTGGCTACCCCTGTGTTGTCTCACGGCGGTATGGGCCTGTCTCTCTCTAGGCCGGTGGTGGGCCCCTTTAATTTTACCGATTCTGTTCTGCCTTCCGGCCCTACCTATCCGACTGGGGGGTCTATATTTTGGATATCAGCAAGGCGATAGAATAATTAATTTTATTTATAAACTAAAAATTCAGTATCTGACCCGGATCTGCCGGAGAGTCACAGCTCTTCTAACCGGAGTTTCCACCGTTATCCTAATCTTTTCCCAAACCCCGATCTTTCACCACTTTTCACTAAGCGGACTCTGGATGGTTATAACCCTAGTCGCAGCAGCGACGGTCTTATTGCGTTTTCTGGCTATGAAGACTAGAATACTTTATTTCTGGTATCCTCTCTTTCTGGTGACAGTAGCCGGATTAATTCTCATCACCTTTAACAAGCTACATTAGAAGAACACTATATGTGCCTAACAAAAACTAAGTCAGCCGAAGTGTTCATAAAAAACCGATTGGGGCTCCACGCCCGAGCGGCGGCCCAACTGGTTAGGGCTGCCGGCGCCTACAACGCAGATATCCGTCTGATTAAGAATGGTAAAGCGGCGAACGCCCGCAGCGTTATGAGCCTCATCAGTCTAGATTGCGTCTACGACACCCGTGTTATCATTGAGGCTGAAGGTGACGATGCCCCAATGGCACTTCAAACACTGGTTCATATTATTGAAGATCGTTTTGGTGAGGAGTGAATTCCCCCCCACCTTTCGTACCTACTGACTCAATTCTGACCGGGGTAGGCGCCTCCACTGGTATTGCCATTGGTAAAGCCCTAGTCTATAACCATCGCGATCTACACCTACCCAACTATCAGTTACCGAATGCTAATCTGGTACCTTCAGAACTAGAACGTCTGGAAAAGGCCAAGAACCAGGTCCGGGAACAACTGATCGCCTCCCGCGAGTCTCTACCGCTCGCTCTAAACAGCCAAGCCGGTATTATAGACGCTCATATTCTGCTTCTGGACGATCCTCTCCTAACCGGAGAAGCCAACTATTTAATCCGAGAAGAACACCGTAACGCCGAGCAGGCTATCGCCTGCACCCTAAATAAAATCACGACGCTAATGAAAAACGTGACCGATGAATACATAAGCGCCCGTCTAGCCGATGTGGAGATAGTTGGCTATTCCATCATCACCGCCCTTCTGAACAACGCGGCCAGCCAGTTGCCTAATATACCGGCCGGATCTATTCTAGTCGTTCAGGACTTAAACCCGGCGGAAGTAGCCAAAATAGTCGCAACGAAAGTAGCCGGTCTAGCTACGGAGCGGGGCGGTGCCACTTCCCACACAGCCATAGTGGCCCAGGCTCTGGAACTCCCGACCGTGGTAGGGCTCAAAAACATAGCCTCCAGAGTAGTCACCGGCGACACCATAATTCTGGACGGACGCAACGGCCATCTCATTATCCGCCCCAATCAAGAAACCCTAACCTTCTACCGCACCCGCCAAGAAATGGAATGGTCATTCAATGCCGAAATAGTTCGCTCCGCACACCTGATAGCCGTAACTCTAGATGGACACCGGGTGATCATTATGAGCAATATGGAACTAGAAGAAGAACTCCCGGCCGTGATGAGTTACGGTAGTGAGGGTATCGGCCTTTACCGCACTGAGTTCATGTATATGAACCGCAAGACCCTACCCACGGAGAAAGAACTTTTTGAAGTTTACCGTCGGATAGTGGAAAGCCTAGCCCCCAACCCAGTTATTATTCGCACTCTTGATCTAGGTAACGACAAAATTGTAGAAAGCGCCCCCCTGGTCCCGCTCGAACTCAATCAGGCTCTAGGCCTTAGAGGCATTCGTTATTGTCTGCACAACCGTGCCCTCTTCAAAACCCAGCTCCGGGCTATTCTACGGGCTTCCGTCTTCGGTCAAGTTCAGATCATGTTACCAATGATCTCAAACCTCGACGAACTAAGGACAACCCAAGCCATCATCTCCGATTTAGAACGAAATCTAAAAAAAGATGACCAGCCCTACACTCCTAACCTACCCATAGGAGTAATGATCGAAATCCCAGCCACCGTCTTCATAGCCCGAGAACTAGCCAAAGAAGCTGCTTTCTTTTCCGTGGGCACTAACGATCTAATCCAATATTCCCTAGCCGTGGATAGATCCAATCCGGAAGTCTCAGATATATACCAACCCTTACACCCAGCCATCTTACGGATGCTTCACCAAATTTTGAAAATCGGTCGAAAGACCGGCACCCCCATTTCCATCTGCGGCGATATATCCGCCAACGACATAATCGCGCCTATCCTCATCGGTCTGGGAGCCACCACTCTCTCCATGCCGCCTGCAGCTGTACCTAAAATAAAACGCATAATTCGCATGTCCTCTTTTTCAGAAATGCGATCCTGGTCTGAAAAGTTACTAAAGACCAAAACCGCTCTAGAGGCCTCCAAAATAGCTACTGGCTACTTCCACACTAAATTCCCAGAACTATTAAAATAAAGCTCGCCATAATCAGAACCACCCGCTGAACAGGTGGTCTACTTACCGCTATAATGGTTTGCCAAGTGCACCATATTTACAAGCTTACCCTCAAAGGGACTATCTTTTTTTATCTTTATTTATTGCCTCACTCATAAACGAGTCAATATATTCCTTCAACGTCAGTTAGTTAATCGTCAGGCCTTCCCGCAATTAATTCCTAATGTATTCTATTGTCATATTCGCGTTCTTACCTACATATATCCATATAATATTCATAACACCTGAAGTACCTATTAGCATATTTATATTTCAGACTAATATACCCATCAAATATTATCGATAAGCTTTTGCCCTTTAGATAACCCATTAGCTCCGATACACTATGTTTTATTAATATCCTCACAAACTATGTGAAGATGATCAGGATATCATCCAACCTCTATTATTTCTAAATCTTTCCTTTCACACAATTCATGCAATATTTTACCCACATCGATCTTAAGCTTCCCATAAATTACCTACTTACAATACTTTATTATAAATATTGTATAGTATCTAAATTCCCATCTCATATATACTAAACTACTCTTATCCACTCTAATAGACTCTTTACGTCTTCTTAATGAGATTGACAAATCTTTATCATTTTAACATTCGAAAACTTATTCGACTTAGAACTAAAACTAAAAAACGCCTACCACCAACATAATTGATAATTTTTTCAAACTTAAGCGCAAAAAAACCGTCGGGCATAGGCCCGGCGGAGAATAAGAAGCTAACCAAAAAGACTTAGGCTTCAGCCTGCCATAGACCGTGGAGATTACAGTATCCCCTGACCTTAACCTTAATAGCCTCAATTTTGAACTCGACCACTGGTAACTCGCCCGGCTTTAAGAACCGAGTGTTGCTGACGCCATCGGCAATCAACTCAATCCAGTTAATATAGTGTTTCTCTTCCATAGGATGATTGACTAAACCCACGGTGACTCGGTAACCACCGGAAATTTTTTCAATAATAGGTACATGTTTTTCTTTAGCCACTTCGGTCGGGTTGGCCATCAACAGAGTGACGGACCGGCCACAACACGTGACGGGGCCGCCACTATTAACCAAAGTTTCAAAAATATTACCGCAGACTTCACATTTTAAAATACTAAATATTTCAGTCATTAAGACCTCCTAATTTTTTTGGTTTGCCACAAGTAGCCAAGCAAGCTTAACTACACTATAAAGCGCTTCAAAATAACCGATAACATGTGCGCAGGCTGGACATTTCTAAGATAGTTCTTTACCTTCATAAATACAGCCGTAATTCAAGTAGCGCCACACGATAAGAGTATCCCTTTTGAACATAGCGTCAACCTTGATCTAATCCAAAAATTAATTAAACCAGGCTTGTGGTGTTTTTTAGCGATGTCAATGTTCCGTATAGCTCCAGCGATTTCGGTAAAGCCTTATTTATCAACTTTTTTAGCGAAAGACGGATACATATCGATCTATTCATAGTATTCACCGACAACCGATTCAGCCGGTTACTCTTAGTTCCGCCAATCGGTTATAGATCTAAAATTCCCCAGTAAATGCAATAAAAAGATTTATCTTAATTTATCTATTTTAACCTTTCTAAGGCAGTTTTAATTTAGTCCATCACGTTTTTTAGCACTATACTATATATTTAACTATTTTAAATTTATTTGTCAAGGCTACCAACCACCTTTAGTTTAATAGACTATAAAATTAACGGCCGTCTTTAAACTAGTTAATGAGCATAAATTAGCGATTATAGTCCTTTTTTTTCTAGATGGTGTTACCAAAATGATAAAATAGAGACTTGGGCTAACAACCCAATTATCAAAGCTCTTTCACAAAAGTTCCAAGTAAGCCGTAATTAAATCTAGTATGGTTACTTCGTCGCTGCCCAAAAGTAAAACTAAACCATAATGATCCGCTAGTTAGATCAGAGTTTTAATACCTAGCTTACGTAAACGAGCTAAAAGATCCAGCAGGCCAACCCGAGCGGCCAGTTTTAACGCCGGGGGTTTAAAGAAACTGGCCACGGCCAGGCAAACGAGGACAAACTCATAAAAATCTCTACCATACTTAGTAGAATTAAAATTACCCAACAAAGTACGATAGTCGGCGATAGTATCATCTAAAAGAAACAAAGATTATTAGGCCGACGTCGAAAACCTAAGCATAAAGGAAGAGCTTTATGGCCGAGCCAGGCTGGCATCGAATGAGAACCCAACCACTCTACTCCCTTGCTGACCTAAAAAGAATTGGCGGATCAACCTAAATTAACACTTGATAGTCCGGTACGGTCGTAGCCAGAATAGCCACTTGGCCCAAATCCTAGCTCCGACAACCCTCCGTCGCGGGCTCTACTAATTCTTCCAAGCGAAGCTGAAGTTCCAAATCAATAGTAGCTAGTTATGAGACGGAGCAGGACAAGACCGAAACCATGCCGGATAAAGCTACCGAAGTATGGAGTGCTGAAGAGACCCAGGCGAATATTTAATACCAAGAATTCGGCGCTAGCCCAGACTAGTCCCCCGACGGATAGGCAACCGTTTCGAGCTAACCAGCTCAGAATAAAAACCCGGCGGGGCCGGAGCCAGCCCCAAGGAAAAGGGTCTTCGTGAGGATTCAAGGCCCCCGACGAAGCCAACTAAAAAAAACACCTTCAGCCACCGATAACAAACCGACAAATTTACTCAAATAGACGAAGCCCACGGCCGAAAATCCCTCAACTAAGTTTTCGAAAGAGGATCAGTTCAGGTATTCGGTACGAATACAGGCTTTATAATTATAGCGATTAATAAGCAGGGCCCACTATGTTCCCCTTAATTTACAGCTTAGGATTCAGAACTTGGGACTCAGACTCTGATCCAACTAAGCCAGCTACATGATGAGAGTGGAAACCCCACTGACAATGTAGCTACACCACAGGTTTAACTAAGTGACCCATAAAAGAACCAAAAAATCAAGCCCAAGATACTTATAAAAATACTTATCTTAAATAGCCAGAACAGCCTAGACTAGGTAGGAGCTGAATTCAGCCAGGAGTTCCGGTCGGTGCGTCGGGCCGTCCGGGATAGCAAATCCTTTAAAAACCATCCATATCAGTTGGTGATTTTAACCAACCATTCCCAGACGCCAACCTTTTCTTAAAATAAAACGGAAAAACTCGAGAGCCAAGCTAGACAAAATAAACACCCCGACTATGGCATGGAACAGGAATAGATTTAAACAACGACAGGCGTAACTCATCTGTTTTTAAACTGGCCCACACTTAAAATTATTTCAGCTATAAGAGCGCCGCACCGAATGAGCTGCGACAGAGATTGCCTCTCTTGAGGAGTGTGGGGGTTGAAGTAACCCGGCGATAATCCTATAGCGGTAAGACCATGCTGATTGAAGTGATTGCCGTCCATACCGCCACCACCACTCGCGATTATCGGACTAAGGCCCATATTTTTCATCGCTTCTTCCGCTAGTTTAATGACCAATTCAGACTCATCTACCCGGAAAGTCTTATATTCTAGACTAGTCTTAAAGTCAAGAACGGCGCCAAATTCCGCCGCTGTATCTTCAAATATTCGCCGTGTCTCTTCCAGATAGGCCGCCACTTCGGCCGGGTCGGTGCTACGGGCCTCGCCCTTTATTTCGCATCGATCACAAACTATGTTAGTCGCCACCCCAGCCTGAACAATACCGAAATTACTAGTAGAAATCAATGATAGACGACCTTCACGTAGACGGGTTAGAGCCGTGGCCGCCACCCGGATGGCACTTAAGCCTTTTTCTGGTTCCAAGCCCGCATGAGCGCTACGACCGTGCAGAGTGACGAAGATATTAAATTGGGTTGGCGCCTGATTAATAATGAAGCCAAGGGGTCCGATGCTATCAACAACATAAGCCATTTTTGACTTAATCTCGGCATAATTCAAATGACGAGCACCTAAAAGACCTACTTCCTCAGCCACGGAAAAAACTATTTCTATTTCCCCGTGCGGGCGGTCATCAGCCAGAACACGGCGGAGACCATCCAGAATACTAACGATTCCGGAAACGTCGTCAGCGGCTAAAATAGAGGTGCCGTCGCTGACTATAATATCACGCTCTGCCTCTACTCGAGGGCAGATACGGCCGTGATTAACCACCCGATCCATATGAGCTGAAAATAGCAGGGGTGGATAATTAGGGTCACCGTGTAAGCGGGCAATTAGATTACCGGCCTCACCACCGATTAAAGCCCCGACTCCGTCTTCTTCCACAATTAGACCCAGGGCAGCTAGCTTATCTTTCAGGACATCGGCCATGGCTCGCTCTCGGCGAGAACCCACATTCAAAGCTACTAGCTCCAAAAATTCTTCCACTATAGGTGCCTGAGTCATACCCATCTCCCTACCTTAAAAAAATTACCGAAAAAAAACCGAAAAGGCCCCCAAAGGGAATTTTTTCGGCCGGAATATAAAACGAAAAGCCTAACTTTTAATTTATTTTAATCGATAGGTAATTAGACCGTGGGTTGGGTCATAGGGTGAAACGGCTACTTCCACGCGATCGCCCATAAGAACGCGAATTTTAAACCGCTTGAGGCGGCCCGAAAGCATGACCCTAATTTTAACGCCTTCCGCTGTTTCAACTTCCATATGGCCGCCACCTAAGGTCTGAGTAACCTTACCTTCCAACTTGATTAAATCTTCCCTAGCCAAATCATCTCCCTATACTATTTTTATTCTAAGATTAATCTAATTTTTTATTGTACCCCAACCACTCAGGCTGCGTCAACGTCTTTTTCAACCACGCAGGGACCGGAAGGAAGGATCAGATCAGTTTTAGCAAGGCATCTTTAACTCTAATTAGGCCACGTTCTATATCCGCCTCACTCACGGCGTAGCTAAGCCGCACCGTCTGGTCGTCGCCGAACCCCGTGCCGGGCACTATGGCCGTTCCAGCCGCTTCCAACAGATAGGTGGCCAATTCGTCGGTGGTAGTCAAAATTTGAGCCCCATTTTTTTTACCTAAATAGGCCGACACATTGGGAAAAACGTAAAAAGCCCCCTGAGGGCGGAGACAAGTGAGACCGGGAATATCGGCCAAAAGTTTCAACACCAATTCCCGTCGACGAACAAAAGAAGCCACCATAGAAGTCACTTCTTCCTGCGACCCGGTTAAGGCAACCACTCCTGCCTTCTGAGAAATAGAACAAGGATTGGAGGTAGACTGGCTCTGAATCTTGGCTACGGCCCGAGCTACCCGAGTAGGGCCAGCCATATAACCCAAACGCCAGCCGGTCATAGCATAGGTTTTGGAAAACCCATTAACAATAACGGTATTTTCGATCAACTCCGGCCGTAACATAGGAATATTTTTAAACTGAACACCGTCAAAAATTATTTTTTCATAAATATCATCGGAAATTACCCACAGATCGTGACGAGCAGCCAGTTCGGCCAATTCTTTGAGGCGATCGGGACCATAGACCATACCGGTGGGATTGGAAGGCGAGTTTATAATCAAGCCCCTGGTTCGGGAAGTGAGAGAGGCTTCCATCTTTTCCGGATTAAGTGTATAGCCGTCTTCCGCCCGGGTCGGAACCAGAATCGGTTGGGCTCCGGCTAAAAGCAACATTGGTGGGTAACTGACCCAAGTCGGGACAGGTACAATAACCTCATCACCGGACTGGAACAAAGCTAAAAATATATTAAAGAGGGAATGCTTACCACCGTTAGAAACCACGATTTGATCAGAATTGTAATTTAGACCGTTATCAGTTTTAAATTTTTTGCAGATGGCTTCTTTAAGCTCCCCAATGCCGTCAACCGGAGTGTAGCGAGTAAACCCTTCGCTAATAGCACGAATAGCCGCCTCGCAAATGGAGAAAGGAGTGTCGAAATCAGGTTCACCAATACCGAAATTAACTATGTCGCGCCCCGAAGCTTTCAGGGCTTTAGCCCGGGCGTTCAAAGCTAAAGTGGAGGAAGGAGTAAATAATTCCAGTCTTTCCGCTAAAGGGCGCATAGTTCTTCTCTCAGGTCTTCCAAATAAAAAATAACAGCCACCTACGCGATCTTTATAATTTAAAAGGCGTCTTTAAAATACAACTATCGTCTTTTATTTACAACTCTTTTTTCCTGGTTAGACCGGATGGCTAAATCTTAGCCTTTAACTTACTTACTTTAACCAAGATAGTCCACCGCCGCGTTAAAAAAAGAAAGTTTCCCATGCCCTACATTTTTGTTCCAGCATCTACCTGGCAACCATATTTCTATTATATTATTTATAGGCACCATCGCCCCAAAAATAAGGCCTCAGAGTTTAAGGAAAACATTAAGTCTCTGTTAAAAAAAACCGACCCAACTAACAGCTACCCAAGACCCCCACCGTCAGCAACCTAGATTTAGCTTGAAGCTTGACAGACGAAGGCTAAGGGTTCAAAATAAGAAAAAGTGAGGTTTTTATGAATACTTTAGATGTGGCCGCCTTAAACTATATTCAAGAATCTCCTGCGGTACTTAAAGCATCGACACTAATAATTCTGGTCTTCTCCTCCACCACCGAGGTGCTGAACGCCGAGGATTGCCTAGAGGCGGCGGCCCTTGATTTTAAGCTGGTGCCAGTGCCTAAAGAAGTTAACCCCAACTGCGGTCTGGCTTTAAGTTTCACCGCGGAAGCAGGACCACCCGTCTGCACCGCACTGACCAGAGGCGGCTTTCGGCCCACG
>LQAB01000046.1_pt1 | contig 13348 bp, 12 predicted proteins | sample 654521 | NCBI WGS metagenome assembly LQAB01 (sample SAMN00762031, study PRJNA78659) | termite gut metagenome | isolation source: bacterial endosymbionts found in Trichonympha flagellates filtered from... | host: Zootermopsis nevadensis | place: USA: Mt. Pinos, Los Padres National Forest, CA ... | reverse complement strand
TTTATATTTTTAATTTCTGCTGTAATCCCGTCTCTGTTTTTACTCTCTCTGATAATAGAACTGCATCTTGCATTGACATACTGAACATAAAAAACTGGATTTTCGCTTGACTGTTTTTTTGCAAGTTCCATATCAAATTCAAGCTGTGAATCGGGAGCGCGCAGTAAAAAGAAAAATCTGCATGCGTCTCTTCCGACTTCGTCTGCAACTTCCTTTAAAGTTATAAACTCGCCTGTACGCGTTGACATAGTTACGGACTGTCCGTTTCTTACAAGCGAGACAAACTGGTAAAGAATAATAGCTAACGCTTTCTTATCAAAACCTAGCATTTGTACGCAGGCTTTTATTCTTGCGACATATCCGTGATGGTCTGCACCCCAGAGATTGACAAGTTTTGTAAAACCTCGTTCAAACTTGTTTTTGTGATATGCCGTATCAGAAGCGAGATAAGTATATCTGCCGTCGCTTCTTTTTAAGACTCTGTCTTTGTCATCGCCGAATTTTGTCGAAGCAAGCCATAATGCGTTGCCTTTCACGTAAGCGTCGCCTTTTGCAAGCAGATATCCGCATGTCTTATCAACTTCTGTTCTGCCGTCTTTATCCTTATTGGCAGTTATTTTTCTCTCAGAAAACCAGACGTCAAACTCTACTGCAAAATCTTTCAGATCGTTCTTTATACCGGACAGAATCTCCTTTATGACTTCATACTTAAAATTTATTTTATTAATATCTTTGTTTTCAGAAACCAGACGTTTTGCAATATCAGTAATATATTCGCCTTGATAGTGGTCTGCCGGAAAATCAATTTTTTCGCCTTTGAGCTGTTTGAAACGAATTTCCACAGATTTCGACAGAACAAGCATTTGGTTTCCGTGGTCGTTTAAATAATATTCCTTTGTAACATTATATCCAAGATGTTTTAATATTCTTGCAATAGAATCGCCTATCGCGGCGCCGCGTCCGTGTCCGATATGTAAAGGTCCGGTAGGATTTGCCGAAACAAATTCCACCAGAATTTTCTCTTTATTGTTTTCAGGAAAACTGCCGTACTTATCTTTTTCTCTAAGAATTGTCTCAAGTTCTTTGTAGAGAATTTCATTTTTAATGTGCAGATTAATAAAACCCGCTCCGGCCATTTCAGCTTTTTCTATAAGTTCAGGAATTTCTCTAACAGTAATGTCTATGAGTTCCTGAGCGACGGTTCTAGGATTTGTTTTAACTTTTTTTGCTATAAGCATTGCCGCATTAAGGGCAAAATCGGCATCGATATTTCCCGGCGGAACCTCTAAGGTAAAGTTCAGACTGTCCGTTATTCCTTTATCCTGTAAATATTTTGCGATTATAGCTTTTAAACTGCCTTTTATGTTTTGTCTTATCATTTCCAGGCTTCATACTTAATCTTTTCAGGCTTCCAGGCGTCTTTCGGCGGATTGTTGTCCGCCGATTTCCCTATAACGACAAGAGAAAAAGCTTTTATGTTTTCAGGGAGATTAAAAAGTTTCTCCAAAGCTTTTGATCTTTCTTCATTAGAGTAAACGCCACACCAGACCGACCCGTATCCTCTTGCAGTAGCCGCAAGGAGTATATTTTGGGTTGCCGCTGCACAATCCTGAGGCAGATATCTTTCAAAAGCGGCATTTTGATCGCCTGTGACCAAAATCGCTAAGGGAGCCTGTAAAATCATTTGTGCGGCGCGGTGTAGAGAAGCAATTTTCCTGTGCGTTTCTTTATCTTTTATTACGATAAAAGAGCAACATCTCGTATTTCTCGCTGTAGGAGCAGACATCGCTGCGTGCAAAATATAATCTAAATCCTCTTTTTTAACGTCTTCGTCTGTATATTTGCGAACGCTTTTCCTTTCAAGTAAAATATCCATTTAGTTCCTCCCACTTTCCGTATTTTTCAAAAGCAACGTATTTTAGACAAAGACAGACAATATAAAAAATCTTTCGGCTGTCTATTATCGTCCGAATATTACTTTTAATTGATTGTATCAAAATTTTCATATACAGCATATATTTCCAAGATGGGCTGATAGATGATTCTTTGCTATAATATAAGCGCATTTAAATCCGTTGATGTAAAATTAAATTTTTTTAGGGGGGGGAGGGGGAATTCCGGAATTTTTATCAGAAAATATTTAAACAAATGGATTAAATTTTTGTACGGCTTAAGCCGTTGAGCACTCCAACATGGGAACAGTAAAAGTTAAAAACTTCAATTTGCCGGATCGAAGTCTGAAAAAACCTAAATATTAACAGCAAAATAAATTCTGCATAGGGATTAATAACTCTAATCAATTTCAGAATGGCGATATTAAAAGTCCGGCAGATGCTTTTTAGAGGCAGTTTTTAGGTGCGGACACGAAAAGATATAATTCCGAAATAAACATTTAATTTTTTTCTTTTGTCTTTCGACCGAAGAAAACAGAGGCGCGATAAAAATATATGAGAAATGAAAGAAATATTAACTAAAAATTTAAATTCTTCCCAGACGGAAGCCGTACTTTGCACTGAAGGTCCTTTGATAATCTTTGCCGGAGCAGGGACAGGCAAAACCAGAGTCATCACGTACAGAATTGCATATCTGCTTTCTTTAGGCGTTGCACCGCAGTCTGTTTTGGCTGTCACATTTACCAACAAAGCTGCTTCGGAAATGAAGAAAAGAATATCCGATCTTATTCCGGGGACAGGGGCAAACACATGGGTATCGACATTCCATTCGTTCTGCGCTCATTTTTTGCATGCAGAAGCTTCAAGAATCAGCTTAAATCCCGATTTTTTAATATACGATTTCACCGATCAGAAAAACGTAGTCAAGGATTGTATAAGAGAACTGAATATTGACGAGAAAAGATTTAAGCTCTCAACAATAGCAGATAAAATAAGCCGCGCAAAAGACGATTTAAAATCTCCATCCGATATGGCAGCCGAAGCCGAATATTCGGGCGATTTTTTCGGAACTACGGCGGCAAAAATTTACGGACTCTATCAAAAAAAATTGGAAAGAGCAAACGCCGTGGATTTCGGCGATCTGATAATGCTGACCGTTTCAGCTTTGCAGCAGCATTCGGGACTGTTGGAGCATTATCGGGAGAAATACAAATATATTATGGTGGATGAATATCAGGATACAAACCACGCCCAGTATATATTTATAAAGCTGCTTGCAGGGAAACATCGCAATATATGTGTCGTTGGCGATGATGATCAGTCAGTCTATTCATGGAGAGGGGCTGACATAAACAATATTCTGGATTTTGAAAAAGATTATCCGAATGCAAAATCGGTAAAATTAGAGCAAAATTATAGGTCAACTCCGAAAATTTTATCGACGGCTAATCAGGTCGTAAAACACAACAATGTAAGAATATCAAAACGGTTATGGACGCATAATCCCGACAACGGATTCGTAACAGTTTTAAAAGCCGTAAACGAAACTGACGAGGCTATAAAAATTGCTGAGCTAATTTGTCCGAACGCATACGGCAATAAATATAAATTTTCGGATTTTGCGGTTTTTTACAGGACAAATGCACAGTCTCGTACATTTGAAGACGCTTTCAGAGAATTCCGCATACCTTATACTGTTGTAGGCACGCTGCGGTTTTATGACCGTGCAGAGATTAAAGACATCATGGCTTACTTAAAGCTTATACACAACCCGAACGACAATGTGAGTTTTAAAAGGGTTATAAATATTCCCAGAAGAGGAATCGGAAAAACATCTATAGAAACTCTCGAAAAATTTGCACGATTTAAAAATATGTCTATCTGGCAGTCCGTGCCTTTTGCGCAGAAGGTTGGTTTAACAAAAGGACCGGTAAAAGCTTTAAATTCTTTTACGCAGTTTATAAAAGATTTCTCTGCATTAAAAAACAGCGGTTCCGTTAAACTGATAACAGAAAAAGTCATAACAGATTCCGGATATTTAAAAGAACTTGAGGTGGAAAACACGTCTGAATCGAAGATAAAAATAGAAAATATACAAGAATTGATATCCGCTGTTGATGATTTTGAAACCCGTTTGTCTGATAAATCGCTTGCTGGATATTTGACACAGATTGCCTTGATAAACGATATAGATTCTCCTGACGAATCAAAAGGAAAAGTTACTTTAATGACTTTACATTTGGCTAAAGGACTGGAATTTGACAATGTTTTCATATGCGGACTTGAAGAGGGATTGTTCCCTATAGGAGAATCCGCCTTTAATGACAAAGAACTAGAAGAGGAAAGAAGACTTATGTATGTGGGAATGACAAGAGCTAGAAAACGTTTATATTTGTGCTGGTCGACAGAAAGAAAAGTTTACGGCAAGACAATATGGAATATGCCGTCACGTTTTATTGCGGAAGCGGGATTTCAAGACGAGTCTGCCGAAATGGGACAAACCCGGAAACATAGTTTTCAAAACAGATTAAGTCAAGGATTTAACAGAACAATACAGAACGGTGGTTTAGGTCGGGGGCAAAATTTCCGAAGCTTTAATAAAAAACCTTTTAAAGCCGAAATACTGTACACAAACGCCCAGAGTTATGGTTATATGCCGCCCGGCGGTGAGATAACAAAAGACGAGCGGCTTGATAATCCCGCTGAAGATTTGAGCCCGTACAAAATAGGAACGGCGGTCTCGCATCCCGTTTTCGGCAGAGGCCAAATTATTGAAAAAAGCGGTGCGGGAAACGATTTGAAACTTGTAGTTTTATTTGAAACCGGACAGTGGAAAAAACTGCTCGCAAGAATAGCCAATCTCACTTTAATCTAAATATTGCGGATTTTCATGCAACTCCGGAGCCGAAGGAGAACTAAAGAAATAAGAATCTTATTAAACCGTTTGCCGAAAGACAGCGTAATTGCATTGGCTCCAATTCTGAACTTCTGGCACATTTAACAGTAAACCGAAAAACGGTTGTTTATGCTGTTGGGAGTGGCATAGATTATGGGGTTGTGGTTTAGGAAAAGTGCAGCGTGGCTGAAATAGACACCGCAAAAAAAGATTTTAACTGAAATGCTAGCGAGTATACTGCGAGTAACGACAGATACCAAATGAATAGACGGTAGCAAAATCCCGCTGGAGGATGTAGGAGTTATTAGAAAAGACGCTCGGCATTCCGGAAAATCTTATCTGGTATCTTGATGAAGCTATCCAAAGCAAAAGCCCAAAAAATAATAAAAAAAAGGAGCAGTAATCTGCTAACCGACTGTGAAGTATTGAAAGGCGACGTTAACGGATGGATGTTTAAAAGATGTTAAATAACCAAAAGAAAATCAACGCCGAAATGAAAAAAGACCTGTCGATAAAAGAGATGACAAGCCTATCTTATGTCGCAGAGAACGTCGAGATTGCCCATTTGCCCTCTCTGCAGGCGACGGGTTCGATGTGGTCTTTACCCACTTTGCAGGATATGGTATGTGGTTCAGGTAGCAGTAATGAATCTTAAATACGCAGACTTTGGCACGCTGAAAGAACTGAGATATGTCTCTTTGTTGATGATTTTATAAAATGTCTGCATGGATTTTAAAAAATACTTCCGCACTGCTGAAAAATATAAAACTAAACTGCATTATATGCCAAAGTTTTGTCAAATATGCAGATGTTGGCAATGTGACCGTTATTGCTTTAAAAAATAATTTTCTTGAAGGAGACGCAGCGGCTTCGGCAATGCAGAATACGACGAATTAATAGCAGTTGACAAAATCTATAATCTGGAAAGCTTTTCAAAGATGTTAAACCGTGATAAAAATCCCGAATATTACAGGTCGTCAAAAGATCTGTTCTCTGATTTTTATAAAAAAAACAGCCACAAAAATTTAATGAAAACAAATTCTGCCTGCGTCGGTTCTTTAGCGCTGGAATCAAATTTTTCAGACTGGTTTAAAGAAAAAGAAATACCTGCTGTAGATATGGAATCTTCAATAATTTTGTCAGCGGCAAAAAATAAAGAGAAATGCCGTTTGTTTTATGTACGCTGCGGATTTAGTCTGGCGGAGCCGATATTGGCGATGAATCTTTAAAGAAAAAAACTTCCACGACGAACTTCTTTTAGAACATGACTCTAAATTGAGATATTACAGAGATTTGAGAATTGAAATGATAAATACCAAACGGGTTATTAAATTAAAAACCCCCAAAGCCGTAGTGTATCTGTGTATGGAAGACAGACAAGTGTGGGAAGCAGTGCTCGAAACTTAATTCTCAAAGAACTGAATTTTTTAAATTTATTATCGGAACAGCGAGATTTTGATTGAAGTATTCCTTACGGTTCTTCCCCGTTTGTTTTAATGCATGTAAGTTTCTCTGCATTCATAATTTTTACTTCTTATTGTAGGTATACCGTCTTTAGGCATAGATTCGGTTTACATGCGTTCCAATATTATCACTGCTATTTCGCTTGTGTTAAATAGCCTCATCGGTGGTCCCCATAAGCGCGTTCCGGAAGTTATATACATAACCGCGTCGTTATTATAATATAATCCATAATTGTATTTCATTAAATATTTCCTCACTATTTCAACAGGCGGAATCTGTCCAGCATGGGTATGTCCTGAAAGCTGTATTATTTTTATATCGCGATATTTTGAGGTTTCGTTAAAAGATTTCGGATCATGGCTTAAAAAAATTACGGGATAATTTTTATCCGCATTGTCAAAAACTTTTGAAATTTTTTCAGATTTGTCGCAGTCTATATAGTTTATACCTGCCACATTAACCAGATTTTCAATTAAAACGCTTTCGTTCTGAAGGGCTTTAAATCCTAATTTTTCAAGCATTAAAAAATACGACTCAATGCTAGCATAATATTCATGGTTTCCCGAGACGGCAAAAACACCGTATTTTGCTTTTAATTTTTCAAACCCGTATTTAACATATTTTCCGTCTTTATTAAGATCAGTGTCTATTACGTCGCCTGTAATAACTATCATATCGGGTCCCAAAGACATAGCTTTATCAAAAATTTTGTTCATAATTTCAGGCGAAGTAAATGAATTGATGTGTGTATCTGAAAGCTGCACTATTTTCAAGGAATCGACCGGAAGCTGCGGAACTTTTATTTTTATTTCTTTTACATTCAATATAAACGCAAAATTCAATAAAGACCAGACCGACGCTGCTATGCTTAAAATTACAGCTGCCAGAGTTGAATAATATCTCAAATTTTTGATTTTAAACACTAAGTTAACCGAATTCAATACATCGTTTGCGGCGAGAAAAGAGAACATTATTGCACAGACCCCCATGCATATAAATCCAAAAGGAACTATTGCGGACATAAACGGAATTTTGTTATGGCCAGCGACAAGTGAAAAAACGCTTATAATGCCGAAAGTAGCAAATATTACATATGAATAAGTACTGTAAGGTCGGCGGATATTTAAACCTGAATTCACGCTCCATGCAATGTAAAAGTATTCGACTAAGTATATTACCAGTGTCATTAAAATAGATATCATGCTGTTCTCAGATGTTCTATAAGATTTTTCCGCGCTTTTAAAAGAAATTCCGTCGCTGTGTTAGAAAGGTAATCGGGATATGACCATGGAAGTTTAACAACTTCAGCTTTTTTATATATCACTGTAACTTCTCCGTATATACCGTCAGAGAGATAAATTCTATGGCTGTAATCTTTTGTCGTAGCGAGAATAACGTTTGCGGGAGTTATATAGCCGGGATCAATATTTATCCGTCTTTTGTTATTTACGGCAAAACTGTCTTCGGTTGAGTTTGTAAAATTTTTTATTCCAGCAATATCGGCAGCAGTTATTAATTTTTTAAACGAAATCCAAAAACGTTTTAAATTATCGCCCATTTCGGGATTATAATAATCCGAAAAGTCAAAAGGCATAGCAGAGCTTGTCAAATCAATTTCACCGAATTTTTTTTCAAGGGCTGCAAGTGATTTTTGTTCTGTTTTTGCACTGGAAGAAATTATGCCACAGAATAATTTCGCTTTTTTCAGCGTGCCTATAGTGCCCATTCTTTCTACTCCTTGTCATTTTTATTTTGTACAGATAAAAAGTTTACTATAAAGCATCGGAATTGTAAAATATCCATATTAATTAAGTTTAAATTGTATTGTATGGAGAGCTATCATTGCGTTAGTAAGCACTCTGGACAACTTCAGAAAAGTGAAAGTAGTTGATTTACTTATGACGAAAAGATTTAATAATAATTTAAGGTACGATAATTGATAAAGAAAGACGCGACAAAAAGAAATTTAAAATGGTTTTTATGAAACTGTTGTGAGACTATTTGGGCGGAATTCTGGATTTACTTGTTTCTTGTTGGATCTTATCACGGTAGAGAGGTGAAATAAAAGATTTTCGCTGTTTGTTCAAGAATCAAGGACATAGAAAGATATAAGAAGCGTTATAAGGAGAAAATAATTCGTTGTAATATGTTTTCTGAAAACTGTAAATAAGGACAGACACAAAAATCAAAAAGGGGATTGTAAGTGAAAAGATTAGGAAAATAGAGGATAGACTGGAGCAAGAGTTGTTTAAGAGATACTAAAAATAATTTTTATAGCGATAGCCATACCGGCTTTCGCTTTGTGCTATAGAAAATGGCTAAGGTTGGAACTGTCGGTACTATTAGCAGTGGTTACACCGTATATTAGAACTTCTGCAATAGCAACTGAAAGAAAAGAGAATACAAGATGGTGTTGTCTATGTTATTTTGTAATACTTTCTATAGGTTAAAGACGGCTAGCGCTCATAGGCAGGACATTGTTGAAGTGAAATACTTAATGATATAATCCCAAGCAAGTAAGTATTACATTAAAGAACAAGGTAGCGATGTTTTTCTTGAATCTTTTACTATAACTTTCTCCGGACTACTCATACAGTTTTAGTAAGTTTTTACTATAGGCAAAAAAACAAAAAATGGACTAAATATCTGGACGAAACTTTGAGAAATAAAGATATGCAGATTGATAAAGAGGAAGAAAAAACATATTAACTGTCTGAGGATCTGGAAAAAGTGCAGAGGAGGGATTAGATGGTTGGATGTTGAGCATTGGAATGCGATTAGAACAGTTAAATGAGGCTAATAAGAGACTAAGTCAAGAAATATTAAAAAAGATCGAGAGATAAGACTGCAAAAAGATAATATTGAGTTTACATCTTTTTTGTACGGCTGACAGGAAGGGATGATAAGTTCGTTGTCAGTAGCTCTTCTGAAGAAAACACTTGGCATGAAATAAGAAAAATGATTAAATTTGCGTTGATAGTGTTTTATTTTAGGCACTGGCACAACAAGACAATGACCAAAAATCAGCGGAATTCCCACCCCCTATGCTTTTGGAAAATTCGTGAAAAAAATTAAAGCTATTCACGATTATTTCTAAAATCATAATAGGTATTGATTCCTACGGGTATTTGTCCGCCGATTGGGGAATGGCTACGTTTATTTGTATTTGTTTGCTGTGCTAAAGACGGTTGAAATAAAAATTTACAATGAAAAAACTTTTTTTTATAGTATCTTCTATATTAATTTTTGCAGCAGATATTTTTTGTTTCGGGGATTTTGCCGAAAAAATTGACTATTTTGTAGAGTTTCAGGAAAAATCAACAGGAATGTTGGCAGTACTGCATGTCAATTTCATAAGCATTATTCCGGAACCTAAAGAAGTGGAAGAAATAGTGAAACAACAGTTAAAAATATATGGGAATATGACTAGGACAGATAAAAAACCGCCGAAATGCAAGAATATTATTGGCTCGGCCTGGTATATAAATAAAGAAGATCATGCAAAACCCGTAAAAATTAAGTTTCAAAAAAATTTAGCTGCTTATGTATGGCTTGGCAAAACAAGAAAAGTTGTAGAGTTTCCCGATTATATAGCTTTCTTAAAAAAAGAAAAAAGTATCGAAAAACTTAAATATAAAGAATCTAAAGAGCGTTTACAAGAGGCGGAAAGCTGAGACAGTATTTATTTTACTCGTCTCTCATGGCGCAGAACTCTCCGCACATTGTGCATACGTCTTTCTGTTGCGGCGGAAGTTTTTCTCTTTCTCTTGCAAATTTTATGGGGTCTATACAGAATTCTTTTTGTTTTTCCCAGTTTCTCGCTTTCCGCCATTTGGACATTTCGGCATCACGCTCGCTTGCGCCTTTAACGCCTTTAACAATATCGGCGGCGTGTCCGGCAATTCTTGCGGCGATAACGCCCTTGCGTACATCCTCAATGTCAGGAAGTCTTAAATGTTCGGCAGGAGTAACGTAACAGATAAAATCGACTCCGTAAGCTGCCGCCAATGCGCCTCCGATTGCAGAGGTTATATGGTCATAACCCGCAGCTATATCTGTTACCAAAGGTCCTAAAAAGTAAAGCGGCGCTCTGTGTCCCAATCTTTTTGCAATAGATACGTTTGCTTCAATTTGGTTAAGAGGAACATGCCCCGGACCTTCTATCATAGACTGGACGCCCGCTTTTCTCGCTCTCAAAACAAGCTCGCCTAAAACTGAGAGTTCTGCAAGCTGCGGTCCGTCTGAAGCGTCAAATGCACAGCCTGGTCTGAACCCGTCGCCGAGACTCAATGTAACATCGTATTTTTTTGCTATTTTCAAAAGCTTGTCGTAATTCTCAAATAAAGGATTCTCTTTTCCGGTAGCATTTATGCACTTAACCAAAAAAGATCCGCCTCTGCTTACAACACCCGCAAGCCGCCTTTTACGATTTAATATTTCTACGGTATCTTTATTAATTCCGCAATGAACGGTAATAAAGTCCACGCCTTGTTGCGCTTGCTCCTCTATGACATCAAATAACAACTCGCCGTCTATTTCAGATATTTTTTTGCCTTTTGTAACCGTTTTGCAGGCAGCTTCGTAAATAGGCACTGTTCCTACCTGTACCGGTGAAGCCCCAAGAATTTCTTTTCTTATCTGCTTTAAGTCGCCACCTGTTGATAAATCCATAACAGCGTCTGCGCCGGCTTTGACGGCGGCATCAAGTTTTGCAAGTTCCTCCGCAATATCAATATGATCGGGCGAAGTGCCGATGTTAGCGTTAACTTTTGTTTTTAATCCCTTTCCAACGGCTACTATTTCCCAAAGTTTTCTATTGACATTTTTGGGTATGACAATAGTCCCGTCAGCAACGCCAGCTCTTATAAATTCTTCGTCTAAATTTTCGACTTCAGCCGCGCTCTTTATCAAACCGTTCGCTTTTTTATTTTGAGCATCTTCTATCAGTGTCATTTTTCCTCCGTTTATATCTTTGTCGCAGCTTTAATTTGCAATATATTTTTAATTTTTGCTACGGGGGTTATCCGGTACAGTTAACGATAATTTACCTGATTTAATAAGCGGATTCAAAATATATCTTTTGAAATATTCTCTATTTTTAATATGATTCGGTATTTCGTCTCTGGTTTTAGGCAGTTTGCAGAATAAAATTATCAATCTTTCCCTTTTATCATAGAAATTTATAGGAAGAACAAATTTAAATGTATTTTCATCGGAAATTATCGGATCATACCCTTCGAAAGTCTTGCAAAATTTATATAATTTTTGAAGTCCTGACCCAAGTTCTTCAACTCTGCCGATTTTCCTAAAAACTTAGCGATGTTGGGATTTTTAGGATGTGGAATTAAATTTGAAAGATTTATAATTCCATTTATGTACGGTTTATTGCTGTTTTCCGTAAAAATTTTTTCTCTTTTTATAATAAACCGAGTAGGCTCTTCTCCGCCAAGATATTCTTTATACGCAATGATATTAGCTATTACCTCGCGAAAATTTTTTATCTTAAATTTATTCTTTGTCCTTTTTCAATATAAAAAGGATCAGGCAGATGCTTTGTGACAAAGTTTATTGCACCAGTCGTATGTATCTATAAGATTAGTTCTTAAGTCTAATCTATCGTTTCATATCTGTCATAATTGTCAACTCTCTTAATTAAAGCTATCCTAAATGACGGAACAGCCGTTGCAATAATTTCATCTTTACCGAATAAAAGTATTCCTGCTAAAGCGAAACCTTCTTTTCCCATCATAGGATCTTTTGGGTATAATGCGGAGGTTTTTAAAAGTGCCATATCTGTCCATTTGCTGTCAATAATGGTCAGTGCTGCGTATATTTGCCAGCTTCCTTGTTAACTATTAAATCTGTTCTTAAGTCTTCCAGTTTCGCCGCAGGAAATATTTTGTTTTCAGAATAAGAACTATGTTTTCTCATGTATAAGTTTGAAACTTCCTAATGTTTATCCGTAATATTTAAATCCGCGCAGTTATTGCATATAAATATCTTTGTAGCACACTTGTGAACCTGAGAACTTTTCGGCACAATAATATATAAAATTTTTCCCCCATCTATAAAAATTTCCTCAGGAGAGAGACAAACTGTCGGCGACAATTTTGATGGGTTGTTTACAGAAGTAACGAAGTCGTGTTTAATTGAAGCAATAGGCTCTTTGGCAATTCCGATAATATTTCCGTTATCTTTAACTCCGAGTGAAATGTCTCCGCCTTTTGCATTTAAAAATGCGCATACGGTTTCATACACTGTGCTTGATATGCCGCGAGCGCATTCTTTAAACTCTATATTTGATCTTTCGCCCCGCGAAAGCAGCTGGTTTATTTTTTTATTCACCGTAAAGACTTCTTTGTCAGATCGCTGCTGTCCGCTCTTTTACATTCCGTCTGCAACAAAAACTTTCTATATTTTAAATAAACAGATTTTTCGGCATCGTATGCCGCATATCTCTGTTTTTTAAAATCCACAGACGTTTTTGGAAAAAGAATTTTTGAATATTCTTCTAAAACTCTTAAAGATTCCTGCGTTCGTTTAAAATTTGCAGTTATTATGTCAGCTAGCTCTTTCTTTGGCATTTCCGACATCTGTCTGCCGGAATCGTCAAAAGAATCTCTTTCTTTTATAAGTTCGGCATAACTGCTTCTTAAGATTTTATCGATGCTGTGACGAATCCTGCGGATTTTTTTATAAAGAAAACCGTCGTTGAGGGCAAAACGCAGACCGTCTTCAACAACTCTTAAGCCTTCGCGGCAGCGGTTTAAATTTGCATCTATTATTCTTAGAATGGATTCTCGGTTAAAACTTTCGAGGATTACATTTTCTATATGTCTAGAAACGTCAGCCGTAAAAACTTTTATCTTGTCCTTAGTCTCGCTCTCCGTCTTATATTTTCCACTTTTACATTTTTTTAGAGCCATAGCAGTTACTATTAGATTTATTAAATTTGCCGTTGATTTCCCTTTTCCAATAGAAAATCTGCAAACCTTCTTCGCGTATTCGCTTCCAACTTTTTCAGTCAGATTATAATCGCCGACCTCTACCAGAATATCCTGGCTGCAGCTCGCTTAAAATTCCTTTCGTTGTCTGC
>LQAB01015434.1_pt1 | contig 13583 bp, 13 predicted proteins | sample 654521 | NCBI WGS metagenome assembly LQAB01 (sample SAMN00762031, study PRJNA78659) | termite gut metagenome | isolation source: bacterial endosymbionts found in Trichonympha flagellates filtered from... | host: Zootermopsis nevadensis | place: USA: Mt. Pinos, Los Padres National Forest, CA ... | reverse complement strand
CAAAGCGCGCATTGCCTGGCCCGCCGCGCCGACGCCAGGGAATATGATGCCTTCAACGCGCGCAAGCGTTGCCGGATCCGCCGTAATGACACATGGAATGCGCAGATGCTTCAGAGCACGACGCACACTTGTCTGGTTGCCCGCGCCGTATTCAAGAATTGCCAGCATACTTTTTATATACTCCCCACTTGCAGTGCGGTCAATACATGCCAAATGTACCAAGGCAATGGATTGCATCTGAATATCGCCAAGTTAAAAAACCTTGACTCGGGGAGCAGATCTGGATATGCTCTGTGAGTGGCGGCGGAGGATGTATGTCACTCAGTTATGCAAAAATGGAAGATATTCTCAGAGACGCGCTCAGGCTCTATCATTACCCCGTTGCGGTAACTTGGCTTTTTACCGATTCAGAGGTTGACGCCTTCAGGACGGCCACGTCGCATGTAAGCCCCGTCAAACCCCTTACCTTTTGTCAGTGGGAAATCGCCGCGCGAATGCAGGGCAAAACCGTGCTTGGCAATCCCGCCTCTCTGGGCTGTTCCAACGCGGCCGTCAGTTTTGGGTGGAAAGCCATTGACGACAAGGAAATAAAATCCCAGATCAAATACTGTACAGACATTGAGCAGACCGGACGCTTTCAGCATTCCAAGCCGCGCATGGTGGCGAACGCCCTTAAGGCCGTTGCGGTCGGCCCTTTGGGCAAGGCCGTCATTGCGCCGCATGTGGTGCATTTTTACTGCGACAACATGCAGTCCTATCATCTGGCTGTTGACTATATGGCCGCAACCGACACCCATCCCCTGCGCCCGCAAATAACCATGAGCTCCGCCGCCTGCGGGGGCAGCGTGTTTGCCTGGCTCAACAAAACCTTCAACTGCTGTCCGGCCTGTTCCGGCAGTTACAGTTCCGGAAAGACAGAGCGCAGCGAGGTTAATGTTTTCATCCCCGGAGACCATATTGAAGCCACGGTCATGCGCCTGTCGCAACGCATTGCGCACACGGGTTCCGGCGCGGTCACCCATCCGGGAGACCACTTTCCTGGCCGGGACGTCTGTAAAAACTGTCCACTCATCGTCTTTAAGGAAGAGGGAAAGCAGTGCGCCGCATGCGATACATAGCGTAATTGCGCGCGAGCGCACTTCTCCTTAAATGAAAAAGACACGCATGATTCCCCAGCATTTCCTCCTGCGGAGCAAAGCTTGTCAAGACAAACGCTTTTGCGTACACAGCCAGCATGACGCCATGGAAGTTTTATATCACAACCTTTGGCTGCAAGGTCAACCAGTACGAAAGCCAGGCTCTTCTGGAAGCGTGGCAAAAACTTGGCGGGATGGAATGCGTCGACGCATCTGAAGCGGACGTTGTCTGCATCAATAGCTGCGCTGTTACCGCACAGGGCGAACGCGACGCGCGAAACGCGATTTTGCGTTTGCGGTGCAAAGCGCCGGCAGCCCGCCTTATTCTGACGGGTTGCGCAGCAACGCTCTACAAAAATTTTCAGACAAAACCCGACAAACCGGACATGATAGTCCCCCAAACGGAAAAACGTCGCCTGTTGCACGGCCCTTGGGACGAACGCCATGACGCCGCCAAAGCCTCCTTCCCCCCTTTCGCCATTGCCTCGTTCAGACGGGCGCGCCCTGTGTTGAAACTGCAGGACGGCTGTTCACGCCGTTGCGCCTACTGTATTGTGCCGATCACGCGCGGTCGTGCCGTCAGCCGCCCCTTTGCCGATGTGATGGCCGAGGCGCGCCGCCTGTTTGCCGCAGGATACGCGGAAATCATGCTTTCCGGGGTCAGCCTGAGCCAGTACCGCCATGAAGAAGACGGCAATTTTTGGGATATGCTCTTGCGTCTGGACAAGGCGCTGTCGCCGGAATTCGGCAATACGGCGCGTCTGCGCTTAAGTTCTCTTGATCCGGTGCAGCTTGACGCGCAAAGCATTAACACGCTGGGCGCATGCCGCATGGTCTGCCCGCACCTGCACATCTCGCTCCAGCACACGAGCCGGAGCGTTCTTCAACGCATGGGGAGAGGCCACTATACGGCGGAAAAACTTTTGACTGTGTTACGGACACTGTCCACACTCTGGCCTGTTATGGGACTTGGCGCGGATATTTTAGTGGGCTTTCCCGAAGAAACCGAAGAAGATATCAAACACTTGCTGTCCTACATTGACGCGCTTGGGCTCAGCTATGCCCATGTTTTCCCTTACTCGCAGCGTCCGGGGACTATGGCGGCGACGCTGGCGGGTCAACATCCCATACAGGTCAAAACAGCGCGCGCCGCACGGGTACGCGCCGCTGTTCAACAAAGCCGTCAACGGTTTTTGCGGGCACAGCTTGCCCTGCCACACATGATCGTGGCCGTTACCACGCCGGAAGCCAGACAAAAAAGCTTGCAATCAGCAGGCGAAGAAAGCAGACTGATATGGAAAGGCGTCAATGAATTTTATATCGTCTGCCATTTGGACGCGCCGGTCAACGAAATGCTGGTGCCTGTACGGCCAACGGGCATCAACGGAAATATCCTGAACGCGAAAGCGCTCTAAAGACACCACGCGTTTTGTCTGACAACAAAGTACGGTTTGGAGAATCGCATGACACGTTGTATGATCGCAACACTCTTGCTGCTCTGCCTTGCAGGCGTTGCCAACGCCGAACATCGCGGCTTCACGCAGTTTGACGTTGACCTGCCGGAAGGCTGGGACGGCGAGGAAACCGAAAATTTTCTGGGCGGCAACAAAGACAGCTACATGCTGGTGCTCGGCAGAAAAGATGCTGAAGGAGAAAATTTTCTCGCGCAGGTAAGCGTTTTTCTGTTACCCCCCCTTGACGGCACGCCGGAAACCATTGCCAAAAAAATGGCGTCCATGCAGGACAATGTCTCCACACCGCAAAAAGAAGGAAAATTCTGGACTTTTACAGGCGAGCCGCGCACACCGTCCCTTAAATCTCCTGCAGTCACAAGAATACGCACAACAGAAAGGTATGTTCTGGTGATTATCGCCCAGGACCCGCAGGCTCTTGGTGCGGAATCTGTTGTCGCAAGTCTGCGGGGCGTGACTCCAGAGGCAAAAGAAGCGCTTCCGAAAAACTGAAACAACAGACAATTGCCCATGCTCACTCTCAGCACAGTTATGGCGCTGGCAAAAGTCTGCGCAGGGTTTGGCCTCATCCTTTTTGGCGTGTATAAAAAATGGGGGCTTTGGCGCGCCATTCTGCTGGGCGCTACAACCACGGGTCTGCTGTTCGGCATGAATCCGCTGGAGATAGGACTCTCCCTGTTCCGCACCGCGCACGAACCAAAATTTCTTTCTATCTGCGGCATTGTCGCCTGCATTCTGCTACTTTCATCCGTGCAGGAATTTACAGGTCAGGGACAACGTCTTGTGACCTGCCTTGGCCCATACATGCGTTCACCGCGCTTGCGTCTGATATTTTTTCCAGCGCTCATCGGGCTTTTGCCCATGCCCGGCGGCGCTATTTTTTCCTGCCCCATGGTACGGGATATGGCAAAAGACTCCAACATTCCCGACGAGGGCAAAGCGCTCATCAACTACTGGTTCCGCCATATATGGGAAATCGCCTGGCCGCTCTACCCGGGCTATATCCTTGCCTGCACGCTTGCGGACATTTCCATTACCCTCTTGTGGCGCTATACGTGTCCCATAGTGCTTTTCAATCTGGTTGTAGGCATTGCCTGTTATCTGCGCACGCCGGTGATGATAATGACGGAAACAGAACAGACAGAGACCAGACCCCCTCTTGGCGCGGTGCTCTTGGAAGGGCTGCCGATATTGACCGCAATAATCGGCATGCCGTTTTACTATCTGCTGTTTTCCCGCATGGGACTCAATCCCGCCATGGAAATGAACTTTATCCTCGCGCTGTTGACGGCTGTAGCCGTTGCGACCGTCCAGACACGTCTGCCCCTCGGCAAGATCCCCGCACTTCTCTTTTCCCCCGGTGTTTTTCGCATGGTGCTTGTCATCTACACAATTTACTGTTTCAAGGACATTGTTATTGCTGCGCATGTTGTGGATTCCATTGCCGGCGCGACGGCAAGCCTGACTGCCCTGCTGTGTCTTTTTGTTCTGCTGCCGCTGGTCAGCGGGCTATTGACAGGATTGATGGCCGGCTTTGTGGGCACATCCTTTCCCTTGCTGATGGGGCTGCTGTGGCAGATGGGGTTTGGCGACGACCGCCTTGTCTGGGTGTTGCTCGCGTTGATCGCCGGCAATCTTGGGCAAATGTTGTCGCCCATCCATGTCTGCTTTATCGTGACCGCAGAATTCTTCAAAATTTCTCTGCCAAGATTCTGGCGAAGGACGGTTGTTCCTGCCTTTATCCAGTTTGTGCTGGCAGGCTGCTATGTGGCCTTTTTGCATTTTGTCGTGCGGGCAAAGCTTTGACGCACTCCGGCCGCTGTCACGCGAGGGGATGCGGGCGGCTCGTTGCTCCGCTGACAGAGGCCGCGTTGCTGAAAGAATTGTCGGGGGTATAATTAGCGCCGCCGTGCCCCCGCGATGCCAAAGGGTGGTTTGAAGCCTATTGACGGTTTCGCCGCACCATGTCTTTTGGAAAAGTACCGCGTGAATATGACAAAGAATCTTATAAGGCACGTCATTTGATAAAATGCGAACACGAACGTCTTGAAAATTTTGCCGCCTGAGAGCGCCTGTCCGCCTTAAGCTGTCCGCAGGCCGCGTTAATATCTTGCCCCTTGCTCTTGCGCAAGACAACAGTAATATGTCTGCTCCAGAGATACTGTTCAAAAGCCAGTATGCGTTCCGTATCCGACGCCGCATACGGTGAACCCGTTGTCTGGTTGTACACTATGAGATTGAGCTTGCCCTTGACATCCCCGACAAGATGCGCCAATTCTCTGGCGTGTTCTAGGCTGTCGTTGACATCGCCCAGCAGCAGATATTCAAAGGTTATACGTTCCCGTGTCTTGAGCGGATAGGACTTGAGCGTTGTGATCAGTTTGTCAAGCGGCCAGCGCGCGGCCTTCGGCATGATGCGCTCGCGCAGTCTCTGATTTGGCGCGTGCAGCGACACGGCCAGATAGGCAAGACCATTTTGTCCAAGCACGGACAGGCCTTTTTCAATGCCGCATGTGGAAACAGTGAGACGGCGGGGAGAAAAGTTCAGTCCCTTGCCGTCGTTCAAACTTGTGAGCGCGCGTAAAAGCTCCCGCATATTGAGCAGGGGTTCACCCATGCCCATAAAAACAAGATTGCGCATGAGCGGCCTGTCAGGACGCGTGTCATCAAGCCAGTCGCGTGCAACAAGCACTTGCCCAAGCATTTCGCCCATTGTCATATTGCGCTCAAAACCCATTTGCCCTGTGGCGCAAAATGTACAACCCATTGCGCAGCCTACTTGGGAGGAGAGACACTGCGTCCACCTCCTTTTTCCTTTGCGGTCGTCCGAAGGGATGAGAACGCTTTCTATCAACGCCCCATCGTCAAGCAGCAAGAGAAATTTTGTCGTTCCGTCACGGCTCTGTTCCGTGGACACGATCTGCGGCCAGACGATACAGGCCGATTCAGCCAGCCGCACACGGCAGGTTTTGGAAACATTGCTCATGACTTCAAAATCACGCGCCATTTTCTGCCATATCCACTGCCAGACCTGAGCCGCCCTGAAGACCGGCTCGCCAAGCTCCGCCTGCATCCAGGCAGTCAATTCCGGCAATGTCAAATTTACGAGATTGCGCATGCGGCTACCGACGAGCGCATATTTTTGGACTGCAGACGCTGCAGGATAAAATCAGAAACTTTTGTCCCCTTCGGCAGAGTGTTGAGCGCAAATTCCGCCCTGGCCAGGTTGGGATGTCCGCCCGCCGTGCCGACATCATGAAAACATGCGGCGGCCATACAGCCTACATCCTGCCCGCCGTCACCACGAAAAACCACAATGACTTTCTTGTCGACAACGCCGCTTACGGCAATCCACCGCAGACCATGCACCCTGGTAAAAAAATCCGCTATAGCCACCAGCACATCTGCGGAGGCGACAGTATGGAGCGGGGCATACGCGCCGCCGTGATGAGAGTTTGTGAGCGATGCAAAAGCGCGGGCAAAGATCGGCAGCCACTCCCGCAGATATTCGCTGCGCAGAATCCTGCGCAGGAGCGTAATGTCCGCATGTCGTGAAAGCCACTGGTAGGCGCGAAAATCCATCTCGCCGCCCGAGCGTTCAAAGACTGCAGTGTCCGTGCGTATGCCGTAAAGCAGAGCAGTTGCCAGCCGCGGGGTAGGGCGGATGCGCAGGGCGTGCAGGGCGCGGGACATCATGGTGCTTGTGGCACCGAATTCCGGACGTATGTGACAATGGACGCTCGTCGCGCGCTTTTTGACACAGACGCAGTCCCGCACAAGAGGGTGATGATCGATAATCAGGGAAAAGGGAATGTCTTCAAATACCTTGTTATGCGGCGGCTGGGAATCAAGCAGGGCAAAGTGAGTGTACTGGTCCTGGTTTTCGGCGTTCCACGCTTTGACGGGAATGCGCAGATAGCGGATCATGGCCAGATTGTCCGGACGCGTGACTTCATTGACGCGCATGATGTCCATACTATGAACCTTGTTCAGGAAAATCCGTTTGAGCGCCATAGCTGAGGCCATGGCGTCAGGATCAGCATTGATCAAAACACACCACCGGCTGCCCGTATTCAGTTCCAGCAGCCACTGCTTCAGTTTTCCGGTAATATTGTCATGGCTATGAGTGTACATGGTCGCGCTCTTTTTTGTATGGATTGGCGTTCAGTCCGGTTACCAGACAATGTTCTTTATATCCCAGGCCGGGTATCAGCGTCCAGCCGCACATATCCTGTGCCGCCCGCGGCAGGGCATGCGTCAGCACGCTGGTGCTGCTACGGTACATCCCAAGCACCAAAAACAAGACGACCTTCATAAAAGTTTTTTCGCTGTCCATCCACGCGCCTTTGCCGCAGCCTTTGTTTTATTGCCGCCCAGCACGCAAAGCGCGCCATGCCGCGCGACAGATTCCAGCATATCTGCAAAATCAATAAAATGGCTTGGGGTGACGGCAAAGATTTCTTCACGCAGTCGCTGACGGTCTTCGTCCGTGTCACCGGTCAGCCAGCGCGCCAAGGAATGCGTGCCCTTGGCGTCCGGCAGCATATAGGCGTCCATGTCCCCTATGGCACCCACGATGGATCGTGTTATCTGGTCATTATCAGGCGCGGCATTGCGCAATACTGCCGCCATACTGTCATACGCAGAGAGCGTTTCGTCCACATTGGGGTCGCGGTAGGAGGTAAAGGTAAGGGTGCCGCTTGCGCGCTCAAGACCGCAGGAAACGCCGTAAGCGCCGCCACGGGCACGCACCTGCTCCCAAAGCGGCCCCATGCGCAGATAACGCAGAATGACCGCTGCGGAACCATGATAACTGTAACCTAGATCATAAAGATTAGCGGCTTTGCCCACATAATTGACCTGGGCCTGTGTCAGAAAGGCTTCGGCCTGCGGCAAATGCAGGGGGGGATATTCCGGAAATTCCTCAACGACCGGTCGCCCGGGCAATGCCGCAAGCAAGGCGCGGATGCTTTTGTCGACAAGATGCAGTCCTTCAGATTCCGCCGCGCAGTCAAAAATGGCGTCTGCGCCCGCCACGCACAGGCGGCGCACGATTTCCATATCCTTAAGAATTTTTTCCGGTTTCTCAACCAGTTGTTTGATCAGCGCGCGCACGGAACGCAGATAGGCAATACCTGATGTTCGCTCATTCAGCGCAGCCGCGCCGGTAAAACGGGCGCGCAGCCTGAGGCCTGCCGCCGTATGCCCCGCCACTTGCAGGCCGTGTTCCAGGCGCGCTTTTTCTTCCAGCAGCATTTGCCGGAAACGCTCCAGAAGGACGACTGTATCACCTTGCGGCTCAAGAAGGATTTCTTTAAAAATTTCAAATAGATCAGAAATTTTATCGTAAACCGCCTTACCGGCTATGACAAGATAGGCCTTTGTTTTGCGGGTGCCGTATTCAAGCATGAACATGGTGTCCGCGCTGACGCCGCCTGTTTTTGCGGCAATCAGGCTACCGAGTGCTGCGAAATCGCGTTTTGCCGTGCCGGTTTCCGTGAGCGAGCGCGCAAAGAGGGGCAATAACGGCACAAGGCGGTCGGGGAAAACGCCGATCGGCAACAACAAACTTGTGTAGGCGATGCCCCGTGTGGGCAGTTCATGCCAAAGGCATGTCTGTGGGATTTTTACTTCCTGACGGGGAATAAGGGCATTTTTACGCGGCAGATCGGCGCTGTCCAGCCCAGGAATACTTGCCAATGCCTGCGGGCTGTCCGGCGTATTTTGCGCTTCCTGAAGGGAGCGTGTCTGTTCGGCAAGTTCGGCAAGTTGCTGTTCAGTGCGTCCGACAAGCGCTGCACGCATACGTTGCTGCTCGGCCATTTCCCGTTTTTCGGCAAGCGTGGAATCTGGCAACAGCACAACGACAGCCCTGTGGCTGTTGTTCAAAAAATACGTTTCAATGGTTTGTTCAAAGACTCTTTCGCCGTCGGCCAGACGTTTTTTGATGGATTCGAGTGCTTTTTCCCATTGCAACGGGGCAAGCGGGTCTTTATCGTACAACCATGTGGAAAGAGATTGCAGCATGGCTGCAAGCCCGCGGGGAAACCGACCTGAATTGTTCTCTCTGTAAGCAAATTCAATGCTGTTCACCGCGGCTTCACCAGCCTGCCGGTCAATGCCTTCATGCGCCAGAACAGTCAGCACATCAAAAATCAGAGCCTCGGCCCTGGGAATGTCGGAGGGTTCTATGCCTTTGAGTCCTGTAGAATAGTATAGTTGCCGCAGATCGGTTTCAAGGCCGCAGCCGGTTGTGTCTTCTCCAAGACCGGAGCTGATAAGCGCGTTGCGCAAGGGAGAGCCGGGCATACCCTCCAGAATGTGTTCCAGCATTTCCAACAGCAGGACATGTCCACTGTCTCCACGCTCCTCAAGCAGCCAGTTGACAGTAAACAGTGCCCGCGTTTCACCGGGTTCCGCCGCATAAAACCTTTCAACACGTCGGGGGGTGGACAGGCGAGCCTGCAAGGGCACCCCGGAATCGGGCGAACAGTTGTCGTAGCCCGCAAGTGCGGTATTGAGCAGACGCAGACGTTCTTCTTCCGGATCATCGCCCCAAAAGAAAAAGCGGGCGTTGCCCGGGTGATAATAGCGTTTGTGGAAGGCGCGAAAATCCTCGTAGGTCAGATCGGGAATGTGCTCCGGATTGCCGCCGGAATCCAGCCTGTAGAGCATATCCGGGAAAAGCGCCTGCTGGCTTTGTTCGGCCAGCACGGAATCCGGCGAGGAATAGACTCCCTTCATTTCGTTATACACAACGCCCTTGTATGCCCAAGGGCCGTTTGCGCTTGCGGCTTCAATATGCCAGCCTTCCTGCCGGAAGGTATTTTCAGTGATACGGGGATGGAACACCGCGTCAAGATACACGTCAATGAGATTGTAAAAATCCCGCAGAGTTGCGCTTGCAACCGGATAACAGGTCTTGTCCGGAAATGTAAATGCGTTCAAAAATGTTTGCAGTGAACCTTTGAGCAGTTCCACAAAGGGTTCCTTGACAGGATATTTTTTTGAGCCGCCCAGAACAGAATGCTCCAGAATATGGGCAACGCCTGTGGAATCCGCGGGAGGTGTACGAAAACTCACGCCAAAGCATTTGTTTTCGTCATCGTTTGTGACGGAAATCGCCTGGGCACCGGTTGCGTTATGCCGCCAAAGACGCGCTGTTCCGTTGATTTCCCTGATTTTCTGTTCAATGATGAGGCTGAAATTTTTGTTTGCATCGTGCATACGTGCGCTGTCCTTTTGTATACTTGTGTAGTTGCGTGGAGTATAGTCTCTGCGCGTTGCTTTGAAAAGAGGGAGGCTCTGTCAAAAAAAATCTTTTGCATTCAACCGCGCTTTGTGATAGCCCGCAAGGGAGGGAATAATATGAACATTCAATCACGGAGCGTGAATGAGCAATAAACTGCACCTCTCAACGCTGACACTTATCTGCGCGCTTGCCTTCGGCTGCGCGCAAAAACAAAACTCTCTTGACAAAACCATGCACGGCGACAGCTTGCGGGAAAGCTATCAGGCCGCTTACAATAAAAATTCAGATCAGTCCGGCAGCCTGTTGTTGCGCAATGCAAAATCAGCTATCGGCACGCCCTATGTGCGCGGGGGCGACTCCCCCGGCGGATTTGACTGTTCGGGCTTTGTTTGCTGGACATACAAAAGCGTCGGCGTGGACATTCCCCGCACCGCCAAGGAACAGTCTGTTGTGGGACAGCGCATCGTAAGGCCTGAAGATATGCAGGCCGGCGATATTGTGGCCTTTCGCCATCCAAAACGCGGCTATCATACCGGAATCTATGTGGGAGACGGCAAATTTATTCATAGCCCCCATCGCCGTAGTTCCGTACGCATTACGTCGCTGAGCGATCCTTATTTCAGCAAAATTTTTCTGAGTGCGCGCCGTGTGCGTGTTGCTGACAATGAAATCCTGACAGCCCAGGCGGAAACCCGCCTGAATGACTTTACAGAAGAAAAGACAGTCAGGGAACTGACAGCGGCACGAAAAAACCCCGCAAAGCCGAAGCCTGACATGGCATCCCGCGGCAAAACCGGTAAAAAACCTGCGCATGTTGCCGCCAACGCCACAAAAAATACCAAAAAATCCGCCATGAAGTCCGCATCAAAGGCAGGCAAACAATCCTCCACCCAAGAGGCGGCCAAAGCACAAAAAACCGCCAGGACTTCAGGCAAAAATAAACCTCATGAAACAACCGTTTCCGCTTCGTCCTTTGACAAACAGAGAACTTCTTCCGGTTCAAAAAAAATAAGAAAAAAAATATAAAGCAATCATGCGCCGTTATGGCAGCGTCTGCGGAAGGCTGGCGCCCAGCCCCACAGGCTATCTTCATCTAGGCAATGCTTGGGCTTTTTTGTTGGCTTGGCTGGCTGTACGCAAATCCAACGGAATCCTTTTGCTCCGTATTGAAAATATTGACCCCCAGCGTTCGCGCGCGGAGTTTTCCGCAGCCCTGCAGGAAGATCTGCGCTGGCTGGGACTTGACTGGGATTATGGTCCGGATTCGGGCGGCCAGCACGCCCCCTACGAACAAAGCAAACGCGGACGCTTGGCGGACGTGACATTCTGCTTTCCACGCCGTGCCAGATTGCGCTTTTCAACCTGTTGGGCTATACTGCACCGCAGTATGCCCATATCCCGCTGTTACGGGATAATACGGGGCAACGTTGGCAAAACGCCATCAAAGCCTTACATTAAGAGCGTTGCGCAATCACGGATCTGACGCCAAACGCATTGTGGGATTACTGGGGCGCTACGCCGAGCTGAATCCGACAGGCCGCCCATGCTGCCCACAGGACCTGCTGAAAAATTTTGACTTGGGGACGTTTGCCGAAAACGGACATTTGCGTCACAGACAATGACCTGCGCCTGCTCACACTCTCATCGTCACAGGCGTAAGCGGACAACACGGGATGGATCGTTATGACACCACTTGCTCAGACCTTTCTGGACGAAATTTTCCCGTCACAACGGGCGGACTCTTTTTTTGAGGCACTGTTCGGCGGCGCTGAGGAAGGCGCGTACGATATTCGCCTTGTTTCCCGCTCACTTTCCCCAAACAAGGCCCAGCTTGTCTTTGAGCTTCATCAGCGTCCTGGAAAATGCCTGGCCTGCAATCTCACCTACGGGCTGCCGCAGGTCTTTCAGCGTCATCCGGTGATCAATGTAAAGGGCATTGTCAACGAAATAGCCAGGCGCCTTGGATGGGACGCGGAGGCCGTCGTCTGGCGTCTGGATTCCACACGGGAGATCAGCGCCGGCCTGCACTGTATCCCTCTCATCATGGAGATTACGTAAATGCCGGTTCTTCGTTTTTTTGTCCTGCCGGCACTTGCATGGCTGCTCTCCGGGGAGTCCATTGCTGCCCCCTCGGGCACAAAATACTACAGCCTTGACGTGCCCTCGGACTGGGGCATTGTCAAAGGCCCCTCAAAAGAAAAGGATGCGGTGACGTATCGCTGGAGCAAAAATCACAAAAATGCACGCTCTCCGTCACAGTCGGTCCGTGTGATCCCGGCGAGGCGGATTTTGTCTACGCCATGCGCAGCCCCTATAAAAACTTTATTCCCCGCCCGTAAAAACATCAATCTTGAGGTCTGATCATGCAAAAAATCCAAAAAGTTGTCCTCGCCTATTCGGGCGGGCTGGACACGTCTGTCATTCTCAAATGGCTCATCACGGAACGCGGCTACGATGTCATTGCCGTAACGGCGGACCTGGGGCAGCCTGAAGATCTCTCCGGCGTTACGGAAAAAGCCCTGCGCACAGGCGCATCCAAAGCATTTGTTCTGGATTTGCGTGAGGAAATGGCCGGAGACTTTGTGTTTCCGATGATGCGTAGCGCCGCCCTTTACGAAAACCGTTATCTGCTTGGCACCTCCATTGCCCGTCCGCTGATTGCAAAAGCCCTGGTGGATGTGGCACGGTCAGAAAACGCCGGCGCTGTTTCCCACGGCGCCACAGGCAAAGGCAATGATCAGGTGCGTTTTGAGTTTGCAGTCAACGCGCTGGCACCCGACCTCACTGTCGTGGCGCCGTGGCGTGAATGGAATTTGATGTCCCGCACCGCTCTTCTGGATTTTGCGCAACAACACGGAATCCCTGTTTCCAACGACGCGAAGCGTTACAGCATAGACGCGAACATGCTGCACACAAGCTTTGAAGGCGGCGAACTGGAAGACCCGGGCAACGAACCGCACCCCACCTGCCATCAGCGCTGCGCGCCTGTCGAGCAAGCGCCGGACAGCGCGGAAATTGTCTCTGTAGCCTTTGAGCGCGGCAATCCCGTTGCCGTGAATGAAGAACTGCTTTCGCCAGCCGCGATTATCGCAAAACTTGGAGAACTTGCCGGCCGTAACGGCATCGGCCGTACCGATATTGTGGAAAACCGTTTTGTCGGAATGAAATGCCGGGGCGTTTACGAAAACCCCGCCGGCACGCTGCTGTACGCTCTGCACCGTGACCTTGAAGGCATCTGCATGGACAGGGAAGTGCTCGGCATTCGTGACATACTGGCGGTACGCTACGCCCAGTGCGTGTACAACGGCTTCTGGTATGCTCCGGAGCGTGAGGCATTGCAAGCGTTTATGGACAAATCCCAAGAGAACGTCACCGGAACTGTCCGGGCAAAGCTCTACAAGGGCGGTGTGTGGCCGCTGTCGCGCACCTCGCCAAATTCCCTGTTCTCACAGGATCTGGCCACATTTGAAAACTGCGCCGCTTACGATCACAAGGACGCGGTGGGCTTTATCCGCCTTAACGCGCTGCGTTTGCGCCTGTATGCGACGTTGCGGCAAAAAAACGCGGGGACATGATGCCAGTCGACAATCAAAGCTGGGGCGGACGCTTTACCGAAGCTCCCAAAGACGCTGTGGCGGCCTACACGCAGTCACAATCCTTTGACCGCGCGCTTGCCGGCCAAGATATTCGCGCCTCAAAGCGCATGCGCGGATGCTTGGGGAA